>OIYT01002561.1_pt1 | contig 10936 bp, 9 predicted proteins | sample 1588201 | NCBI WGS metagenome assembly OIYT01 (sample SAMN03283260) | human gut metagenome | biome: human-associated habitat; material: feces | host: Homo sapiens | place: USA | collected 2013
AACCGTTCCGGCATGCCGGGCGGGCAGACGCTCGGCCCGATTGTATCCTCGTACCTGCCAATGCGTGCGTGTGATATCGGTATTCCGATTCTTGCCATGCACTCTGCAAGTGAGTTGATGCACAAAGATGATTACAGTGCTTTAAGCAATCTGTTAAAACAGTTTTATCTTGCATAACATCCATGCATAACAAAAAGGAGGAGAATTTGCATTCTCTTCCTTTTTTATTTCCTGTATATAGCTTTAATATTTATAGATAATCCGTTTCATCCAGTCTTCTATAATGGAATCATTCGCATTTAAAATAATCTCCTTTGTCTCCGCCGGATTATCTGTGATAATTCCATCAACATCCAGCAAAAGCAGGTCTTTGATATATGCTTCATTATTCACTGTCCATGCATAGATTTTTTTACCTTTTGCATGAATTTTGCTGACCATATTATTACTGATATAGGTATGTTTGATACTGAATCCATCAATGCCCTGCATTCCCGCAAAATCTCCGAATGCCATCGTCATAATGTAAAGTGTGGATATCTCGGGATCTAATTCTTTCGCTTCCCGCAATGCCTTGACGCTCTGTGACCCCAGCATACACTGATCCACAAAATCATACTCATGCAACAGATTCACGATTCCCTGCACATAATTTTGATCCGTGTCCGCAGGTTTTAATTCTATATTCAGAAATACATCATTTTCTTTGGCAAAAATAAGTACTTCCTCAAGTGTCGGAATATGTGTACCATCATAAGATCGGTCAAAATAGCTTCCCACATCCAGCTTGCTGATATAGTCATAATCCACCTCTCCTACCTTGTGTCTGACATTGGCAGTACGATACAGACTTTCATCATGCATGATAATATATACACCATCTTTTGTCTGCCTCACATCTAATTCAATAATATCCGCTCCGTCTTCAACCGCCTGCTCAAATGCCGGCATTGTATTCTCCGGTGCTTTGCCCGCATCCCCACGATGTGCTGTCACGGATGCATTGGTTGGATATGCAATTCGGAATGACATGTAATTATTGGTTGACAGATAGACATAGCAGCCATTTAAAATCAATCCAAAAGCTACAGCTGAGGCTAAAAATGTATGCTGTCTCTTCCGCGAACGGTCAGAAAGAAGTTTTTCTTCCCGTTCTTGCATCTTACTTAGATGGAGTTCCTTAAACTCCGCATACTCCATATCCCCTTCCCGCTCATAAAATTGTGCGCAAATATATGCATGGATAAGTGGTGTTGTAACAATTACAATCAACACATACAAAATCACAGATGCCGCCCGAAAAACAGTGTCTACCACAACAAATACTGTTTTATTCGGAACGATCTGCATGACAACCTTTGAAATACCGGCAGCAAATACGCCTTCTAAAAGTACTGCAACGACTGCGATTGACAGATTTAAACCTATCACGCCAATCATCATCAGCAATACATGATTTTTCATTGCCTGATTACTCATCCGGCGCGCCTGACGGTAACTCACTTTATACAACACAAAATAATTCAGTGTAAATATCTGTCTGAAAAATGTGACACACAATACCAGATAAATTGCTAACGCTCCCATCAGACCAAACTTATAGTTTTTAAGAAAGTGCATCAAAAACTCCGGCAATTTCATACCAAGCAACGTGCCGGATAAGGTCAGAGAATACGTAAACGGAAGAATAAACAATACATATCCAAGTGTAAGCAGATTCTTCGGTGCAAGGCTCCGGCAGGCATTACCGATTCCATGCAGCAATATATCCATCGGATTCAGCTTTTCGCGCCGCACCGATGCTTCCATACTAAATATGATTCCTGACAGGTTCACTAACAAGAAAAACGATATCAAAATCAACATCAGCAAAAACGATACATATGTGATCGGAGACCGCATATACCGGTGGATTGTTCCGGACGAAAGGTATGAAATTCCCGCAATGTTCATAGACAGATTCAGCAATCCGTACATCGCCGGTGTCAAAATTGCCAGAGACAATACCCGGTAAACCACTTCAAAAAAAGCAATAGAGGAAATGTTATACCGCAGCATTTTCACCGCCTGTTTCAAACGACCCATAACTTTTTCCTCCATTTCTTTCCATATTTTTCAAACGACTGATAATTATATCATAGCCTAAAAACATTTCTCTATAATGCATTACAAAATCAGCATAGCATCGCCAAACGAGAAGAATCGATATTTCTCCTCGACCGCAATCTTATATGCTTCAAGGATCTTCTCCCGGTCATATAATGCAGAGACCAACATCAACAGTGTCGATTCCGGCAGATGAAAATTCGTAATCAGGCGGTCAACCACCTTGAATTTGTATCCCGGATAGATAAAGATATCCGTCCAGCCACTACAGGCACGCACATGTCCTGTCTCATCTGCAACCGTCTCGAGCGTACGCGTGCTCGTTGTACCAACCGATACGATCTTGCCGCCATTTGCTTTCGTCGCATTGATCGTATTGGCAGCTTCCTCGTCGATCACATAGAACTCACTGTGCATGTGATGCTCTAAGATGTTATCAACCTTTACCGGACGGAATGTACCAAGGCCGACATGCAAGGTCACTCTCGCGATCTTGATACCTTTTTCCTTGATCTGTTCCAACAGTTCTTTCGTAAAATGCAAGCCTGCCGTCGGTGCCGCTGCCGAACCGGTATGTGTTGCATAGACCGTCTGATAACGATCCTTGTCCTCCAGCCGGTGTGTAATATATGGCGGAAGCGGCATCTGCCCAAGCTCGTCTAACACTTCTTCGAAGATTCCTTCGTATTCAAAGCGGATCAGACGATTGCCCTCTTCGACAATGTCAATCACTTCACCGACAAGCTTTCCTTCTCCAAAAGATATCCGCGCACCTACACGTGCCTTCTTGCCCGGCTTCACCAGCGTCTCCCAGACTTTATCATCATGGCGCTTCAAGAGCAGCACCTCAATGGACGCTCCTGTATCTTCCTTCACGCCAATCAGTCTGGCCGGAATAACCTTTGTATCATTGATGACTAGACAATCACCCGGATTTAAGTATTCAATCACATCCGAGAAATGCCGGTGCTCGATTCCACCTGTCTCACGGTTCAACACCATAAGCCGGGAATCGCTTCGCTTCAGGAGCGGATCCTGCGCGATCAGCTCCTGCGGCAACTCATAATTAAAATCACTTAACTTCATTTCGTTCATATCTATCTGCTCCATGTTTCTTCTATATACACTGGGTGCAAAATATAACATGCTGTACTACGCATAAGCTATATCCGTTTTCCATACACGCAATGTACAAAAAGGCTTCCCTCACTGCACAATTTCATTATGCCCGGATTTCAATACCCATCTTCGAAAGCTCTGTGAGAAGCTTCTCCACAACCGGATTAACATCTGCATCAGTCAAAGTCTTTGTCTTGTCACGGAATACAAGTGAATATGCAACAGACTTCTTGCCAGGTGCTACCTGCTCACCTTCATAGACATCGAACAGCTTGTAGCTTTCTAACATCTTTCCGCCACATTTCTTGATGACCTTCTCGATCTCGCCAACAAATACCGTCTTATCCACAACCAATGCCAAATCACGTGTAACACTTGGGAACTTCGCGATCCCTTCGTACTTTCTGTCAAATGTCGTAAGCATTGTAACTGTCTGCATGTCAAGAACTGCAACATAGACTTCTTTCTTCATACCATAGTTTTCAACAACCTCCGGATGAAGCTGTCCAAGATAACCAACGGAAAGCTTACCCTTCGTGATATTAGCCTGACGTCCCGGATGTAAGAATGGATGCTCAGAAGTTGGCTCGTAGCTTACTTCCTTTGCAAATCCAAGCTTCTCTGTCAGCTCTTCGATCACACCCTTCAGGTCGAAGAAATCGCCCTCGCCGAACATACCGAGGGTTAACATCATACGCTCATCCGGAAGCTCTGTCAGCGGAAGTGCCTTTGGCAGATATACATTTGCAAGCTCATACAATCTTGCATGCTTATTTCTACGGTTATAGTTTGTAGAAAGAGATGTCAGCATACCATTCAATGGAAGCGTTCTCATGATAGAGAAGTCCTCACCAAGTGGGTTCATGATCTGGATTGCATTTCTATATACGGAATCCTGTGGGATTAACAGCTTATCAAATACCTTCGGACTCTCGAACGAATAATGCATAGCTCCGGAGAAACCATCACCCTCAACAATATTTCTTACGATATCATTTACACGCTCTGCATAGCTCTTCTTACCGGCAGTAGACTCGCCGTGTGGCAGTGTCGTCGGAATATTGGCGTAGCCATAGAAACGTGCCACTTCCTCTGCAAGGTCTGCCATACATTTGAGATCCTGACGGAAGGTAGGGATTGTCAGCATATTTGTCTTTTCATCATAACGAAGCTCCAGCTTCTTGAAGATGGAAAGCATAACATCAGAAGAAATGTCTGTTCCGAGCAGCTTGTTCATCTTCTCCGGCTCAAACGGAAGCTCGATCTCCTTGACTGGATTTGGATATACATCCACCATACCGTCAACGACCTTACCACAGCCAAGCTCCTCGATCAACTGACAGGCACGATTGATTGCCTGTTCTGCCAAGTTTGGATCAAGTCCCTTCACGAATTTTGCGGCTGCATCAGTAGCAAGACCGATTCGCTTTGTTGTGAGACGGATATTCGTACCGTCGAAGCAGGCTGCCTCGAACAACAATGTCTTGATGTCATCCGTAACCATGGAATTCTCGCCACCCATGATACCGGCGATACCGATTTCCTTCTCGCCGTCACAGATCATCAGAACGTCTTTATCCATCTTACGTTCCTGACCGTCCAGTGTCACAAATGTATCACCGTCATTTGCACGTTTTACAACAATCTTCTTGCCTGCGATCGTATCTAAGTCATACGCGTGCATTGGCTGACCGTACTCTTCCATAACATAGTTTGTGATATCAACCAGATTGTTGATGGAACGGATTCCCTGCGAAGCCAGTCTCTCACGCATCCATTTTGGAGAAGGTCCGATCTTCAAATCTGTCACAACTCTGGCTGTGTAACGTGGGCACAAATCCGGTGCCTGCACATCCACGGTAATGTAATCATTGACATCGCCGCCACTGCCCTGTACTTTAATCTCCGGCTCGTGGAATTCCTTGTCAAAGGTTGCAGCAGCTTCTCTTGCCATACCGATCATAGAGAAACAATCCACACGGTTCGATGTAATCTCATACTCTACAACGGAATCATGCAGGCCAAGTGCTGCGATTGCATCATCGCCCGGCTTTACGCCCGACTCTTCCCCGAAAATGTAAATACCATACTCCGGTGCCTCCGGATACAGATCTCTGGATGAGCCAAGCTCTTCGATGGAGCACATCATACCATCGCTCTCAATACCACGAAGCTTTCCCTTCTTGATCTTGATGCCGTCCTCCGGAAGTGGCTCGCCATCATGTCCGCCTGCAACCTTGCCGCCATCTAGGACAACCGGTACGAGATCACCTTCCTTTACATTTGGGGCACCTGTTACGATCTGGATCGTCCCGGCACCGATATTTACCTGACAGATAATGAGTTTATCTGCGTCCGGGTGCTTCTCGATCTTCTCGATCTTACCAACGACTATCTTCTCTAAATTCTTATCTTTTTTCTCGTATCCTTCTACATGAGAACCGGACAGTGTCATCGCATCTACGAAATCCTGTACGTCCACGTCTAAATCAGGAACATATACTTTTAACCATGAAATCGGTGTATTCATCTTCTTACCTCCATCTTAGAACTGATTCAAAAATCTTGTATCGTTTTCGTACAAGAGACGCATATCATCGATCTCGTACTTTAAGAGTGTGATACGCTCGAGTCCGATACCAAATGCGAATCCCGAATACTCCTCCGGATCAATGCCACACATTTCCAATACGTGCGGGTGAACCATACCACAGCCAAGAATCTCAATCCAGCCACTGCCCTTACATACACGACAGCCCTTGCCGCCACACTTGAAGCAGGTGATATCCACCTCTGCAGAAGGCTCTGTAAATGGGAAATGGTGCGGACGGAACTTCGTCTTTGTCTTCTCGCCAAAGAATTCCTTCGCGAACTGATCGAGTGTTCCCTTCAGATCCGCCATTGTGATTCCCTTGTCAACAACCAGTCCCTCAACCTGATGGAAGGATGGTGAATGCGTTGCATCTACTTCGTCAGAACGAAATACTCTACCCGGTGACAGAATACGGATTGGCAGCTTACCCTGCTCCATAATTCTTGCCTGTACCGGTGATGTCTGTGTACGAAGCAGAATGTCCTTTGTGATATAGAACGTATCCTGCTCATCCTTTGCCGGATGGTTTGCAGGGATATTCAAAAGTTCAAAGTTGTATTTGTCATATTCGATTTCCGGTCCGGATACGATCTCATATCCCATACCGATAAATACGCGCTCTAAGTCTTCAAGTGCAATTTGGTTCGGATGTCTGTGTCCGTCGATCTTCTTCACACCAGGAAGTGTAACATCGATCGTCTCACGCTTCATCTTCTCCGCGCGCAGAGCAGAATTGATGGATTTCATCTTCTCCTCGAGCTTTGCTTCGATGTTCGCACGTGTCTCATTTACCATCTGTCCAACCTTCGGACGATCTTCCGGAGCCACATCCTTCATACTCTTCAATACCTGGGTTAATTCCCCCTTCTTACCAAGGATCGACACCTTGATATCATTCAAGAGGTTGATATCCTGTGCCTCTGCGATCTTGGAAAGTGCCTGTTCTCTGATGCTTTGCAACTTTTCTTTCATTTCCTGTTTTCCTCCATTAAAAAAACTCCGTCCTATACTAGGGACGAAGTAATATCCGCGGTACCACCCTGATTCGACTATGACAGTCGCACTCATTGTATGCGTAACGTGCATAACACGACGAATCCTACTTTCCACTGCACCACGACAATGGCATGTTCAAATCCGCGACTCCGGTGTGAAAATGAGATCTTCCTCTACTGAACAGGGCTTGCAGCCGTGACCCCGTCTCTCTGTCAGGTCTTGAAAATCCTTGTTGCACCTTCAACGTCTTTTATCTTATTCTGTTCTTGCAGGCGCATCATCATTCATTCCGCAAATGCACCTATCAAGAAACATTTTAGCACAATAAATAGCTGTGTCAACCCCGAAATCTGTAACGATTGTATCTTTTATTCATCCTCTTATTGCATCCACACAAGCATCGATCAGTTCTTCTTCCTTGAAATCAATCTCGTAGAACAGGTCTGTCTCCGGTTCCGATAATGTCAGCCGATAGATTTCCTTGCCGTTTTTCTCCTCGACACGGTTCTTGGAGAGATACCGCACATCGTCTAGACGAATTACATCCGTGTGAAACCAATACGTTGCAATCAGGAAATCATCCGTCACAAAGATTCCATGATACCGGAAATACAAGCTGTCACGCAGTTCCGTATTAAGCTGTTCAATCACAGCACTTCTCCGTCCATATGCCCGCAGCTTCTTCGCCTGCGGATTCTTGTACGGATGCATCCAGATACGAACCACATATGAAAGCACGATCACATACACGAGCGATAATGCAATCAGAATAATATACGCAATCCCGGTATATACATACGGATAATCCGGTTCACTGATCACATAAGAATCGTAGAAGCCATCCAGAATCTGCATGGGAACATCCCCATTCTTGGATAATCCCGCTATGATATGCTCTGGCACGACTTCATCCTTCACGATCCGCCCCTTGATCGTCCGGTTCGCAATATATGCTTTGGGTTTCTTCGTATTTATAAGGAAAAATGTCATGTAATCATCCTGAAAATTATAGTAATACGCGCCTTTAATCTTCCCCTCAACCAGATAATTATACCCGGTATAATATAGATTCTTTGCATCATAGCGGACACTCGTCTGCTTCGCATCGTATAGTTTTTCGATACGTTCCTGTACAGATTCCGTATCGGAAATGGTATAGCACTGCGCAACATGGAAGAACGAATACCGCACAGCAACCGCAATCAGCGCAAGTAAAAGAACCATGATCGGCAGAACCATGGCGAGCGTATTTTTCATTATAATCAATTCAAACTTCTTATGCTTCATCGGATTTTGTCACCCTTCGCGAATTTCTTCTATCTTATCATTTTACGTATTTGCATTCAACTTTTTTTAACACTTCCCTGACAGGTGCATAGTATAAACCATAAGAATTTTTAGCGGAGGCATCTCATGAGCGATTTGTCAGCTACACAGTGCGGTTGCGGCTGTGGAAATGGTTTTAACATCGGAAATGGCAGCAACTGTTCCTGCATCTGGATCATCATCCTGTTGTTATTGTGCGGTGGCTGTGGCGGCGGAGGATTCTGCGGCGGAAACGGTTGCGGTTGCGACAATGACTGTATCTGGATCATCCTGATTCTCCTCTTCTGCTGCGGAAATAACAATGGCGGCGGTTGCGGTTGCGGTTGTTAATAGAGGAATTCTTCGTGGCTCCCTTACAAGTTCACTTGTAGGGGAGTTTTTGCGCAGAAAGCCATGCCTACATGGTTTTTATATGACGGTCAATGTTCATCGAGCCGATAGCGCTATATTCCAATCTCATATTTTCAGGCATTCACACATATATTAGACTAACAAGATTTCCGAGCATCCGCCATGTTGCATAATCATCCACTCGATCAACTGATCCATGACGACTCCCTGTTTTTCTTGGAAGCCATGATTCCTTTTGTGGACTATGCCTACAAAAAGCCGTTGATCCTCTTAATTAAATACCAGGAAATCCGCGCCCTGATGCAATGCTTTGACCACCCGGATTACGTTGCTTCCTGCGGATTCGACTGCCATCCGGAAAGCTCCGAGGAAATGATGGAATGTATGTGCCGTTTCCTGCCGGGCGACTTCGCAGGCAATATCAAGAATATGCAGCAGATGCTCAAAATGATGCAGGTCATGCAGGCAATGAATGATTCCGGAACACCCGGGCCGCCACCATATAATAATAGTGGGAATCCCTGCGATTTTCCTCCACCACTGGGGCACGGCCCCCACCATGATTTTCCTCCTCAACCGGGCTGCGGTGCACCACCTCCGCCGCCGGACTATGAACCGCGGCAAAGTCATAGTCCAGATTTTAAGAAGGATTGCACTCAACAGAAGCAGAATCCTGACCGTAGACAGACGCAACAGGCATCTACGCACAAGGATCTGTATTCCAGCGTTATGGATATCCTGAATTCCCAATAAATAGAAAGGTTCTCCTATGTTTGAACAAAACCCGAAACTTCGAAACATTCATCCAACCAAACTGAAAATCATCAACGAAATCAAAGAGCAGAGCAGATACCAGTCCGCCGAGGAACTGCTGCCGCAGATCCTGCAGATCAATCAGGAATTAAAACGGCGAAACTTGAGCTTCACGAAAGAAGAATCCGCATTGCTCCTCGAAGCGATGGAAGAAAGCATGTCCCCGGCAGAGCGCCAGAAATTCCAGATGATCAAATCTTTTTTCCTATAACAAAAAACGGTTGTCAGACATGGTACACAACCAATGTCAGACAACCGTTTCTTCAGAACATTTATAAAACAGACAAACGATCACATACTGCCAATTTCACTGTTTTATTCTTTATCGTCCTATTCGGTTTTCATATATACACCGCTTACTTACATACAATATTTACAATCTTACCCGGTACGTAAATCTCTTTTACGATGTTACCAGTTAACTTATCAGCCACAATCTCTTTTGCACGGGCAAGTACGGCATCCTTGTCCTCATCCTTTGCAACAAGAACCGTTCCTCTTACCTTACCGTTGACCTGTACACCGATCTCGACCGTTGCATCAACGGTCTTTTCTTCCTCGTACTGTGGCCATGCGCTGACTGACAGGAAATCCCCATGTCCGAGAGACTCCCAGATCTCCTCTGTCAGATGTGGCGCAAACGGGCAGAGAAGCTTGATAAAGATCTCAAGCTGTTCTTTGCTCAGCTTGCCGGCACTGTAAACAGAATTTGTGAGCGCCATCAGCGTTGCAATCGCGGTATTAAACTTTGTCTCTTCGATATCACTGCTTACCTTCTTGATTGCCTTATGGAAGCTTACTTCCAAAGCATCTGTGGAAGGATCATCGGATACCATATCTACCATACCCGCTACACGCTCTAAGAAACGCTTACATCCCTTCACGGAGCTGTCACTCCATGGAGCTGCGGCTGCATAATCTCCCATGAACAATACATATGTCCGGAGCGTATCTGCACCGTAATCTTCTACGATATCAAGCGGATCAATCACATTTCCCTTGGATTTACTCATCTTATCGCCATCCGGTCCTAAGATCAGTCCCTGGATCGTACGCTTTGCATATGGCTCCGGCGTATTTACCTCGCCGATATCATACAGGAAACGATGCCAGAATCTGGAGTAGATCATATGTCTTGTTACATGCTCCATACCACCGTTGTACCAGTCAACCGGCATCCAGTAATCAATCTTCTTACGGTCTGCAAATGCCTTGTCATTGTTCGGATCAATATAACGCAGGAAATACCATGACGAACCTGCCCACTGTGGCATTGTATCTGTCTCACGCTTTGCATCGCCACCACACTTTGGACACTTGCAGTTTACATACGAATCAATCTTTGCAAGCGGGGACTCACCATCCTCACCCGGCTCGAAGTTCTTCACATCCGGAAGCTCCAGAGGAAGCTCCTCATATGGCACGGCTACGACACCGCAAGACGGACAATGAACCAGAGGAATTGGCTCGCCCCAATATCTCTGACGATTGAATGCCCAGTCCTTCATCTTGAACTGTACGCCTGCTTCACCGACACCCATCTTCTTGATTTCTTCAACCATACGGGCGATAGAATCCTTCTTATTCGTAAATCCATTCAGGAACTCGGAGTTAATCATCTCGCCATCGCCG
>OIYT01002562.1_pt1 | contig 10928 bp, 7 predicted proteins | sample 1588201 | NCBI WGS metagenome assembly OIYT01 (sample SAMN03283260) | human gut metagenome | biome: human-associated habitat; material: feces | host: Homo sapiens | place: USA | collected 2013
GGCAGCCGCGCAAGGCTTGAAGAATTACTTGCCGGCGGCGGCGAGGCGCTGCTTAAAGCCGAAACGATCAATACAAGTGGAGATTGAAATGAATATAACAGAAAGATTTCTCAAATACGTTTCTTTTCCGACCATGTCGGATCCGCATTCCGCGACCTGCCCCAGCACCGAAAAGCAGAAAAGGCTCGGCGAATATCTTGTCGGCGAGCTGACGGCACTCGGACTTTCCGACGTCATGATGGACGAAAACGGATATGTCAGCGCGACCCTGCCCGCATCGGAGGGCTGCGAGGGAGCGCCCGTGATAGGGCTCATCGCGCATATGGACACCTCCGACGAGGCGCCCGACGAGGTGATAAAGCCGCGCACGGTCGAATACCGCGGCGGGGACATCGTGCTGAACGACGAGCGCGGCATCGTCATGCGCGCCGAGGATTATCCCTCCCTTGAAAAATATATCGGCTGCCACCTTATCGTCACCGACGGCACAACGCTTCTCGGCGCCGATGACAAGGCTGGCGTTGCCGCGATAGTTACCGCCGCGGAGAGGCTCATCTCGGGCGGAGAAAAGCACGGCAAGATACGCATCTGCTTCACTCCCGACGAGGAGATAGGCGCGGGCGCGGATCATTTCGATGTTACCGCCTTCGGCGCCGACTATGCCTACACCGTTGACGGCGGCGCGATAGGCGAGCTTGAATACGAGTGCTTTAACGCCGCGGCTGCTGCCGTTGACTTCAACGGCATCGGCATCCACCCGGGCTCAGCCAAGGGACACATGAAAAATGCCGCTCTCATGGCTGCCGAGTTCGTGTCGCTTCTGCCGGCAGCGGAGGATCCCGCACACACCGAGGGCTACGAGGGCTTTTATCACCTTGATTCGATGACCGGTTCTGTCGAGCACGCGCGGGTCGAGTATATAATCCGCGATCATGACGCTGCAAAATTCGAAGAGCGCAAGCGTGTTTTCGCGGCGGCAGCGGACTTTATCAACAAAAAATACGGTGACGGCAGCGCCGTTCCGACGGTAAAGGATTCCTACCGCAATATGCGCGAGATCATCGAGCAGCATATGTATACGGTAGACCGCGCCGTCGCCGCAATGCGCGCCGAGGGCGTTGAGCCCGTGATATCCCCCATACGCGGCGGCACCGACGGAGCCCGGCTCTCGTATATGGGAATGCCGTGCCCCAATCTCTGCACCGGCGGCGAGAATTTCCACTCGAGATTCGAATATATACCCGTCGAGTCGCTCTGCAAGGTCGCAGACATACTCTGCCGACTCATCACCGACGCGGCGTCGCTCCGGAGGTGACCGATGGACAAGAGAACGGGCATTTGCGGCGATGGGGTCGTCTGGTCGTTTGAGGACGGCAGACTGACTGTGTCCGGCGCCGGCAGGATGAGCGATTTTACCGATTACGAAAGCACTCCTTTTTCAGCCTTCCGCGCCGAGGTGCGTGAGGTCGTGATCGCCGACGGCGTTGAGAACATCGGCAACTATGCGTTTTCGCATTTTCCGGAGATCGAAGAGGTAACGGTCCCCGGCAGCGCGCGCTACATAGGCTGCGGCGCGTTCGGCAGCTGTGCGAAGCTTGCGCGGGTCACGCTCGGTGAGGGCGTGGAGGTCATATCCCCCAAGGCATTCGAAAAGAACCCCGCGCTTACCGCAATGGAGCTGCCCTCCACTCTCCGCGCGGTCGATTTCAAGGCGCTCAAGGCTTCGGATAACCTTTGCGAGGTAAAATACGGCGGCACAAAAACGCAGTGGCAGCGCGGCGTGCGCATAGGAAGGTCCTCGCACGGCAACGCCGCACTCTCCACGGCACATTTTTCTTACCGTAACACGACACGCAAATATGACAAAATGACCGCCCGTCTCGGCGATATCGTGCGGCAAGGCGGCGACGGTTCGATGTATGTCATCACCCCCGACCTCTCCGTTGAGGATTTTGACGGCAAGTCCGGCGACTGCACCCTCATTGTTTTCCCGGACGGCGAGACGATGATGATCGACGCGGGCGCACCGCCCTGCGGCTATCACGTCGTTGAGCTTCTGCGCGGTATGGGACTTTCGAAGCTGGATCATTTCGTGCTGTCGCACCCGCACGTCGATCATCACGGCGGTGCGCCCGAGACTGCAAGATATCTTTTCGGGCAGGGCGGCGGGATAGGAACGTATATTTATTCCGGATTTGAATTCAAGACCGCCGAGGGCAAGCTCGCAAAGCTGCTTGAGGAGCACGGCACGGTCATGCGCCGCGACGTGACCGAGGGCTGCACGTTCGATATCGGCGGGGTGCACATCGACATTCTCAACCCCACGGTCGCCGACCTTCATGTCACGTCCGAGACCGATCTCAGCGACGGCGGTGTCAACAACGTGTCGCTGGCGATGAAATTCACGTTCGGCAAGGTGAGCTACCTTACCGCGGGCGATCTTTATGCCGTGCGCGAGCGCGAGCTGGCAAAGAAATACGGCGCCGCGCTTCACGCCGACGCCGCCAAGACCGATCACCACGGGCTTTTCACGTCCAACACCGACGAATGGCTTGCAGCGGTCAGCCCGCGCGTGCTCGTGTCGGACAGTGACGACGCGCCGTGGACGGTGTTTTCCGAAAAGCTCGAACGTATGGAGATCCCGCATTATATCGTAAGCGACTGCGGGCTTTGCGTAATGCGTCTTGGGGGCGACGGCAATATCTCGGTCGAGACCGAATATCCGATCGGCAAAGGGGAATGAAAATGTCAGATACGAGAAAGAAGCCGAACGTACTGTTCCTGCTCACCGACGATCAGCGATACGGCACGATACACGCACTCGGCAACGACGAAATAAGCACGCCGAACCTTGACTTTCTCGTCGGGCGCGGCATGGCGTTCACCAATGCGCACATACCGGGCGGCACCGCCTCGGCTGTCTGCATGCCGAGCCGTGCCATGCTCAATTCGGGCAAAACGCTTTTCCACCTTGAGGAATGCGGCAAAAACATACCCGAGTGTGACACGACGATGGGCGAGTGCTTTCTCGGTGCGGGCTATCACACCGTGGGCATCGGCAAATGGCACAACGGTGTGGCAAGTTACGCGCGCAGCTTTGACGGCGGAGCGGACGTGTTCTTCGGCGGTATGTGGGATCATTGGAACGTTCCCGTAAACGATTTTCACGCCGACGGCGTTTATTCGCGCGAGATAGATTTTACGCCGAATTTCACCGCAAACGAGACGCCCGTCAAGGTCAGAGCCGAAAAGATCAACGCCGGAGTGCATTCGAGCGAGCTTTTTGCCGATGCCGCGGCGGAGCATATCCGCTCGCGCACCTATGACGCGCCGTTTTTCATGTATCTATCGTTCCTGGCGCCTCACGACCCGCGCACGATGCCCGAAAAATACCGCAGCATGTACGACCCCGAAAAGATAACGCTGCCGCCCAACTTTGCCGAAATGCCGTCTGTCTCCTTCGGCTGGGCTGCCAAGGGGCGCGACGAGAACACCGAGGCATACCCGCGCCGCCCCGAAAAGGTAAGGCAGCACATAGCGGATTACTATGCGATGATAAGTCATCTTGACGACTGCATCGGGCGTGTGCTCGATGCGCTGCGCGAGCGCGGCGAGATTGACGACACGATCATCGTCATGTGCGGCGACAACGGGCTGGCGATAGGTCAGCACGGGCTTATGGGCAAGCAGAACGTTTACGAGCACAGCGTAAAGGTCCCGCTGCTTATTTCGGGCCCCGGCGTGCCTGCGGGGCGCACCGACGACAGCCCGGTATATCTGCTCGATATATTCCCGACTCTCTGCGATCTCTGCGGCATTCCCGTGCCCGCGTCGGTAGACGGCAAGAGCTTTTCGTGCCTCATCCGCGGCGACGGCACCGCACCGCGCGACAGTCTTTATCTTGCGTTTCAGGCGCGCATACGCGGCGTGATAGCCGGAGGGTACAAGCTTATCGAATACCGAACCGAAAACCTCAAGCTGACGCAGGTGTTCGACCTTGCGCGCGATCCGTGGGAGATGAACAACCTCTTTGACACCCCCGGATACGACGCGGTGACGGCGAAGCTCAGAGAGGAGCTTTTCCGTCTGCGCGACGAGTGGGACGACGAGAAGAACGAGTTCGGGCGCCTTTACTGGGAACAGTGGCGGCGCTATGACGACGCGGCTCTGCACGGCGTTCCCGGCCCCAAGGGAGCCTCGATGAGCGCTCAGGTCGGAAGCTGGGGAACGGATCTCAAAAAATGATTTTGCAATTTCAGCTTATCGAACTTGCAAAATGTCATATGTGACAAACGTATATTGTCGAGGGGTTTGCATTTGTTGCAATTTCTATATTGACAAAAATCATAAACGGTGATAAAATATCATCCGTGGAAAGCGGCGGAGAACGCGTTCTCCGCCGCTTTATTTTTTCTGCGGCACTGTGCCGGGAAAGGCTTGGCATTCAATGGAACACAAAAATATCGACTGGAAAAATATCGGATTCGGATATATACCGACGGACTGGCGCTATGTCGCGCACTGGCACGACGGCGCGTGGGATGAGGGCGGACTTTCGGGGGACTCTAACATCACGCTCAGCGAGAGTGCCTGCGTGCTTCAGTACGCGCAGACGGTTTTTGAAGGGCTCAAGGCATATGAGACGGCAGACGGCAGAATAGTCTGCTTCCGTCCCGACCTAAACGCGGCAAGACTCGCAAACTCCTGCCGCCGCATGAAGATACCGGTCTTTCCCGAGGAGCGATTTCTCGAGGCGGTAGACAAGGTCGTTTCGGCAAATGCCGCGTTTGTGCCGCCATACGGCACGGGTGCGTCGCTTTACCTGCGTCCGTTCATGTTCGGCACGACTCCCGTCGTCGGTGTGAAACCCGCGGTGGATTTTGAGTTATTTGCTTCATACGGAATACAAACGAACTCAAACCCCTATGGAGGTCGTCAACGGACACCTAAAAGCCCGCAATTACTAATTATTTTGAAACTGATGTGTTAAAAAGCTCCGTTTCGTCTGCCATTTCCGCATTTCTCAATTTTGACGGGAATTTTGGATTTTGGAGGGACATCGGAGGGATGTAACCCCAAAACGGGGCACAACAGCACACGCAATAGATTTATAAATCGCAAACATATTATAGCGTATTTCTCTGCCATTGACAACATATTTTCAAAAAAAGAGGTATCGCTATGAAATCACGCGCACATTATGAAAAACTGTTTTCTTCTTTTCCCGATGTTGTAACCCTCCCCGAATTTCAATCAATGCTCGGAGGTATCGGTGACAGTACCGCCCGAAAAATAATGAGGGCAAACAAAGTTAAACACTTCTATATAAGAAGTACATACATGATTCCAAAAGCCTGTGTGATCGATTATGTATTGAGCGAGGATTATGCAAAATACAGCAAGACACTCAAAGCAAGGGTCTGAACTGCAAGCCGTTTGAGAAATCAAGCGGCTTTTTCATTTCCGTACATAGCCGTCTGCTTCGCCGCAGGCGGCTAAATCTATGTAAAGGAGGAAACCCCAAAATGGCGAACTGCAAAGTAATTGCGGTGACAAACCAAAAGGGCGGCGTGGGTAAAACCACAACAACCGCAAGTCTCGGTATTGGTTTGGCGCAGGAAAACAAGCGGGTCTTGCTGATCGACGCAGACGCGCAGGCTTCTTTGACGCTCTCCCTCGGTTATGCCAAACCCGACGAGTTGCCCGTTACCCTGACGGACATTATGCAGAGTGTAATCGACGACACGCCGATTCCCGACGGACACGGTATTTTGCACCACGGCGAGGGCGTTGACCTGCTCCCGGCAAACATTACCCTATCGGGTATGGAAATCCGGCTCATAAACGCTATGAACCGTGAACGGGCGCTGCGGACATATCTGGGTGAGGTCAAACCTCACTACGACTATATCCTCATTGACTGTATGCCGTCGCTCGGTATTATGCCGCTGAACTCACTGGCGGCAGCGGACAGCGTTATCATACCGTCGCAGCCGTCGTTTCTCTCGGCAAAGGGTCTGGATTTGCTTATGCACTCCATTTCACAGGTCAAGCGGCAGATCAATCCCAAGCTGAAAATCGACGGGATTCTTTTTACGATGGTAGACAGCCGAACCAACGAGGCAAAGGAAATCATTGCTTCTCTGCGCGCCCACTACGGTGAGAAAATCCGTGTGTTTGGGGCGGAAATACCCTTTTCCGTGAGAGCCGCCGAAACCAGCGGCAGGGGCAAGAGTATCTACGCCCACGACAAAAACGGCAAGGTGGCTGCTGCCTATCACGCGTTGACAAAGGAGGTGTTGGAGATTGAGCGTAAAAACGAGAGATTTAGGAATGACGCCGTTAGATGATTTGTTTTCTACCGACGAAAGCCGAGCCGAATCACAGTTTGAAAAGGTCGTGACGCTGAACCCCGCTGAAATCTCCGACTTTCCGAATCATCCGTTTAAGGTCAAACAGGATGACGCTATGGCTGAAATGGTCGAGAGCGTCCGAAAATACGGTGTGTTAGTTCCGGCTCTTGTCCGACCGAAAGAGAACGGCGGCTATGAAATGGTCGCAGGTCACAGGCGAAAGTTTGCGGCTGCTCTGGCTGAGCTGACGGAGATTCCATGTATCGTCCGCAACCTATCTGACGATGAAGCTACCATTATTATGGTAGACAGTAATCTTCAAAGGGAAACGATCTTACCGTCCGAAAAAGCATTTGCCTATAAAATGAAGCTGGAAGCTATGAAAAGGCAGGGTCAGAGGACGGATTTAACTTCTTCTCCATTGGATAATAAGTTAAGTGGAACAACATCTGCTCAACAGTTAAGTCAGAAAAGTGGAGACAGCCAACCGCAGATTTATCGCTTTATCCGCTTGACCGAACTGATCCCGCCTGTCCTGCAAATGGTGGATGACGGAAAGATTGCTTTCCGTCCTGCCGTGGAGCTGTCCTATCTTTCCAAAGACCAGCAGCAATCTCTGCACGACACAATGGAATGTGAGGACTGCACCCCGTCTTTGGCGCAAGCTATTAAAATGAAAGAGTTCAGCAAGGACGGCAGACTGACCGACGAGGTGATTCTCTCCATCATGCAGGAGGAAAAGCCAAATCAGAAAGAACAATTCAAAATGCCGAAAGAGCGTATCAGCAAATATTTTGCACCGGGGACGCCCGCGCAGAAGATCGAAGATACCATTGTTAAGGCGTTGGAAATGTACCGAAAGCGTGAACGGCAAAGAGATATGGAACGACGATAAAATTTTCCTAACAAGGGGTATCTATACCCTAAAATAAGGCAAGGTGCGGCGGTGTTCGCTTGTTCCCCCTCTCCACACCTCTCCCCCTCAAAAACTACCTGCACTACCCGAAAAAAGAGATGTCTATGGGGCTGTCAATTCACACCTTTGCAGCAGAACGCAAAAATCCGTACAATGAAGCTGCAAAGGAGGTCTTGCGATATGAAAAAAGCAATACAATTCATGCTATTGGCAGCGCTTGTCGTTTCTGTATCGGGATGTGCGAATACAAATCATCCGCAGGCAATACGGGAAAGTTCGGATATAGAGGCATTGAGAAGCGAGATTGACGAAAACGCTGTGCCAAAGGAAACGCTAACCGATTCTTTTTCGGAAAGTAAAACGAGTTCCGACGATAGCGTTATTGATGTTAAGGCGGAAACGGAATCGTCACAGGCAGAAACGCCGCAGCCTACCGCAGAACAAAGCCCTGCGCTGGGGATACAATCGCCGCAGACAGTCGTTTCAAACGATACGCCGAAACCCGAATCGTCGAAAGCCGTTGAGCCTACCACTGAACCAAAGCCAACGCCAACGCAGCAGCCAACACAGCAACAGGCAGAAGAAAAACCAACGCCGGAACCTGCACTGACTGAATCACCGCAGGAAACCGCGCCGCCCGCAGAACCTACCGCACCCGACTTCAATATCGACTATTGGATCGGTTATGCGAGAAGCTATGCGGAAAGCGTGGGACTGCGGCTTGAAAGTACGGCGGTTGACTGCTGGGACAATCCCATCACCGCAGGAGCATACAGCGCTTGCCTTGACCGGGACATTGAAAGCAGGCTGAATCGGTACAGCCGGGACGAGGATATTACCGATGTCTGGATATGGGCGCAGGCTCGCTCCGACGGGAGCTACGATCTGTATATCGGCTACGCCTAAATCCAAATCAAAACCGAATATTTCACTTTGAGCGCACTGTGTAATAACACGGTGCGTTTTTTCATTTCAAGGAGGATTTCACAGAATGAAAACGCAGAAACTTAAAAGAATGATGTCGCTGTTTCTGGCGGCTTTGATTTGCGTTACTACCCTTGTCGGGTTCGGAACGACTGCCTATGCCGCAGAGGAAACCGACGAGGTATGCCTTGTTTCCTTTCCCCGTGACGGGGACGCCAACTACGGCGGCGAATGGGGGCACGGCAGCTTTAATTTTATGAACGGATGGTTCGCACAAACTTCGCGCTATACCACCGTCCGAGCAATGGGTTCGTATGACGGCAATATCTGTTACTGCATTGAACCCGGCGTGCCGCAGGAATCGGGCGACCGCTACACCAAAAAAGGCGAGAACTTTTGGGATAATTACCCCTCGTCCTATAACCACACCATTTCGCCCGATGATATTAAGCTGTTTATCGGCCGTATCTTTCAGTACGGCTATACGGGTACAATTTCGACCTCTTGGCGTTCGCAGAATGAGGGCGGCGACAAGCTGGCTCACGCCGTTGCCACACAGCTTTTAGTTTGGGAAACCATCGTTGGCGAACGCGACGCCGATTTTAACAAGGTAGGCACAGGCGGTAAGGACGCAATCTGCGATCAGGTCAGCACAGGCCACCCGCTGTATAGCCAAATTATGAGCTACTACAATTCCATTGCCGCCAGCGTTCAAACCCATTCCAAAGTGCCGAGCTTCTTTGCAAAATCCACAGGCAAGGCCAAAAACATTGAACTTGAATGGGACGGCGAAAAGTACACCGCCACACTCACCGACACAAACAATGTCCTTTCCAATTACACTTTTTCGGCAAGCGTTTCGGGAATCCGTTTCTCTGTAAATGGAAAAAAGTTGGTAATCACAGCCGATACCGCACCGAGCGATACCGTCAGAATTACAGCCGAAAAGAAAAATTCACAGAGGCGCGGCGTTATCACTTGGACGGACGGCGTTTACGGCCCGAATGGAAAACTGCAAGATATTGTCACCTATGCGCAGTCAGTCAACGATCCCGTGAAAGGCTATTTGAATATTAAGGTCTCTTACGGCTCGGCAAAGATCGTGAAAACCAGCGAGGACGGCAAGGTTGAGGGCATTTCTTTTACCATTACAGGAAACGGCGTGAATAAAACCGTTCAGACAGGCGAAGGCGGTGTTATTCAGATTGATAATCTCACTCCCGGCGTTTACACCGTGATCGAGCAGGCGTATGACAAATACGAGCCGCAGGAGGTTCGCCGCGTTACCGTTGTCAGCGGTCAGGTCGCTACCGTGAATTTCAGCAATGTTCTGAAGCGCGGCGATCTCACCGTCACCAAAACCTCGGAGGACGGACTAAATGAGGGCGTAAAATTTCATTTGTTCGGCACTTCGCTTTCGGGGCTTGCGGTGGACGAATACGCCGTTACCGACAGCACAGGTAAGGCGCATTTCCGTGATGTTCTGATCGGCACAGGCTACACGCTGGAGGAAGTCGAGACCGCCATCCGCTATGTCGTTCCTGAAAATCAGACGGCGGCGATTGAATGGAACAAGGTAACAAGCAAGAGCTTTACAAACATTTTGAAAAAATGGAATGTCACCGTTACCAAGAGCGACAGCGAAACGGGAACGCCGCAGGGCGACGCTTCTCTCGGCGGCGCGGTTTACGGTATCTACAAAGGCGAACAGCTTATCGACCGTTACACCACCGACGCAAACGGGCAATTCACCACAAAATACTATGTCTGCGGCGATGACTGGTCCGTGCGCGAGATCACACCAAGCGAGGGCTATTTGCTGGATGAATCCTCACACCATATCGGCGCGGAGGCCAAAAACTACACCGTGGAATACAATTCCACCGCAAACGATGTGACCGAACAGGTTATTAAGGGCAAAATTGCTTTGATTAAGCATACCGACGACGGCGAAACGCAGCTTGAAACCCCGGAAGTGGGTGCGAAATTTGAGGTATTCTTGAAATCCGCAGGCAGCTATGCCGCTACCAAAGATACCGAGCGCGATATTCTCACCTGCGACGAAAACGGCTTTGCTGAAACAAAAGACCTGCCCTACGGCATTTACACTGTTCATCAGGTCAAAGGCTGGGACGGTCGAGAGCTGCTGCCTGATTTTGATGTGTATATCGCAAAGAATAGGCAAACCTACCGCTACCTTGCTAACAACGCAAACTTTGAATCGTATATCAAGATCGTCAAGGTGGACGCGGAAACAGGTAAAACGATTCCCTATGCAGGCGCAGGCTTTCAGCTTTACCGCCCGGACGGCAGCCTGATTACGCAGTCTTTCACCTATCCGACCCCCGTTACCATCGACACATTCTACACCAACGACGAAGGATATTTGATTACCCCCGAAAAGATTGAGTACGGTTCGGGGTACTCGCTGGTCGAAATATTTGCCCCCTACGGTTACACGCTCAACAGCGATCCCATGTATTTTGATGTTGTGCAGGACGCCTCTACCGACGAGGGCGGCGTTGCCGTGATCGAGGTTGTCAAGCCGAACATGGCGCAGAAAGGCGTTATCAGGATCAGCAAATCCGGAGAGGTCTTTTCCTCCGTCATCGAAGCGGACGGACTGTATCAGCCTGTTTTCTCCGTTCGGGGCTTGCCGGGCGCGGTCTATGAAATCACCGCCGCCGAGGACATCATCACGCCGGATGGCACGCTGCGCACTTCTGCCGGAGAAG
>OIYT01002563.1_pt1 | contig 10921 bp, 15 predicted proteins | sample 1588201 | NCBI WGS metagenome assembly OIYT01 (sample SAMN03283260) | human gut metagenome | biome: human-associated habitat; material: feces | host: Homo sapiens | place: USA | collected 2013
ATCTCGGGCTTTCGGTCGATCCGCAGATGTTAAACTATGCAGAAAGTTTCGGACTCATTGTCTTTGTATATGCCTTAGGCCTGCAAGTCGGTCCGGGTTTTTTCGGATTATTTTGAAATTTTCAGTGAAACCGATCATACCAGTGCGGCAATGCCAAACGGTAAACTCTCTTTTTATTGGCTGAAAAAAACTCTTCCCGCAAAATGGAGCAGACTCCAATATCCCTGAACGCTCCCTTGACGTAAAGCAGATGCCGGAAAACACCCTCAAAACGCATCCCGCACTTCTCCATCACATGAAGGCTGGTCCTGTTTCCCAGGATATACCGTGCCTGAATCCGCTCCTTTCCCAGCACGCTGAACCCAAAGGACAGTAATTCTTTCGCAATTTCCGTGCCGTAGCCCCGATGCCAGAACTGCGGCAGGAGCATATATTCGATCTCAAGCGCGCCCTCCTCTTCGTTTTCGCTCAGCGCGCCCATGCCGATATACGTCCAATGCGTGCCATCACGGCAGCACACCCTGTAAAAGCCCGTCGTCCCGCCTACACGGTTGCAGTTAAGTACCATGGCAAAAAACGTTTCCGCCTCCTGCGCCGTAAACACGCGCCCCATGTTCATGCGCATCGCCGCTTCGTTAAAGGCCAGCGCTTCGTAGTCCTTTCTGTCTTCTATGGTAAATTTTTCAAGCCGCAGCATCCGCGTTTCCCTCCTTTTCATAAACGGCGCGCACATCGGCGCGGCAGCGCCAGATGGTCAGATAGCACACAAGCAAGGTAAACGCACCGCCGAGCGTCAGGCACAGACGGTAGTCCAGCACTTCACCCAGCGCCCCGATGAGCAGGCAGAAGACGCTGTAGGCCGCCGTGTCGAGAATGCCGGAAAATGCGTTGACGCGTGCACGCAGCCGCTCCGGAATATACCGCTGCACCGCCGCCTGACGCATCGTCGCGCTGTTCGTCCCAAGAAAGCCGCACAGCGCGCGGTTTGCCAGCATCGCGCCATAGGGCAGCCACAGCAGGCACATATCCATCAGCTCATAAAACTGATACACACAGAACGCGAACGAAAACTTTCGTTTCGGCGGGATCGTCACGCGATACTGCACCGCACCGCCCAGCGTGCGCCCGAAAAACTCCGCAACGGAAAACAGGGCATACATACGTGCCGTCATGCCGGGCATCGTGCGGAAAAACGCGACCATCAGCGGGGCGTAGCCGCCTGCGACACCGTTTGTCACCGCCATATAGGCATAAATGCTGCGCAGGCCGCGCTCCTGTCGGAGATACACCAGCGCCTCGCGGACGTCCCTGCGCCAGAGGCGGAAGGAATAGGCCTCCTCCGTCCGGCGCGTTTCCGGTACGCGGATACCGCTCTCCGTAACGGCCGCCGCAACGGAAAGTCCGCCTTGCAGCACCAGCAACAGCGGCACGCCGAGCGTATCCATCAGCACCGCCCCGAGCGGCATCATCAGCACCTTCAGCAGCGGGTAGAGCATTGACGACACCGCGTAGCCCTTCTGCTCCATACCCTCCGGTATCAGGCTGGGATAGATGCTTTCGTAGGCGAGCTGATCGAACGAACCAAGGCATGCGAGCAGAAGCGACACGGCAAGGTAGCCGACATAGGAAAACGAAAAACACAACAGATAACAGCCCATCAGGATATAAATTACACCGTTTAGCAGATCGCCGCCGACCAAAAAGGGCTTTCGCGGCATACGATCCATATGCGGCGCGATAAAAAGCGGCAGGATAAACTGCGGCACAAGCTGGATGGCAACGATCAGCGCCGCAGCAAGCGTGCTTCCCGTCTGGTCAAACACCAGAAACGACAGCGCAAAGCCGCCCGCGATCCCGCCTGCCGCGCCCATCGCGGTCGCAAGCGTGATGCGCGTAAAGTCCTTTGTCCAAAGCCTTGGTTTCATCTCTCTTCACCTCGGCTCTATCGTAGCACACGTTTAAGTGAAATATAAGCGGGTTCTTTTGAGAAAAATTTCTCGCTATTTTCCGTTAAGCTCAATTATTCGGGACGCAAGAGGAAATTCTCGCATCAACTCATAAGCCTGCTTATACTTTCGGTTTGCCTGATACCATTGCAGCACCCACGGCAGATGGAAAGCGGCATATCCGATGGGGAGCTTCGCGCGGCAATCGCGGAAGCAGTCGAGCAGTGCCTCTCCATAGGCCGGATCGGAAAGATACTCCGGATGCTCCAGACGGAAACGAACCAGCTCGCACATACGCGCCGCAAGCGCCTCCTCGACCGCCTCGCACGGCGCTTTGCGCGCTCGATCCAGCGCGGCAAGCGCCTCGTCGCGCCGTCCCAGCCCCTCGCAGCACAGCGCCAGCTTTTGCAGATGCATTTTGTCGTTCTGCGCGTGCTCGCTGAAATATGCATACGCCTTGGCGTAGTCGCCGGTCCCCAAGCAGACCGCCGCACGGTTGTAGGCGATCGTATCAAGGAACACCCGCGCATTGAGGGAGCGGGCAAGGCGCTCGGCAACGGCATAGTGCCGCTCCATATTCCGCACATCCGTCAGGTTACTGTAGTAATTGCCCATAACGGTCCTGCTGTCGAGCATCAGCTCCGCGCAGCCCTCCGCAGCCGCAAGGTCATATGCCCGTTGTAGCAGCTCCAGCGCATCGAACCTTCCCTCCTCATACGCGCTTCTGCCCGCGCGTAGGTAGAGATAGGCGCACGGGTAGATGCGGATCGCCTCGGCATATCTGCCCTGTAACGCCCTTTGCAGCGCAAGACAGCGCGGCGAAAGGAACGGCTCGTAGGCATCGTCGGCAGGCTTCGCGCGCAGCGCGGCAAGGAGCACCGCAAAATCGGCACTGCACACCGTACCTTCGTCACCCGCACCGAAAAGGCGCGCCTCCAGCGCGTCGTCGAGTCTTTCCGAAAAGAGCGCGTCCAGCCCCTCGCTAAGCAGCTCCTCCAGCGCGGCATCCTGCACCTTGAGTTCCAGCCGCTCCGCCAGCAGGGAGAGGATCTCCTTTGCGGGACGCACCTTCCCCTGCTCGATTTTGGAAAGATAGGAGACCGCGCAGATCCCCTTGCACAGTCCTTCTTGGCTCCAGCCGCGCTTCATTCGTTCGCGGCGGATGAGATAGCCGAAATACTCCATTGCGTTCACGCCCCTTTGCCGTCAGTATAGCAAAAAAACGGCAGCCTGAAAAGGGGCAAAAAATGGCCGACGGAAAGTTCTCTCCGCCGGTCGCTCGTATTTTTGTCGGTCGCTTCCGTTAGAGTTTCCAGTCGACGGTCTCTTTCTTCCCGCCGGCAAAGTCGGCATAGATATCGGACTGCGCGATCCGCTCCTCATGCCTGCCGCGCTGCACGATGCGTCCTTGGTCGATCACAAGGATCTGGTCGGCATGGCGCACGGTCTTCAGCCGGTGCGCGATCATGTCGTCAAAGAGGCAGTTATCCTGTGACACAAAGGCCACCTGATCATAAAGCTCCGTTAGAGAAATATCCCGAAGATCATGACCACCCATTGTGATCACACCGTTTTTGACATTCCGAAAGCCAGCGAGCGCTGCAAACAGCTACGGGGCACGACGAAGAGAACGTCCGATCCTACGCTTGCAAATCGGGAAAACGCCTGCTATGATGGCAGTGTCGAAACCGGCCGGTTCGTCGACCGGTGCATTTTTCTCGGGAGGCAAGCAAATGAACGCATTTTGGGGGATCCTGATCCCGTTTCTCGGCACCTCGCTGGGCGCAGCGTGCGTGTTCTTTATGAAAAAAACGCTTGGCGAGCGCGTGCAGCGCGCGCTCACCGGCTTCGCGGCAGGCGTCATGGTCGCGGCGTCGGTTTGGAGCCTGCTCATACCGGCCATTGAACAGTCGGCAGACATGGGAAAATGGTCGTTCGTTCCGGCTGCGGCCGGTTTTTGGATCGGCGTCCTGTTTCTCCTCACGCTGGATCACATCATCCCGCACCTGCACCGCAACTGCAAGCAGTGCGAAGGGCCGAAGAGCCGCTTACAGCGCACGACCATGATGGTTCTGGCGGTCACGCTCCACAACATACCGGAAGGCATGGCAGTCGGCGTCGTCTACGCCGGATTTCTCTCCGGCAGCGCGCAGATCACGGCGGCGGGCGCGCTTGCGCTCTCGCTCGGCATCGCCATCCAGAATTTTCCCGAGGGTGCGATCATCTCCATGCCGCTGCGCGCAGAGGGCATGAAAAAAGGCAGAGCCTTTCTTGGCGGAATGCTCTCCGGCGTGGTCGAGCCGATCGGCGCCGTTCTGACGATCCTTGCCGCGCAGCTCGTCGTGCCGGCACTGCCGTACCTTTTGAGCTTTGCTGCCGGTGCGATGCTCTATGTCGTGGCGGAGGAGCTGATCCCCGAAATGTCGCAGGGACGCCACTCCAATCTGGGCACGGTCTTCTTCGCCGTCGGGTTCAGCGTTATGATGATCCTCGACGTTGCGCTTGGATAAAACAATACAGCGTGCCGAAACTGTGCGCTTGCCTCGTCGGAGCGTCCGACCGCGTTTGCAATGACGACGTTCGCGCCCAGCGCAATGCCGATAAACAGGTTGACGATCAGGGCAATGATCGGGCTGTTCGCGCCAACCGCCGCAACGGCGATCGTTTTCAGTTCACCCGTAAACTTGCCGACCACCCTTTGTTTGTGAACGCATGATCAGGCTTCTTTCTGTTTTTCTTGCGCAATTATAGTGCCGACACCACGAAATAGCAAGCACGTTTTTCTGGATTTGAGACAAGGAGAGCAAGAATGGTCGAGCAAACCACACGGTCTTTCGGTACAATGATAGCACAGCAAAGGAGCAGCAGCTATGGAATGGATGAAGATCATCGGAAACGCGATTTCCTACATTGAGCGGCACATCACGGACGAGCTGTCCGTGCAGGCCATCGCAGCAGCGGTAAACGTCTCCCCCTTCTATTTTCAAAAGGGGGTTTGCCATGCTCTGCGGCTTCGCCGTCTCTGAGTACGTCCGCAGCCGCAGGCTGGCGCTTGCCGGAAACGATCTTGCGACAACGGACGAAAAGGTGATCGAGATCGCCATGAAGTACGGCTACGATTCCCCCGACAGCTTTACCAAATCCTTTACGAGATTTCACGGCGTAACGCCCGTTTCCGTGCGCAAGGACGGCGCGCTGCTCAAATCCTTTGCTCCGCTGAAAATCCGTTTTTCATTGGAAGGAGGCTATCTTATGGATTACAGAATCGTAAACAAGGAGGCGTTCACCGTACTGGCAGACGTGAAACGGTTCCCCTACGAGGATGCAAAGTCGCTTGTGCCGCAGTTCTGGCAGGAACATTTCGCTTCGGGCAAGGCACGGTCGCCATGGGCACCTACGGCATCAACATCGACGAGGCGATGGCTTCGGAAAACTTTGAATACCTGATCGCCGATCCCTACGTCGAAGGGCAGGCCGTACCGGAGGGCTTTGAAAAGCGAACCGTTCCCGCCTTTACGTGGGCGGTCTTCCCCATCGTCGGAGCACTGCCGAACGCTCTACAGAATGCAAACACCCGCATTTTCACCGAGTGGCTCCCCGCGATCAGCGACTACGAGTTGGCCGCGGGCTACTGCGTGGAGTATTATGACGATCCGCGCAAGTATGAAAAAGGCACGATGGATGAGGCCTATACCAGCGAGATCTGGATCCCAATCCGGAAAAAGTAAGCAAAAGGCAGGCGGTTTGTCGCCTGCCTTTTGCTTGCTACTCTCCTAAAATCGGCTGGCCGTATTTGAACAGCGCCGCGTTGATCTCAAAAATATCATAGATCCGGTGGGTGATGAAATACTCCACGATCAAGTCAAACTGATTGCTGGGGGAAAAGGCGATCTCCGCGCGGGCAAGGAGATCCAGCGTCGTCGGAAGATCCAGCTCTAACGCGATGGCAAAGGCCACCGCCGTTTTCTTTTTTGGTGTGTAGTCCTTTTTGCTGCGGATGCGGGAGAAGAGCTTGCGGTCGATGTTCGCTTTTTTATAAACCGTCACGTCGTCCATGCCGCTCTTGTCGATCAGGCGGAGCAGCCGCTGCTGAAACGTCTCTCCCCTGCCTCTCACAACCTCGTCCAGCGTTTTGCTCGACACGCGCGCCGTCCGCGCGCCGCGTTTCGGTGCGGCGGTCTCGGTTTGCATGGCACACGGCATCGGCATAGAGGCGCTAATGCCCTTGTTTGCCCTTCCGCCGTACTCCGCCTCGCACAGCAGAGATGCTTCATGCTCATCGATGTACCGCTCGATCCCGCCGACCAGACCTTCGGCCAGCTCCAGCGCTCCCCTGTCCAGCACGACAAGGATCACCCGCATTTCATGCGTCAGCAGGAACTTCCCGATCTCCGAGAGCGCGATATTGAGCGCCTCGCCCTTCGGAAAGTCATAGGAGCCAGAGGCAATGAGGGAGAAGGCAACGCTTTCACATTTTAATCCCGCTGCAAGGGCAAGCGTGTTTTCGTAGCAGGCGCGCAGGGTGTCCCGCTCGCCGTGGCAGCCGTTGACCCATCGCGGAGCCACTGTATGGATAAGATACTTGGCCGAAAGGGCGTAAGCCTTGGTATAGACCGCCTGCCCCACCGCGATCTCCCCGAGCTTTTTTCTCTGCGCGAGCAGTTTTTCCGCTCCGGCCGCGGCATAGATCGCCTGCTCCGCACCGCCGCCGATGCACGGCTGCGGATTGGCCGAATTGACGATCGCATCCGCCTTCACCTTTGTAATATCGTCTCTGATGATCTCAAAGGGCACTGCATTTCACCTCCGACTGCGTCGTTATTTATATTATAAAGCACGCGCCTCCCAATTGCAAGTTTTCCGGCAGCAACACATTCGAATGCTTCCCGCGTTGACTTTTCCCACAGGTTGATGATACAATAAGATGCGGTGAGGCCATAAGGATCACCGCTTGTTGCACCGTCAAATGATACCATTCTGCACCCACAATAAAAAGAAAAACCGCTGAAAACGTAGTGTTTTCAACGGTTTTCGGATGGTCCGAGTGACTGGATTCGAACCAGCGGCCTCTTGAACCCCATTCAAGCGCGATACCAAACTTCGCTACACCCGGATATTCCCTTTGCGCTCAGATATAGTACCACAGCTTCCGCTAATTTGCAAGTCTTTTTTTTACTTTTTTCACACCGGAGGATACAAAATGCACATTGCCACGTATTATTGCAACGATCCCGCCGCACCAAAACCAAACAGCCCCATTCACATCGGGACGAACGTCTATCTGGAATGGGACGGACGTCTCCTCTTGGAGCAGCGCTGGGATTGCGGCCAATGGGGGCTGATCGGCGGCCGCCTTCGTGACGGTGAGCGCGAGGTGCACGGCATCGCACGCGAGCTTCGGGAGGAGACGGGGATCGTGCTGCCGGAGTCTTTGTTTACCTGCCTTGGCCTGTGCGACGGCGAGCGCATCGCCGCCTATCGCGACGGCACCGTTTGGAAAATGCTGATCGTCCTCTTTCGGGCGGTACTGACACAGGAGCCGCGGTTGCAGCTAAGCCGCGAATCGGGCGCGCTGCGCTTTTTCACCTGTGAAGAGCTGCGCGCGCTCGACCTTGTTATCACGCATCGGGATCTCATTCTTGCATGGCATCCCGCTTCTGCATGAAAAGGCGCAGCGCCATGGCCAGAAAGTCAGGCGTGTTTGCCTCCGGCGCGTCCGCAAGCAGGCTCTTCGGGTGCGAGCGGATCGCATCGAGCAGCGGCGTGGAGCGGTCGCGCACGGCAACAAGGACGCGGTAGTCCCCGTCCAAGATGCGGAACACGGCTCTTTGGAATTCTGCCGCGTCCCGCTCCATCACGCCGACCTCATCCATGAGCACGAGCGCGCCGCGCGGAATATCGGAAAGCGCGGCAACACCCACCGACTCGAACATCGCTGGTTCAGCCTGCGCGTGACGCTCCCGACAAAAGCCGATCCGGTTTCCCTCCATGTAAGCAAGGGGCAAGCGGCAGGGATGCAGGTAGACCGGCGCATTGCTCCCAAAAGGCAGCTTTTCCGTCCAAAAACCATACGGCGCTTCCTGTAGAGCGCAGAGAATACGGCGGATCGCGGTGCTTTTGCCGCTTCCGCTGTGTCCGTTAATGACGATGTTCATATTGCATCACTCCGAAAAACATAAAGGTTCATCGTGCGCAGCTGCGGAAAATACAGTGGAAAATCGTCGCGTCCGGTCGCAATGAGCCGCGCGGCAACGGCCTTTTCCTCCGGCGGTGTCGTGTTATTGTTATATAACGTGAAAAATCGCATTGCCTCGGTCATCGTACGAAACGGCTGTCCAAACTCTATGGACAGCGTTTGTTTTTCATGAGGAATGCTCCGCAGCACGCGCGGCATATCGTCCGTGCGGTGGCAGCTCTGTGTCTGTCCGATGGAAAAGCGGTGCTCTGCGCAGCTGCGGCGGATAACGATCGCCGTCCCGCGACAGTGCGCACGCACCAGACGCACGATCTGTTCCGTGCCGCCAAAGTAGTGGAAAAGCATTCCGTCATAGATGCCGTCGAGCATCTGGATGTCCGCACAGACCGGACGCACATTGGGCGGCGCGGTGCGTGCCAGTTCTTCGATCACTGCGCTGTTTCGGTCGACCGCCGTCACAGAAAAGCCGCGCCGCGCCATTGCCACGGACAGACCGCCGATCCCGCAGCCTGCGTCGCACAGGTGCGCGTCCTTTGGGAAATACGGTGAAAGGGACGCCGAGAGACGCTCGAAATAGCCGCAGTATAGGTCTGCATCGCGGGCAAATTCGATCTTCTCGCGGCTCCAATTCTGCATCACTCCGCCCTGCATCGGATCATTTCGGCGGCGATGCTGATGGCGATCTCCGCCGGTGTCTGCGCAAGGATCGGAAGGCCGATCGGCGCATGGACGGAAGCAATCATCTCTTCGCTGATGCCCGCCTGTCGAAGCAGCTCCTGCGCCCTTGCGATCTTATGACGGCTGCCGATGCATCCGACATAGCGCAGCTTGTGGCACAGCACCTGCTTGAGGACGTCGAAATCGCCCTGATGCCCCGGCGTCATAATGACCACATAGTCATTCTCCGTCAGCGTCACGCTGATCTGCTTATAGTTTCCGTAAATGACCTCCTCCGCCTGCGGGAAGAAGTTCCCATTTACAAGCTCCTTGCGGTTATCATAAACCGTTACGCGGAAGTCTACCGAAGCAAGGACGGGCACAAGCGCCTGCCCGACATGGCCACCGCCAAAGAGATAGACGCGGCCTGCGCGCATGAGCGGCTCGGCATAGACAAGCGGTTCTCCCTTGCGCAGCACGGCGCGCGCGCAGAAAAGCTCGGGATCCGACGCTGCGGCGTCGGCGTCAAGGATCTCAAAGGCCTCGACGCTTCCCTCCCGAATGCGCAGGTAGAGCCAGCTGTTGGCATTTTGCGAGAGCGCCGTGCGCATGGCATAGAGCTTGGGAAGCTCGGCGGCGGTCAAGAGCTGATAATAAATGGTCACATTGCCGCCGCAGACCATGCCGATGGAATTGACCTGCTCGGGCGCAAGGCCGAAGGCACGGACGGCAGTCTTTCCGGTCTGAAAGATCTCCATCGCTTCGCGCGCGGCGATCATCTCCACCTTGCCGCCGCCGACAGTGCCGCAGGTCGAACCGTCCTGAAACACCGCCATGCGCGTCCCCGCGCCGCGCGGGGAGGAACCGGAGCTTGCAATGATCGTGCAGAGGACGACCTTCTCCCCCGCTTCGATCGCGCGGATCATCTTTTCCGTAAGCTGTTTCATAACACCCTCCTACCTCGTTTTTTTCATCATACTCCACAACGGTCGAAAAAGCAAACAAAAAAGCGTCCTGCCGTTTGGCAGGACGCTAAAATTCGAGAATGCGGAAAATCAATAGCCTCTTCTCTTGTTTTTACGAGCAGCTTCGGACTTCTGCTTCCGCTTGAGACTCGGGCTGACGTAGTGCTCACGCTTCTTCACTTCGGCGATCACACCGTCCTTCTGGCAGCTTCTCTTAAAACGCTTCAGAGCACTTTCCAGAGACTCGTTCTCCTTGACACGGATTTCAGACATTGATTTCCCTCCCTCCGACGCATCCGGCTCAATCCAGGATGCTTTCAGGGCCGTTTTCGGCAACAATCATTATAGTGGGGGTCGAAGAAAATGTCAAGCATTTTCTTCTATTTTTCTTCATTTTTCTTTACTTGACGATCAGATTGACCAGCTTGTTCTTCACAACGATCGTCTTGATGATGCTGCCGCCCAGCTTTTCGAGGAAGCGCGCGACCTTCTCGTCAGCCGTCGCCGCCGCGACCACCGCGTCGTTATCCAGATCCGCCGCAACGCGGATGCTGCCGCGCAGCTTGCCGTTGACCTGCACCGCCATCTCCACCTCGTTGTCCTTGCACTTCTCTTCCTCATAAGAAGGCCACGCAGAAACGGAGCAGATGCCCTCGAAGCCGTGCTGCTGCCAGATCTCGTCGCAAATGTGCGGGGCAAAGGGGCTGAGTAGCTGGAGCAAAGTCTTCAGCTCGCCCGCATTGCAGCCGTTGTCGGATAATGTGGCCGTCAGCGTCATCAGCGCCGCCAGAGCGGTGTTGCCCTTGAGCGCGTCAATGTCGTTTGTGACCTTCTTGATGGTCTTGTGGAGGATCGCTTCGTTCGCGGCGCTGTAGCGTGTCTCGGGATCCGTAACGCTCTCTGCAAGGTTCCAGACCTTATCCAAGAAGCGCTTGCAACCCTTAACGGCATTTGCAGACCACGAAGCTGCCTTTTCAAAGTCGCCGATGAAGATGATGTAGGTGCGCATCGTGTCGGCGCCGTACTGCGCGATGACGTCGTTTGGGTTAATGACGTTGCCGCGCGACTTTGACATCTTGATGCCGCCCTCGCCTAAGATCATGCCGTGGCTCGTGCGCTTGGCATACGGCTCCTTCGTCGGGACGACGCCGATGTCG
>OIYT01002565.1_pt1 | contig 10916 bp, 8 predicted proteins | sample 1588201 | NCBI WGS metagenome assembly OIYT01 (sample SAMN03283260) | human gut metagenome | biome: human-associated habitat; material: feces | host: Homo sapiens | place: USA | collected 2013
CATAAGTATAAGATGTGAGTTTTCCTGCAAAATCAGTCGATGTGAGTACGTTTCCACTGATGTCGTAGGTTGCTTCAGCAGTTTTTCCGAGAGCGTTTGTCGTCTTGATAACTCTGCCGAAATCATCGTAGATGTAATAAGTTGAATTACCCTTAGCGTCGGTTACCATGATAAGATTTCCGACTTCATCGTATTTGTAGCTTGTCTGCCTGCCCTTTTCATCTGTAACACTAAACGAAATTGTGATATATAGAAACAAAATTCGAAAGTCAAAAGAGTCTCTGTGCCAAAGCTATGCAATATCCTTTTGTTTAAGCAGGACAGCTCCGGCAACGCCAAAGACAAGGATGAAAGGAATAGTGCTTTTAATAGTGAACCGATCAATCTGCAATGCTGTAAAGGCTCTGCCGAGCTCATAGAAGGTGTTATGTGTCAACAGCGACTGTAGAAAAACGAGCTTTGTGTTTTTTCCGAGCATTGCCAGATTATCTCCAAAAGACCAGAAAAAAAGGAAATAGTCAGCTATCAATATAAAAGAGCTGCTTTTTATTATCAGTGACAAAGTCATGGAAAACACAATTACAACAGTTGAAAAAATCATGTATACACCCATAATAGTCCATATTTCCCTTACCGCAGATATGCTGCCTGCCAGATTTGGTACGGTCAGCTTCAGAAGGATATGGACTGCTGCAAGATATACTGCCGTAGTCATATTAGCAAGTATCTTGCAGCCATATATCACTAACCTCTCTTCCTGTACAGAATAAATAAGTCTTGCACTATTTGTAAAATAATCACAACCGAAATGATTTACTCCATAATAGACAAGCAATAGCCTAAATACGCTGGAGATAATAAGGTCAGTACCCGCTCCAGCTTCCAGAATAGCTGGTAACCTCAGCTTGATAGCTGCTGCACCGACGATAGAGCTTACTATCATTATCACAACGGCCTTGTTGAATATGCCCCTGCGTATGTCTTTAAGATAAATCTGAAAACCTCTATTCAATTCCATATCCCTCCTTACTCTCCAACCGCATCATAAGATATGTCCTTATTTTCCGCAATAAGAGCAGCTATGACAAAGAAAAGTGCTGTAACAGCTGCAGTGACTATCAGAGTATAAACTTCAATATCATAAGTCATTATGGCGTTATCCAGTGATAAAAAGGGAATAAACCGTATAGCTCCGCCTTCGTTACCCGTAATACTGTGATACATTATATATACATACGGCAGCGCTATATAGCAGATAAGCATGGTGAACATCGTGATTTTGTACTTGTTCATCACAGCTGTCAGCAATGCTGCTGCGGAAGAATAATGCAGACTTGCAACAAAGAATATTACAGCACCTCTGCCAATCAGCTTTATATCAATATTCACAGAATTCTTGAGACATACCGCAATATGCACCGCCGCTACTGCCGCAAACAGCAAAAGTCCGGTATATAGTACGGAAAATGTCTTAAAGATGATTATGTTGCTCTCTGACCTCCCGGACGTGTGAATGCATTTATAAAATCCGTTGCTGAACTCCTTTGCAAACATATCCGCAGAAAGAAGCACCATATAGTATCCTATGAACTTTGAAAGCATCTTGACTGATGTCTCCGGAAATTCCGGAGATGTTCCTCTGCGGTACATAAATACCCCGAATACCAATGCGATAAGCAGAAGCGTTCCAAGAAAGCTGAGTCGCTTCAGATTCATTCTAAAGCTTGTAAAACCAAGCGCTGCCGTATTATTCATCTATGTCCTCCATTATCTTCCGATATTCTCGTTCAAGGTCAAGACTCTTGTTATCCATCACGAAAATCCGTATACCCTCATTAACTGCGTATATGAGAAATCCGGCGGCCTCGCTTTCGTCCATTTCCGCTTCTACCTTTTCGTTGCACATAGCAGCCTTAAAGCCTTTTTTCTCAAGACATTCTATAAGCTTCAACGGAGAATCAGTTGAAAATGAATATATATTTTTTCTGTCAGGTCTGATATCTTGTTTCTGTACTATCCCACCGTTCCTGATATAGTATACTCTGTCACATACTGCCTCTATCTCCGAGAGTATATGGCTGGAAACAAGTACTCCGCAGTTCATTTTCTCAGCCGAATACTTTATCATATCACGTACGGCAGGTATAGTGCTCGGATCAAGCCCGTTTGTAGGTTCATCAAGAACGAGTATTTCCGGCTTGCCCACCATCGCCATACATATGCCAAGTTTTTGCTTCATGCCTAATGAATACTTGCTGACACGTTTTTTCAAGGCATTGTCTATCCCGATGTGTTTAGCAAGATCCATTATCTGCATTTTGGAATAAGCACCCGATAGCTTTGCACAGAACTTAAGATTGTCAAAGCCGGTATCGCTGCCGTAGTATCCCGGGTTTTCTATAAGACAGCCCACCTTCTTATAATTGCACTTCATCTCCCTGATATCTTCACCGTTTATCCGGACACTTCCGTCATATTTGGAGATAAGTCCGCATATTATCTTCATTATTGTGCTTTTTCCCGAACCGTTTGGCCCGACAAGTCCGACTATCTCACCGCTTTTTATTTCCATTCCCACATTTTTGAGAATCTTTTCTTTGCCGTAGTTCTTTGATACATTATCAAGTTTCAGCAGTGTTTTCATTACAAAACCTCCTATATCCGATTATGAAGCTCTACAACTGTAAAGCTTTGCATATTCTCCCTTCCTTGCAAGGAGTTCCTCATGAGTTCCGTACTCTATTATACGTCCCTTATCAAGCACGTATATTCTATCGCAATTGACTATAGTTGAAAGTCGATGAGCAATCACAATAGATGTGCAACCCTGATTTTTCAGATGCTGAGTGAGTTTCATTTCATTTATATTGTCAAGCGAACTTGTTGCCTCGTCAAAAACGATTATTTTCGGTGAGTTGATGAGCGCCCTTGCAAGAATGATTCTCTGGCACTGTCCGCCCGAAAGATTATCCCCTGCCTCAGATACTATCGTATTGTATTTCATCGGCATTTTCTCAATCTCACTGTGGATGTTGACTATCTCTGCACATTCTTTGACCTTCTCCATACTGATATTTTCCCTGTTCAGTACAATGTTATCATATATGCTCTTATTAAAAAGCCTTACGTTCTGAGGAACTATACCAAACTGCTTGCGAAGGTCTCTCATATCTATCTCTGAAATATCCACCCCGTCATAGAGTACACTTCCGCTGTTGAGTGAATATAGTCCGATAATTATTTTGGCAAGTGTGCTCTTTCCGCTTCCCGATCGTCCCACAAATGCAATTTTCTCGCCTTTAATTATTTTAAGATTAATATCTGTAAGTACATTGTCGTTGGAATTTCCATAGCTGAACGAAACGTTCTTCAACTCAATATTTCCCTCAGCCTTGTGCCTGCGAAGCTCTGTTACAGTACATTTTTCCTTTTCACTGGCTGAAATGTCCGCAAGACGTTCCATATACACAGTACATTTTACATAACTCCAGTAAGTGTTGAATACTGAATCAACCAGACCAATATATATGCCGCTTACTGTATAAAGTGAAAGTGCCGTTCCAAGTGACATACTACTGTTTATTACAAGATACACAGAGAAAAGCAGTATTATCAACGGCGATACAAGCTTAAATATATCCGATACAATATTTACGTAATTCCCGATTTTTTCTGAATTATAGAGCTTTTTCTGATAAATTGCAAATTTTTTCTCCCAGTTTGAGAAAATTTCGCTCTCAGACGATGTCATCTTAACATTCAGCATAGACTGCACTGTTTCCATATATATACCCTGAACGCTGCTTTCCTCGCTGATATAACTTTTACTGCTGTCAATAACGGCAGAATTTGTCATGGCTACAAACACAAGGTTTGCAATGAATATAAGGAGAGTGACTATTCCTATGGCTATATTATGATACATAAAATATATCGTATAGAATATCACTGCGCCAACCTGGATAACACCGTTTACAACCTGATTTGCAAACATTTCCTTTAGAGTAGTCGCACTTCTTAAAGTATATACTATATCCATAGCATTTCGTGTCTCGAAATAGTTATATGTGACGTCCAGAAGTTCTCCGAACGAGTTCCGTAGTATCACTTTTTCAATATATATTCTCATCCGTATGACAAGGATATTCTGGATATATGATATAATTATTGTCATAACGGCAAAACAAACAAACACCTTTATGAAGTACCTGAACTTATTCTCTCCGAAAACTACCGAATCCACTAATCTACGCATTATCTCAGGAGATATCAGCGAAAGCAGATACACAATAAGCGAGCATACCGCAAGCACCAGATACCGCATCTTATTCTCGAAAATAATCGGAAGGAACATTCTGATATACTTCTTTTCGCTGTTTCCCTTCTGAAATTCATCACCCGGAACAGCATACAATGCATACTCGGAATATTTTGTCAGAAACTCCTCGATTTCTATTTTCTGTCTGCCTATCGAAGGGTCAACTATAACTATTTTTTTACTGCTACACCGTTCAAAAATTACATAATGCCTGTTCTCCCAAAACAGTATGCAGGGTTCTCCATGTTTCATGACATCCCCGGCAGATATCTTTACTCCTTTTGTTCTCATTCCGTTTTCCTGAAGGATTGTACTCAGTTCAAGAAGTGATGTTCCGTTGCGTCCAACAGGATACTTTCCTCTGAGCTCAGTCATAGACATACATCGACCGTAATAAGCAAGTATCATCTTGGCACAGCATAATCCGCATTCAGTCTGCTGTGACTGAGATGCCAACCTTATTTTTTTCAAAATAAAACCTCCGAAATATTTGCCGTTTTTCTTTCGCTTACAAGATTCTCAGCTTCCTCAAAGCTTTCGCACAAAAACATTCCTGATTTTTTCCATTGTTCATATTCATATCGATTCTCGCTCTCCGAAAGAGTAATCATCCCCTTCAGCGATCTGAAATACTCATCAATACCTTTATTCAATATATCAGGTGCAGTGTTTTCTTCGATGCATATACCTATAAGCTTTGCACATTTTTCAGTTAGGCCGGTATTGTATCCGTTATCCAAATCTGCCTTTTCTCTTGCCACAACATTCAGTACGGATATTACTCTCATGCCAAATCCCCATACAATATTTTTCATATAATTATTGACCGTATATATGCCATTGCCGCACGATGATGTCAGAAGCACAGCTCTTTTTCCGATAAGCGGCATCAGATGCAGCCATCCTGATAGTCTCTGAAAAAGTGCATTCATATATATTGAAACATTAGCTGCATATATAGGTGTTGCAAATATTATCAGGTCCGCATTAAGCATTTTGGACTTTATCTGTGCCATACTGTCCTTTTTTTCAAGAGGACATATTCCGTTGCAGAAACAATTCATACATCCGCAGCAGTTTTCTATCTTCGCATTATTTACTGTAATGATTTCTGTTTTGATTTCTTCATCAATATTTCCGTCTAATCTTTCAAGAACTCGTCTTGCAGCCTCAAGAGAGACCGATTTTTCAGTACGAGGACTGCCTGCGATAACAATCACCTTCATATTATTCACCCCTTAATCCCATAATATCGGGGATTTCATCATAGCACCTGAATTTGCATATTGCATAAATCAGACCAGCGATACCGCAGAATAAACCGTTGTCATCATAGCCGCTAAGAAGTTTGCCTTCTTTACTGGCAGGTATGATTTTTTCATTCAGAACGAGGCTAAGATTCGCTTTGGCATCTGCTTCAAGCTCTGTATCGCCAAGCACCTGTGCTGTAAATCTGAGTATCAGCAGATTTCCTACATCTCCATGACACAGACAGTAATTTCTTCCAAAGCACTGCTCCTTCACCGCCCTGAGTGAATTGTTCAAATCGGTTATTACCGTCTCAGACTTTATGCCGTTACAGTAGAGCTCTGCTCTTGATAGAAGTATCCCCGGCGCACCATGACACCAACCATAATTAAAATAATTTGGTTCCTCAATAAGCCTGCTCCAGTTATTATCCTTATGTGAATAGGCTTTGTTCTGCACTTCCAGGAAATCCTCCACGAATTGACCAATATCCGGAATATCAGCATATCTACTGCTGCTTACAAGTGCAGAAATAATGCCTGCATCCCCGTGGGCATAACCAACAAAGTGCTTTTCCTCACCTTCTCCGGAGCATATTCTGCCATACAAAGCTCTCACCGTTTTTCTTATAATTTCTGCTGACTTATCTCTTATTTCTTCATCAGATACTGTATCGCATATATATGTCAGCACCTTCAGTATACCTGCTGTGCCGCCGAGTATATCTGTTTTCTCTATGGCATTTTCTGCGGCTGAAATATGGCTGAGTAACTTATGAATATATCTGTCATGTTCCTTTCTGTAAAATCTCTCCCTACAGAATATCAGTAGAAAAAGAATACCTGCAATGCCGTCATAAGCACCTAATGACATATAGCTCAGGTCATCAGCTCTCAGCCCTACAAATGTAAGCTCCATTACCATATCAGCTTTTCTGAGGTAGTCTGCCTCTCCCGTACAGATATATGCACAATAAAGAGCAAAGGCAATTCCGCTTCTGCCATAATAAAGACTGTCGCCCACATCCTGACACTCGATTATTCCGTAGTCATTTTCCATACAGCCCAGCCATGTGTAGCAATCACTGTTTTCTCTTTTGCCGCTTATGACGTTGGCGAAAAGTTTATCACAAAGCATTCTGATAATTTCATTATCATTATTGTCGGATATGCTATAAGACGCTCCCACAGTATAACGATAGTCTGTACGGTTATCCGAGATAATGGCAAAGCAGCTCTTTATCACCATAAGCTGACGTCTCAGGTCAGTCTCATTCATTGAACGTATCTTCTCGCATATATTTTCAATTGGCGAAAGCATATATAGTGCATTCTCCGAAAATTCAGTTCCACGGTCATCGGAGTTTATCTGGAAAAGTGGGATATCGCCGTCCATCATAGAATTTATTTCTCTTGCGGCAACTAACCTGTCGCTTTCTCCTAAACCCAGACGATGCAGGCATATCAGTCTGTCAACAGTGTTCCCAAGAAGATCCGGATGATAGCTTATATCCAGAAGCTGACCATATATCCAAGTCGAACGATAAAGCACCCTGACAGGACAATCTCTGAAGCTTTCACAGAGCAGCTCACGGGAGCTGTCCCGGTTTTCAAGGATATACCTGTACATCTGACTGAAGCCGTCACAAAGCTCTTCAAAATAATCGAGAGCATTTATTCTCTTACTGTCCTTTGTAAGAACGTTAGGATTAAGTGCAACCTTACCGGAACGTTTTTCGAGTTTTACGTCATCAGTTTCTATTGAGGCAATAAAATTACTGTCAAAGGCAGAATCCTGCTCCTCAACATTTCCGATACCACCAAGCTCCACAGACCTTCCGTTTCTGTTATTTATTATGTGTGTGGGGAATACCAGTGTTCCTTTTACTGAATTGATTATCTTATCACGTACCTTCTGCTCAATATCGCTTCCATCCAACACAATCCTGGGCTGTATAACTGTTTCAAGGTCGATGATTACAGGACTTTCCTTCAGTGCTATAATATTTTCGCTGTGCATATCCCCCGCAGAAAGGATATACAGCAAACAGCTGAGGATACCCAGTTTCCTGTGATAATTGCGTACTTCCTCTATACTGTCCGGCTCTGTGCTGTTGCTGATATATTCAGTCCAGCCACTCTCTCCTGCAGTAAATGATCGTGGCAGGTAAAATCTGCCATAACCGAGGCTTTCAGAAAAGTCGTTGACCTTTTCCATAACTTTATTATATGCCAGATCAATCTTCAGCGAATGCGGCTTATATATAACTATCTTCTCATTTTCAAAAACGAGTCTTGCAACGCTCTGACCGCCATTATGGGTATCTCCCGATCCTGTTATAATACCCAGCAGTCTGCCAAGCTTTTGACCGTTGTTTATAACGGATTCAATCATGCCGATATATTCAGCAGTATCAGTGATTATCTTGCGGAAGAAGCCGAGGGCATTCTTTATCCTGATATGAAAAAGTCTGACCATTTCAGGATAATCTGCCATTACAGAGGCAACATAGTCCCTGTCTCTGAGCATAGTTTCAGAGAAATACTCGGCTCTTTCCTCCGGAGTGTCTCCCACCAGCTTTCCAGAGGCTTTGACGTAATTCACCTCAACTATCAATGCACGATAGGCTACCTCATTCAGCATATCTGCAATATGACATGTCATATTCGTCATTAAGGTATCTCTGTCCGCAATAAAATCTCCGCCGCAGTCAAGTATATCGGTCATTTCGTCATGATACGCTGCTACGATACCGTAATAGAAATATATCCACCTGTACTGCCTGCTGTTTCTTATTCTCATGAAACTGTTAGTTAGATCGTCATATTCGACGTAATCTGAATCATACATATTCTCATTCTCACAGCAGTATTCCTCAATGCAGTCATCGAAACTCATATCAGAGACTTTTTGCAAAATCTTTTCTGCGTCTTCAGCTGTATAGCGGCTGTCGCCGCCCACATTGAACAGCGATACCCAGAAATCCACCTGCTTTTTTCTATCAATATTTTCTGTCACTTTAAATAACCTCCATTATAAGTTATCTCGGAATGCTCCGCCAACTAAACACTGTCAAAATCCGATCCTGTAATACACACTTTTTCTGACAAGGTTTAGTTGAAGGAACGTTGAAGGAACATAGTATAAAGGAGTAAGCTATTGATAAGCTTACCCCATTATAACTACATAATATGTTTTAATAAACAATTAGCACTTAAAGCCGAAGCACTCATAAGATACTGTCCAGTATGCACCGCAGTTTCTCTTATCAGACATTCTGGCTGTAATACCAGCAGTAAGTGCAGTCAATGGAATAATAATAGATGAACCACCGCCGTTAACTTCACCAAGTTCCTGTGACTCAAGCTCGGCAGCAAGTGTTCCAACTGTTTCGTCAACGATAGACTTCTTCATTTCCTTCATTACATTCACCTCCTGATTTTCACATATCGGAACTGAGCAGTATACTTCTCCCGGGACGCTCATACCGATTATAAATTGAAGTTTCAGGGAAAATGTTAATGTCGGATCAATAACTTTTTCACACGTCCGCTTCAACGATATACATCATACCACGCTATCTGAAACATTTCAATACTTTTTCGTTGAAAGGTGCTTTTTTTAGCGTAAACGGTTTTTTTCTGTTTTTATCCAATTTTCATTAAACACTTGACAATTCTTTATACTGTGGTATAATATAAGTATTGATTGTCGGATCAATAACTCGGATATCCTTTGTTAAATACGATATCCATATCACACGCTCTGCATAACATCATTCTTGGTTATGTGAGGTGAGTAAATGCAGAAGTTCTGTAAAAAATGCAAAAAAGCTTATGATTCGTCTGTAAAGAAGTGTCCCGAATGCGGGAATAAGCTCAAGAAAGAGTATACCGCTGAAGAGATTAAGGAAATGGATAACGCAGTTATTAGAGATACCTTTACTACGATGTACACTCTTTTCTGACATCATAACAAAAAACAGCACTCCCATACGAGAGTGCTGTTTTTCTGCTCAGTTCATATACAGCGAGCGTCACTTAGAACTTGTTCTCATAGGATTTGTGCGTAAATTTTCGAGCATGATCTTTCCGAAAGCAAGGAGAAAAAGCGAAAGCATACTGTCGTATGGTGAGCTTTTTCAACGAAGCAACCGGTAAAATTTGCCGGAAAAATGCGTGCAATATTCTATTAGAACAAGTTCTTAAATATGTGTTATCTGAAAAGTCTCCAGATCCAGTCGATAGAAAGAACTATGAAATTCATAAACAATCCTCCTTGATGTTTTTTCTGTGGTTTGTAATTAAGGCAACACCGCACAAAGATTGTGCGTCAGATGCGCCGTCAGATTTTTTTGTCAGATTGCATAAAAATTTCGCAGGTATACTGACGTACCCCAAGGGCACTTCCTTCGGGCGTATGTCAAGAAATTTTTGTGTAAGATGACGGAAAATATGAAAGCAGATGACGTACAAAGCCGTCATGCGTGCTTTGTGCGGTGTTGCCTTAATGTCTGCTCAATGCCGCACATGGACAAAATGAACGTGACATAAAGAATTGTGTATGCACAAATATGGGATTTGCGCTTCCCTGAACACAATTCATCTCAATAACCGACGCCGGACAGTTATTAAGTATAGTCTAAATTATAGGAGAATATAACAAAAAAATCAATATTTTCACGGTGACTGGTCAGATTTCACGTCTGAACGGTATCTTGTGCACGTTTAGTCATTTTCAGTAAGCACGTTGAAAAGCAGTATTTCAACCATTACAATTCCATCAGAATATTTCATGTCAAACTCTCCTCCGAGGCGCTCTATACAGGCACAGACATTTCTGAGTCCATATCCATGGCCCTCCTGTGTCTTACTCGAAACATACTGTTTTCCCTTCATGACCGGCTCATTTAAAGCACTATTACTGAGTTTAATAATCAGATTAGTCCCTAAATATCCCATGGTGAGTTCTATTTGCTTTTCATCTGTCTCTTCTGCGGCTTCATAGGCATTGTTGAGAATATTGGAGAATATCGTACATATATCAAAAGAGGAAATCACTGTACTATCATAAAAATGCCCTGAACATTTCAGATGTACATCACTGAATTTTGAGGAAAGTTCAGTTATTATTGCATTTATAAGACCGCTTCCGGTATCAAAATTTATTTTCATATCCTCAAAATTCTCTGTGACTCTCTGAAGATGCAGTTCAAATTCTTCTGTCTTGTTCTCCTTGTACAGCTTATTCATACACATCAGATGATACTTCATATCATGGCGGAAAGCTTTTGTGTTATTCTCTTTTTCAAGCAGCATAAGGTAATACTTCTCCTGATTGCGAAGCATCC
>OIYT01002567.1_pt1 | contig 10905 bp, 16 predicted proteins | sample 1588201 | NCBI WGS metagenome assembly OIYT01 (sample SAMN03283260) | human gut metagenome | biome: human-associated habitat; material: feces | host: Homo sapiens | place: USA | collected 2013
CCCGCACCCCACCAGAGGCGCTGCCTCTGGACTCCGCCAAAGGGGGAAATCCCCCTTTGGAAACCCATTATTTGTAATACTTTACTTTTTAAACATACTGAAAAGACTGCTCCGGCAGTCTTTTTTGTTTGCGGATGAAATTCAATCCCAATCCTTTTTGCTGAATTTATGGAAAAATTTTCTGATCGGATTCGTTACCGTAAGCTTCTGAAAATAATGATAAAGCACATCCTGATTACAGCCGTTGTCTTCAAGCTGCTCAAACATTTCCCTGAACTGATCAAGATTCATACCAATGCTTCTGTCAACAACTACATCCTTATCGGTAAACACCACGGCTCCGTAAACCGGTGTAGAGGCAAATCCGCCCTTTTTAAGATGATGTATGACATTATCAACGTGCGTCTTATTCTGAAGCTGCGGATTATAAAGCTTATGAACATTCTGCCCTACCTTGTGAACAAGCTTCCTGCCGCTGCCCGATATTGTTCCGGAAATTCCCTTTGTCTCTACAACAAGAACACCAAAACGTCCGAAAACAAGATGATCAATCTCTACCGTCTTTTTATACAGCGGAAGAAATGCGTTATTTATTACTCTCAGTTTATCGTTCTTTCCAAGCTTCGCAATGGTCTTTGCTACCTTCCTTTCAGCTGCTCTTCCCTTGCGCCTGCCTTTGCTGAAATATGATATTAATTCCAGAATAACAAGCAGAACGGCAACCACGGCTATTATTATTAAAAATATTTTCAGATTTTTTTCCATAACTTTCTCCTAATCTACTGAATAATTCAGTTTTAAACAGCAATAATACAAACAGACGCAAACAGCGTCGGGCAATACCGTAAAATGATCGGCGATCGTTATACCGTATTGCTTCACCCCCGAATAAAAGCGAGGTGTTCTCAATATGTGGGACAAAATAGCTCTTATTCTTCTGATAATCGGAGGAATAAACTGGGGTCTGGTAGGTATTTTCGAGCTTGACCTGGTTGCGTGGCTCTTCGGCGGCGCAGCAAGCCTTATCAGCAGAACTATCTATATTCTTGTGGCTATTTCTGCTGTCTGGTGCATATCTCTGCTCTTCCGCAGAGACGACGAGCTGGCATTTAATACGACAGACCGTTAAACACGCTCTCAATGGAGCTCAGACCTCACATGATGCAAGAAATGGTCTGATGATGCCGCAGTTCCATTGATAACACAGCTGCTGCATAATGGCAGGGGAATCCCTCCGGATGCAGCAGAGCATACATAAAATATACAAAATATATGCAAAAAAGGGAGGTTTATCGCCTCCCGTTTTTTTATAATCAGTCGCTTACGTAAGGAAGCAGTGCAATATGTCTTGCTCTCTTTACGGCAACTGTAAGCTCACGCTGATGATAAGCGCAGGTTCCTGTCACACGTCTGGGAAGAATCTTTGCTCTTTCTGTCATGCACTTTCTGAGCTTTGCAAGATCCTTATAGTCGATTTTCTCGATTCTGTCTGCACAGAACATACAAACCTTCTTGCGAAGCTTCTTGGCAGGACGTGAATTTCTTTCCTTTTCCATGACTTTTCCTCCTATCTTTATAAAGTAACGTTAAAATTTCTGCTTAGAACGGAACATCTCCGTCGCTGAGAATTTCTTCAAAATCACTCAGGCTGCCATAAGACATACTGTCGTTATTCTGCGCCGGCTGCTGTACAGGAGCTGTCGGCTGCTGTGGAGGAGTCTGATAATTATTATTGCTGTTATAGTTATTCTGCGGTGCGGAATAATTTGATCCGCCGCCTCCGGTTTCTCTCTTTGATCCGGTGAATTCAACATTATCAACAAAAACATCTGTCGTGTAATGCGTTACGTCGGGATGATTTCTGTCCTGATAACTGCCTGTTCTGAGGTTTCCCTCAACACAGATCATGCTGCCTTTGCTGAAATAGCGTGTAACAAACTCTGCTGTCTGTCTCCATGCGACACAGGTGATAAAATCTGCCTGTCTTTCACCGGTATTCTTATCAGCGAAACGCCGGTCAACAGCTACGGTAAAACGGCATGAACTGATTCCGCTCTGCGTCTGGCGCAGCTCCGGGTCTGCCGTAAGTCTTCCCATTATAATAACTTTATTCATCATTGCACCTCCCTGAAATAATGACTTGATGCGATCAGCAGACTGTTACCAGTGAACGAAGAATGCCGTCTGTAATGTTGAGACGTCTTGAAAGCTCAGCAGGATAGTCAGGCTTTGACTCGAATGTGTAGATTACATAGTAACCCTCTGTTTCGTCTTCGATAGGATATGCAAGCTTGCGCTTACCCCAATCTTCGTTGACTTCAACAGCTTCGGCATGTCTTTCAATTCTCTCCTTGAACTTTTCAACAAGAGCCTTCATAGGCTCTTCGCCGTACTTCAGGCTGAAAACAACCATTACTTCATACTTAGCGGATACCTTTGCCATGATGTACACCTCCTTCCGGGATATGCCCTCAACCTACTGAGGGTAAGGATAATTACTATATCGTTAAGCACGATACTTGCTTATTTTACCACATCGGACAGGATTTGTCAAGGGGTAAACCAAAATTTTTCCCTCTATTTAATATGTAAAAGGTTCATAGCTTGTTTTGTACATAACGAAGAAAAAGTTCATAATAGATAAGTCACGTGCAATCATATTCAAATTATAGATATTTCACATAATTATAGCGATTTATTCTGCGATTAAATTGTTAACATCTACAATATTTAAAGTGTAACTTTAAATATCTATTGACATAATTTAATTCGTAGTATATAATATGGTTGTCAGCTGATAAAATGTTTAAATATTTATAGCGTTACTTTAATTTCAAAGGAGGAATTTATTATGAGTGATCCTAAAATCACACACCGAAACACACACACCTGTGCAAACATAGTGTTCGCTGGATTACTTGCAGCTGGTGCACTCATTGCAGGGCTGTACGCCCTTATTGCTTTCATTGGCAACGGTCCAAAACAGTACCTTACAAACGCAGTTTATAGCTTTGCAATTTCTTTCGTACTTCTCTTGCTCTGCCTTATTCTCGCTAACGTCAGAAAAAACGGAAAGCCTTTCTCAGCAGCGATAATATGGAAGCTTCGCATAATTGCAGTTATAATTGTAGCTGCAGGCTGTATGCCAAGCTATGTTGAAGTAAATACAAGCGACAACATAAAAATAGTCTACACCACAGTCAACTTCCAGAATTTCTTCATAATTGCACTCGGAGTTATCGTAGGGATAATTTCCCAGATTTTTGTCTACGGTCACAAGCTTCAGGAAGATAATGACCTTATTGCATAGAGGCGGTGTATCATGGGAAAGATAATCATACGTCTTGATCGTATGCTTGCAGACCGTAAGATGTCTCTGAACGAACTTGCCGAAAAGGTTGGCATGACTAATGTAAATCTATCCAACCTCAAAACCGGAAAAATGAAAGGTATCCGATTTGAAACCATGTGCGCAATATGCAATGCTTTGGATTGTCAGCCAGGCGATCTCTTTGAGTTTGCTGATGATGATTAATCTGCTTCAGTGCCTGTTGTTGTTTTTGACTAAGCTGCATTTCTTTAGCGACTGTCATAATCACAGCCGCTAAAAAATGCAGCTGCTTTTTTTCATCATATCTTTACAAATGGATTTTTTTGTGATATAATATAAAAAATAATTTTAATAGATCTGTCCGGAAACTCCCGACGGGTCTTATGTAGAAAGAGGTAAAACCGCTTTGGCTAACGAAAAAATCAGAAATTTCTGCATAATTGCCCATATAGACCACGGCAAATCCACCCTTGCCGACAGAATCCTGGAAAAAACCGAGACTGTCGCAGTCCGTGATATGGAAGATCAGCTTCTCGACAACATGGATATCGAACGTGAACGTGGAATCACAATAAAAGCCCGTGCCGTCCGCCTTAAATATACCGCCTCCGACGGCGAAACCTATATCTTCAATCTCATTGATACCCCAGGTCACGTTGACTTCAACTATGAAGTTTCACGTTCTCTTGCCGCCTGCGAAGGCGCTATTCTGGTAGTTGATGCATCTCAGGGCATAGAGGCACAGACTCTTGCCAACACTTATCTTGCCATTGAACATGATCTTGAAGTCGTCCCTGTTGTAAATAAAATTGACCTGCCGTCCGCTGACCCCGACAGAGTATGTTCAGAAGTTGAAAACGTAATAGGCATACCCGCAATGGATGCTCCCAGAATATCAGCAAAAATGGGAACAAATATCGAAGCTGTCCTTGAAAAGATCGTTACTGATATCCCCGCTCCGAAAGGCGATACAAAAAAGCCCCTTAAGGCTTTGATTTTCGACAGTTATTATGACTCATACAAGGGTGTTATTATCTACGTGAGGGTCAAGGAGGGAACAGTAAAGGTCGGCGACAGCATACGGCTTATGGCAACCGGCGCAGTATTTACCGTTGTGGAAGCAGGATTTATGGACGCTTCCAATCTTATCAACAGCGGTTCTCTGGAAGCCGGAGAAGTAGGATATATCGCTGCTTCGATTAAAAGCATCGGCGATACGCAAGTCGGCGATACCGTTACCAATAACGACGTTCCCTGCGACGAACCGCTTCCGGGTTACAGAAAAGTAAATCCTATGGTATTTTCCGGAATTTATCCTGCTGACGGCGCTAAATATGGCGATCTGCGTGAAGCTCTTGAAAAACTCCAGCTCAACGACGCTTCCCTTTCTTTTGAACCGGAAACCTCAATAGCTCTCGGTTTCGGTTTCCGCTGCGGATTTCTCGGACTGCTGCATATGGAAATCATACAGGAACGCCTTGAACGTGAATATAATCTTGATCTCATTACAACTGCTCCGTCTGTTATCTACAAAGTCACTCTGACAAACGGAGAAACTGTATATATAGACAATCCCAGCAATTACCCGGATCCTGCCCTCATCCAGACAGCTGAAGAACCCATGGTCAAAGCGGATATTCTTTCTCCCTCGGAATTTGTGGGAAATATCATGGAGCTCTGCCAGGACAGAAGAGGTATTTTCAAGGATATGCAGTATCTTGACGATACAAGAGTGAATCTGCACTATGAACTGCCGCTTAACGAGATAGTCTACGACTTCTTTGATGTACTGAAATCGCGCACAAAAGGCTACGCTTCTTTTGATTATGAGATGCTGGGATACACTCCCTCAAAATTGGTAAAACTGGATATACTTCTTAACGGCGATGTTGTGGATGCACTGTCATTTATAATCCACACTGACAAGGCTTACGGCAGGGCACGCAAAATAGCTGAAAAACTGAAAGAAAACATTCCACGCCAGCTCTTTGAAGTACCTATTCAGGCAGCTATCGGAGGAAAGATAATCGCACGTGAGACCGTAAAAGCCATGCGCAAGGATGTTCTTGCAAAGTGCTACGGCGGCGATATAACACGTAAAAAGAAACTTCTCGAAAAGCAGAAAGAAGGCAAAAAACGTATGCGCCAGCTCGGAACTGTAGAAGTTCCGCAGGAAGCATTCATGAGCGTTCTTAAACTTGACAGCTGAAACCGGAGGAATATTAATGATAAATTATTTTATTATTGCCCTGCTCTGGATAATAATTTTATTGAGTGCCGTCTCAGCTATTGCGGAAATGATCTTCCGCCGCAATTCAAAACCGTACAGATTTTTCAGAAGCATCCGGATAAGGCTGAGGGAATTCTCCCCTTTTAACTTCACCGTAACTTCATTGCTGATTCTCTTATGGGGGCTTGTCTCGGGCGATGACAACTTCTATGGAATCTGGACGGCAATCGCTATGATGCTTACCATTGCTGTCATTCTCTATGCAGAGTATCTGTTCACATTCCGCAGAAAACGGAAAAAGGCTTCAAAAGCAGCAAAGCTCCCGTCTGCTGCCGTAAAAAAAACATCCGCTGCAAAGGAAACTCCACTTGCAAATATGACACCGGTTCTTACACCGGTAAATACCGGAAACGGTCAGTAAAAATTTTTAGGCAATACCGCACAAAGATTGTGTGGCACTGCCTTAGTTAGGATTGATTTAAACATGAGTATTTACACCTGCCCCCACTGCGGAAAAAAAGCATTCGGCCCTCTAAAAAAAGCTCTTGCCGGTCAGATGAATTCTAAAGGCAAACCATGCTCCAACTGCGGCGGTCTTTGCGTCAACGGAACAGGCGCAACTATCTTTAACGCAATATTCAGCCTCGCCGCCATAATCGCTATGGTCTGGGTCTACCTTAACGCAGGAAAAAATCCATTTGTACAGCACTGGGAAGTACCTATCCAGATATGCATAGTTCTTTCAATAATTGTCGTTCCTCGGCTTGTCAATGCCTTTTTCTTCAAAATGACTGAATCTATACGCATTATCACAAAATGAATGACCTCGGTATCTATATCCACGTTCCGTTCTGCGGAAAAAAATGCGGCTACTGCGACTTCTATTCCCTGAAATACTCCAAAGATAACGCAGATGCCTATGTTCAGGCTGTTCTGCGCAATCTCGATCATTACGGAAATTACCATATCTCCGTTGATACCGTTTATTTCGGCGGCGGAACTCCCTCCCTTTTGTCTCCGGATCAGCTTGCTCTCATTACAGACCGCATACAAAACCGTTTCAGCCTTGAAAATAACTGCGAAATAACTCTCGAAGCCAATCCATCCGGACTGTCTCCCGATAAGCTGAAAAAACTGCGGCATATCGGCATAAACAGACTTTCTATCGGAGTTCAGTCCATGTCGGACAGTCAGCTGAAATTTCTCGGAAGAAGCCATGATTCCGCAAGAGCAGAGAAAGCCGTTCTCGATGCCGCAGATGCAGGATTCACCAATATCTCCTGCGACCTCATGCTCGCTCTGCCCGGTCAGACCTCCTATGACATTGATTATTCCGTGAACCGTCTTTGCAGTATGCCGATAAGCCATATCTCAGCTTACATTCTTAAAATTGAATCCGGAACGCCATTCGACTGCGGCAGTATCCGCTCAGATCTCCCCGACGACGACTCTACAGCCGAACTCTATCTTTACACCGTCGATATCCTTGAACAACACGGATTCTTTCAGTATGAAGTCTCGAATTTTGCAAAACCATCCTTTGAAAGCCGTCACAACTGCCGATACTGGCAGTGCAGAGATTATCTCGGCATCGGCCCCTCTGCACATTCCTGCTTCGGCGGAAAGCGATTTGCAGCCGAAAACAATCTTGAAAAATTTATTTCGTCCGATGTTCAGCCTGTGCGTATCACCGACGAATCCCCCTGCGGCTTTGAAGAATACGCCATGCTGCGGCTTCGTCTGCGTGATGGTCTCGATCTGCGCAGTGCCGGAGAAAAACGCAGCATGATAGAAAAAAAACTTCCACCTCTTATCAAAAACGGATATATCATATTTGACAACGATATTATTTCTCTCACTCCCAAGGGATTTCTCATGTCAAATTCAGTCATTGAATATCTTATTTTCTGACGACTATTTCAACAGCTCCTCACGCATCTGCGTCAGGAGCTTTTTTTCCCGCCGTGATACCTGCACCTGCGTCATCCCCAATGCCTTTGCCGTCCGTGTCTGTGTGAGATTCCTGAAATAACGAAGTTCCAGCAAAGCACGGTCGTTCGGTTCAAGGCTCTCCATTATCTGCCTCAGCGCAATGAGATCTACAATTGCTTCGTCAGGCGGCGGCTGCGGAATCTCTATCTCGCTGCCGTCCTCATCGCCGGAAGTAAGCGAAAGAACAGGCTTACTGACGCACAGAGCTTCGGAAACATCAGACTCCGACTCCCCGGAAAGCTGCGACAATTCCGATACCGTCGGCTCTCTCCCCTTGTCAAGGCGGAATTTTTCGCAAAGTTTCTGGAGAGAAAGCGATAATTCTTTCAGACTGCGGCTTACATGGACTGCTCCGCCGTCACGGAAAAGCCGCTTTATCTCACCCAGAATAACAGGCACTGCATATGTGGAAAACTTTACACCCCGTTCCGGATCAAACGCCCTGACCGCTTTTAACAAGCCTATGCACCCTGCGGAATACAAATCTTCATATTCGATCCCTCTGCTGCGGAACTTGTTGGCACATAAATGCACAAGTCCGAGATTCTCCTCGGCAAGCGGCTGCGCTGATTCAGTCTTCATGGAGAGAAAGCCTTTTTCGCATGACTACCGTCGTGCCCTTTCCTACAGCACTTTTCACTTTCAGCTTGTCCATAAATGATTCCATGACTGAAAATCCAAGACCTGATCTTTCCTCCTCCGGAGCTGTGGTAAAAAGCGGCTCCATTGCCTGTTTTACGTCGGATATGCCGCATCCCCTGTCTTTGATGCGTATGTATATCTCACGGTCTTTCAGCAGTTTGACCGTCAGTTCAACGCTTCCTTTGGAATTTCTGTAGCCGTGTACTATGGCATTTGTAACGGCTTCTGAAACAGCTGTCCTGATGTCGGCAAGTTCCTCAACCGTCGGATCTGCCTGTATCAGAAACGATGAGACCACTGCCCGTGCCGCTGCCTCATTCACCGAAAGCGACGGCATAGTAAATTTTATTTCGTTCATTACTTCCATTTCTTTTCCTCCTCATGTTATTTTTACGATCCGCTCAATGCCTGACAGCCTGAGTACACGCCGGATATAAGGCTGGGTATTTCTTACCTCCAGACATCCTCCGCATTCCTTTATAAGCTTTGATCTGCCCATTATCAGACCTACCCCAGAACTGTCCATGAATGTTATGTTTTTGAAATCCATAACAAGCAGGGCAGGCTGAACCGATATTATAAATTTATCAAGCTGCGAACGCAGCTCCTTTGCATTGTGATGGTCAATTTCACCGCTGAGCAGCGCCGTTGCTCCACCAGAACCGGTTTTTATTTCCATTTTCATTATGCCGCCTCCTTTTCATGCCATATTATACCATTCCATACCTGCGAAATTTGTCATATCTCCGCTATTGAAATTTTTATTAAAATATGTTATAATATAAAAAATCTATATCAGGCTGGTGAATATTATGCCAAAACAATTCTGGAAGGGAAGTGCCCTGCTCTCTCCCGTTCCGGCGGCTCTCGTAAGCTGCGGAACTCTTCAGTCCCCCAACATTCTTACAATTGGCTGGACGGGAATCCTCTGCACTCATCCCCCTATGACCTATATCTCTGTCCGTCCGCAGCGGTATTCCTACGATATTATTAAAAATTCCGGGGAATTTGTAATTAATCTTACCACCGCCGCTATGTGCCGTCAGACCGATCTCTGCGGTGTGAAAAGCGGCAGGGATACCGATAAATTCGCTCTATGCGGATTTCACGCCGCACCCTCTCATGAGATCTCCGCACCGCTTATCGAAGAATGTCCTGTCAGTCTTGAATGCCGGGTGACTGAATCAAAAGAGCTGGGAACTCATACAATGTTTCTCGCTGAAATCGTCGGCGTTGATGTCGATGCTGACTATATAGACGAAAATGAACGTCTGGATTTGAAAAAATGCGGTCTTATGGCTTACGCTCACGGCGAATACTTCTCGCTGGGGAAAAAAATCGGCAGTTTCGGCTGGTCTGTCCGCAAAAAGAAAAATAAAAAGAAGGGGAAATAATCACTCTTTCCTTTTCAACTGCATATACTATACGGAAGCAAGAAATCAAGAAGCAGGATAACAGGATCTCTTATTCTTGCTTCCGTATCTCCTGTATCCTGAAAAAGGGGGGCTGATTTTGACGGTCATCATTATGGAAATGCCCTCGTACACCTTCGCCGTAAAAGGCGAAAAACTGCTGAAAGCAAGAGGGATCTCCTGCGATCTGAAAAGGAATGTCAATGCTTCTCCCGGCAGCTGCGGCTACTCTCTTCACGTAAGAGGTGATGCCGGAAAGGCTGCCGAAATCCTGAAAATGAACGCTGTTCCATTTATCATTAAATAAGGGGGACAGCTGATATGATTATAAATTTTGACAACGCAGCAACCACTTATCCCAAACCGCCGGAAGTAAAACGTGCAGTTATACGGGCGGTTGAACAGTTCGGCGGAAATTCGGGCAGGGGCGGTCATGCCCTTGCTATGCGTACCTCACAGGCTCTCTATTCTGCACGGGCTGCCGCAGCTGAATTTTTTGGCGCACAGCCGGAAAATGTTATCTTTACCCTTAACTGCACTCACGCTCTTAATCTCGCTATTCAGGGCGTGATGAAAGACGGCGGTCACCTCATAATGAGCAGCATGGAGCATAATTCTGCGGCTCGTCCGGGTGCTCAGCTTGCGCTGGAAAAGAAAATTTCACTCTCCATTGCTCAGGTTTGCCCAGACGACAGCTGCACCGTTCAGAACTTCCGCAAGCTAATCCAGCCGGATACAAAGGCTATCGTATGCACTCTTGCAAGCAATGTCACCGGTCAGCTTATGCCGTGGAAAGAAATCGGTCAGCTCTGCCGTGAAAATAATATCTGCTTTATCGCTGACGGCGCTCAGGCGTGCGGTATAACGGATATAGATATTTCAGACGGAATCAACATCCTTTGCACTGCCGGTCACAAAGGTCTGTACGGAATAACCGGCACCGGACTTCTCATAACCGACGGAAAATACAAGATATCTCCCATAATTCAGGGCGGAACAGGAAGTGCATCTCTAAGTCTGAAACAACCGGACATTCTTCCTGACAGCCTTGAAAGCGGTACACCTTGTATAATCGGTGCAATGTCCGTAAAAGCCGGCATCGGATTCATCCGCAAAAAAGGTATCGACCGGATATACTCCCACGAGGAAAATATCTGCCGCAGTTTTATAAGAGAACTTGAAAAAAACAGAAAAATTACTGTATACCGTGAACCGCAAAGCAATTATGTGCCTATCGTTTCTTTTAATGCGGAGGGATTTCCATCCGAAGAACTCGCCGGCGAACTCGCCCGGCACGG
>OIYT01002574.1_pt1 | contig 10883 bp, 7 predicted proteins | sample 1588201 | NCBI WGS metagenome assembly OIYT01 (sample SAMN03283260) | human gut metagenome | biome: human-associated habitat; material: feces | host: Homo sapiens | place: USA | collected 2013
ATTCACCTATATTTCTCCGGACCATTTTCTGAATCTTTCCACAAATTTTGAACAGTTTTCGACCTGATCCGGCAGACCGTTTTCGACCTCCGAACCGGTTACGGAAACTTTTATCTTATATTTTATTGATTCCGAAGTTATTCCTTTTATGCGCACGGTAAATATGTTCATTTTATCGGCTTTGCTTACCCTGATTGAGTTCATACCCGATGCAGGAAGCCTGTGATATATGATCTTTTCCGAATCTGCCGATTCATAATCGGCGACCAGAAGAAAATGATCGTCGGAAATTGCCGCATATCCGTGTCTTATTATTGTTTTTCCGCCCAGTATACCGTTTTGTACGGCTATCGTAACAAAGACCGGATATTTATATGTTTTTCCAAAGCGGTCAAGTTCGGCAGCCATATTTTCCTTATTGAATTTTGGCATATCAATTCTCCTTGTTTTGTTTCAGGAATTATTCCTGCTTATCATTTCCGTCATATCCCTGAGAAGTTCACGGCATTCGCTGTCGGAAAGTTCGTCGATGTTGGTTTTTTCAAGCATTTCAAGAGCCTGTTCACGGCAGACGCTTCCGAAACTTATCTGCTCCGGCTCAGAAACAGTGGATTTTTCCGCCGTATTTCGGCTGGCTTCCATTTCGGTCAGCAGTTCTCTTGCACGGCTGACCACCTTTGCCGGCAGACCTGCAAGTTTTGCAACGTCGATTCCGTAGCTTTCGTCAACGCCTCCCCTGACTATCTTACGCAGAAAGCGGATAGTTCCGCCGTGTTTGTTTACAGCGATGCTGTAATTTTTGACGCCTTCAAGTTCCTGCTCCAGACCGATAAGCTCGTGATAATGGGTAGCGAAGAGCGTTTTGCATCCCAGTTTTTTTGAAGTGCAGATATGCTCTGCGACAGCACGTGCGATGCTCACTCCGTCGAAGGTAGAAGTTCCGCGTCCCACCTCGTCAAGGATGACCAGACTGTCGGGAGAAGCATTTTTCAGTATATCTGAAACTTCGCTCATTTCCACCATAAACGTGCTCTGACCAGCCGTAAGATCATCCGAAGCGCCCACACGTGTAAAGATCTTGTCGACTATAGATATCCTTGCCGAATCCGCAGGAACAAAGCTGCCGATCTGAGCCATAAGCACGATAAGAGCCGTCTGGCGCATATACGTAGATTTACCCGACATATTCGGGCCGGTGATTATCGACATTCTTGAAGCCTTTTTGTCGATGTAGATATCGTTGGGAACGAACATTTCATCCTGGCACATAAGTTCAACCACCGGATGACGTCCTGCCTTTATGTCAATAGTTCCGTCAATGGTTATATCCGGCTTAACATAGAGATTTTTCAGTGCCACATCGGCAAAAGAGCAGAGAACATCGACAGCCGCCACAGAGGATGCTGTTTTCTGAACGGCTTCAAGTTTAGTTGCCAGAAATTCACGTACTTCCCCGAATATCTCAGCCTCAAGGGTAAGAGCCTTATCCTTTGCGCCGAGGATGGAATTCTCAGCATTTTTCAGTTCTTCAGTGATAAAGCGTTCAGCGTTTGCAAGAGTCTGCTTTCTTATGTAGTTATCGGGGATAAGATCGTAATACGACCTTGTTATCTCGATATAATAGCCAAAAACACGGTTAAAGCCGATTTTCAGATTTTTTATACCCGTAGCCTCACGTTCACGCTGTTCGATGCCGGCGATTATATCACGTCCGTGATTCATAATATGGCGAAGCTGATCCAGTTCTTCGTTGAAACCGTCTTTAATCACTCCGCCGTCCTTCACGGATACGGGCGGATCTTCAACAACGGCGTTCTCCACCAGTCCTGCGATCTCCTCCAGATCGTCGATCATGCTGTTGTATCTTGCAAGAAGTTTCGAGCTGCTGAGTTTTTCCAGTTCCCCTTTCAATACCGGCAGCTGAACCGACGTTGCCGAAAGCGCTTTCAGATCACGTGGGGTTGCGCTTTTATACATTACCTTTGTCATAAGGCGTTCCAGATCGTACACACGTTCAAGGATATCCCGTATATCCGCAAGAATAACGCTGTTTCGTGTCAGAGATTCCACAGCGTCCAGCCTTTCGATTATCCTTGCCGGACTTTTCAGCGGCTGTTCTATCCAGTTTTTCAGCAGACGGCGTCCCATAGATGTTTCGGTAGAATCAAGCACCCACAGCAGAGAACCTCTTTTTTCTTTATTTCTGAGAGTTTCGGTAAGTTCGAGATTTCGTCTTGCATTGAGATCAAGTCCCATATATGCGTCGCCATTGAGTATTTCAATAGAAGTAAAGCGTGATACGGAAGTTTTCTGAGTATCACGTATATAGTCGAAAAGTCCGCAGACCGCAGCGCAGTCCGCACCGTTTTCGCTTATGCCGAGTTCTGCCATTGATTCTGCACCGAAAACTGCTGCCGTATCTGCTCTCCGGAGATCAGGTTCAAAACAAATCCTGTCACGGAGAGTAACAACACAGTTAAGACGAAGCTTGATAAAATCTGCCGTATTTTTCAGTGAAAGAAAGCTGTCAGTGAAGATCACCTCCGCCGGCTGACAGCGTGAAAGCTCGTTGATAAGACCGGCTTCCATATCCTTCCCCTCAAAGCTGCACAGAAACGCCTCACCTGTAGAAATATCGGCAGAAGCAATACCGCATTTTTTTTCTGCTTCGCTGTAATAGATACTGCATATATAGTTGTTTTTTCCGTCGTCAAGCATACTGCTTTCTGTAAGCGTTCCGGGAGTTACCACCCTGATAACGTCACGGACAACTATTCCCTTTGATTCGGCAGGGTCGGTAAGCTGTTCGCAGACTGCGACCTTGAATCCCTGATCTATAAGCCTTTTAGTGTAGAGTTCGGCGGCATGATAAGGGATTCCTGCCATAGGGGCACGTTCTTCAAGACCGCATTCCTTTCCGGTAAGTGTCAGTTCAAGAGCCTTTGATGCGGTAATTGCGTCGTCGAAAAACATCTCATAAAAGTCACCCACCCGGAAAAAGAGTATGCAGTCGGGATATTTATCCTTAACCTCAAAATACTGCTGCATCATCGGGGAAATCTTGCTTCTGTCAACATTCATGTAACTTGCTCCTTCGTTTTGTTTATGACCGGACAGAATCAGCCGCAGCCGCCGCAGGTTGCACAGCTTCCGGTGCAGTTGGATTCAGGCGGCTGACAGGTGTCCGGGTCTTCTCCGTTTGCACAAAGAGAGATTATCTGATTAATATTGGTTACAAGACTTTCCAGATTCTTCTGTGCGGCAGTGAACACGATCATGTTCTGATTGCTCATTATCTTCTGATATACAGCCTTAATATCGGAATCAAGCTCCTTGAGTTTTTCGGTTTCAGGATTTTTCCTGCTCATGACCTCGTTAAGTTCTTCACGGAGCTTTGAAAATTTCTCGATATCCTCCTGAAGTTCCTTGTCGTTATCGTTTACCTGCTTTGCAAGCGTGTAGGCGATAAAGCGGTCGTCCTGCTGTAAAGCCTTTCCGAGTTCTCTTGTCATTTCGATTACATCCATGATTTTTTCTCCTTATTTATTAATAGTTTTAATATTTTCTTCCGTCAGCTTCATAAAGACGGGATATATCTGATCTGCGCCGCCAACAAACTGTTCATGCCACGCCTCATATTCTGTAACGTCTACAGGCGGCACATCGCCGTCTGTTCCTTCCGGACTGATATAATAAACGAATCCCGAACCGCTTGTGTCAGCCTCCTGCGGATACACCACCGGATTTTCACTTCCGTATTCTGCCGCATATGAGTTTACCCTGTCCACAAGGTTTTTATCCATGGCCTCAACAAAAGCTATCCTGTTATATTTATCTGTACCAGGATCATACTTATACAGCGTATACGGCCAGAACTCGCCTGAATATCCCTGATTATGAGAAATATCTATCTCGATAACGCCGCTGTCATAAAATCTCATACTTGGAAAACCGCCGCACTCCGCTTTAATTCCTCCGCTGCCGTCGTGATCGTATACTCTGGCAAACATTCCTGCCATAGCGGAATTAGAGTACATAAAAATCAGCTCGTCACGACCATCACCGTCAACATCGCAGACGGCGAATTCATTTGCAGTAATATCATATCCGTCATCGGGAAGACTGTTTCCGTCCGGCAGAGTACGGATATAATAGATATCCTCCAGAACAGAACGATAAGTTACCTGCTCTGCCGATGATTCTACAGCATCCTGAGTGACAGGAGCTGTCGTTATAACTTCTGTAGTGACTGCTGCCGTTGTATTTTCCCCGGCATTCTCTGTGACCGTTTCATTTTCAGTCGATTTTTCGCTCTCTGACGTTTCCTCGTCAACGGAAGAGTTCTTTTCAGTTCCGGAAGTCCTCTTGTCGGAGCTGTCATCTCCCGCATCATTGCCGCATCCTGTCAGCATAGCGGTCATGCAAAGCAATAGAATCAATTTTTTCATTTTATTTCCCCTTTTCAGGTTTTAGGAGCAGACGGCATCTTATATTTTTCACCGTATTTCCTTATCAGTCCGCCCTGCTGATCTGTCCCTATTATACTGGCGTAACCGTCACTGTCTTTTATCCTCAGAATTATCTCATCATCATGACACTGAACCCCTACGATCCAGTCGCCGGACTTAAATTCCGGAATATCCGCTAAACTGAACAGCTTGCTGCTTCCGCTGTTGTCAAGACGATACAGACAGCTGTCCGGTGAATCAACATTCATCATAGTGTATATAATGGAATCTTCCTGAAAATCATAATCACGCACATTTTTGCAGACACGTTCGCTCTTGTAATCGTCAAGATTCATTCTCATAAGATCTCTGTTTTCTGTCGTATAATACATATATCTTCCGTTTATACGGCCCATAATGCCGTATTTAAGTTTTATATGTTCATCAGTCTCCATATCGTATATGCCGAAAGTGTTCTGATATTCCGCAGCTGCGTCATAATCGTAACAGTAATAGTATATCTTGCTGCCGCTGATACGGATAGTTCTGCCATATGCAGTGCCGTCCAGAGTAAAAACACGTTTACGTTTTTTTCCGCTGTAATTCATTCTGTAAATATCTACGGAAGAGTTTTCAACATTTCTTTCGGTCAATGTATAATAAATATAATCGGGAGTAAATATGACCTGCCCCGCATTGGAAGATAGGGCAGTGATATTCTCAACAGTATCATTTTCAAGTTTGCAGATATAAAAACTGTCATCAGAAGCATAAGAATAAGAAGTACCATAGAGGATTCCGTCACTTAAATAACTCCAGTAAATATTCTCTCCGTCCTGTACATGAACAGGATTTCCGCTGCCGTCGTCAGAAACCAAGGCATTGCGTGTATAACCGTCCGCATCCGACCATGGCTGATTATAATAACATCCGTCATTCCCGAAATATACAAGCTGACTATTATAGGCTGAATCCGTTTCTTCCGGTTTGGCAATATTCAGTTCTTTAACTTCCGGATATTCCTCCTGCCTGTTGTCTATCCATTCTATTCCGTCTCCCAGCCACAGATCTATAATATAAAGATCATCCCAGCCGCCCTCGTCGTTTCCTGCATAAACATACACACTGTCGTTTCCGTGAAATTCAAGACTGAAAACAGGATGCTTCTTTGGCGCTCCGATCACGAATTCTTCGATTTTTTCGCCCGTTTCGAGGGAAAACAGAGTTACCGTGTGATTATACAATCCGTCCGCCTCGATAGCGGAAGAAATCTCCGCAGCCTTTTTTCCATCCGGTGAAAATCCGGCAGAGGGTGATTGACCGTCACGTGTAAGATATAAAGAACTGTACTCTTCCAATTTATAGTCATCCAGATCAAACCGGAAATAGTTCATATTACCGCCGGCAGAATCGTCATATGAATACAGTATGAGATAGTCGCCGGAAACGCACAGCGGATGATAGGGATAATTTTTCTGATCGGTATTGTTTTCAATAACGAAATTCTCACCGGAAGCAAGATCGTAAATGCCAAGCTTAACGATATCATCATTAACGGTCACAGAATATACAAAGCGGACATCGTCTATCTGGAAGACTATAGATGCCTTACCGCCTTCGATCTCCGGAGCAACAAGAAGATTTTTCTCACTGACTGAAAGTACAAGAAAGATACTGTCGTCCACTTCTCTTATTGTACCGTATCCCCTCATCTCATATTCAGTTTTGGGCGATTTTCTTTTCCAGTAACGGGCATTTTTCTGCCTTGTGATGTCAATATGCCGTGTATGAGCATCCACAACAGGTTCTGCCGGAGGCAAAGTACTGATTTCGCCGGTTGTTTCTTCCGCCGTGGTTTCTTCCTCAGAGGATCTCTTTATTTCCTTTTTTGAGACTTTCCAGAAATCCCCAGCCGAGCATCCGGTCAATAACGCCGCTGCCGTCAACGCAAGAAATATTCTTTTTTTCATATCAGTTTTCCCCTGACTGCCCAGTTCATTGCCTCCGTGATCTCAACATCCGCAAACCGACCTGTCAGAGAGGAGTCGCCCTCAAATTCCACGATAATGAATTCATTGCTTTTGCCTGTCATAAATCCGGGATGTTTCTTTGATATGCCGTCAACAAGAACACGCATTTTCCTGCCGATAAACCGCTTGTAATGCTCTGTGGAGATCTCACGCTGAACTTCCAGAAGTTCTCTCATGCGCCGACCTTTAACATCCTCCGGTGTTTCGTCGTCCATAGTTGCTGCCTTTGTTCCGGAACGTTTTGAGTAAATAAATGAATAAATATTATCATACCTGACTCTGCGAATAATATCGAGCGTTGCCCTGAATTCCTCATCCGTTTCATTTGGAAATCCAACGATAATATCGGTAGTAAGGGAGAAATCCGGATCTTTGCTGCGGATATAATCAACCGTTTCGAGATATTTTTCCGCCGTATATCTGCGGTTCATTCTTTCAAGGACACTGCTGCTGCCGCTCTGAAGCGGAAGATGCAGGTGTTTAGCTGCCTTTTCACAGTCAAAAATCGCATCTATAAGTTCCTTTGAGGCATCCTTGGGGTGAGACGACATGAAACGGATGATAAAATCGCCCTCAATATCATTAAGCGAACGGAGAAGCTGCGGAAAACTCATTTCGTCACTGCTGTCATTGCCGTAGGAATTAACATTCTGCCCCAGAAGCATTATCTCTTTGTAACCGTTACGTACAAGTTCCCCGACCTCACGGATAATATCATCAGACTTCCGGCTGCGTTCACGTCCACGGACATATGGAACAATACAGTAAGTACAGAAATTGTTGCATCCGAACATAACAGGTACGCTTGCTTTAAAACTGCTGTCACGCACCTGCGGCACAGACTGTGAAAAATCGTCATATTCAGCCGTATCTGCGGAAAACTTCACTCCACGCAGACTGTCCAGCAGAAGAGAGGGCAGGGAATTTATAGCCGAAGTTCCCATGACAAAGCTCACCTGCGGATATGACCTCTTAATTTTTTCGGCATTATGAGCCTGAGCGGTCATGCAGCCCGAAATTCCAATAATAAGGGACGGTTTCAGTTCTTTAAGTTTTTTCATGCTGCCGATTATGCCGAAAACCCTGTCCTCTGCGGATTCACGGACGGCACAGGTATTGAGTATTATAAGATCGGCTTCGTTCTCGTCGTCGGTGAAGCTGTAGCCTGCCTCGCTGAGGAGTCCTTTCATTTTTTCCCCATCGGAAACGTTAAGCTGACATCCGAAACTCCTGACAAGAGCTTTCGGCGCACTTTCCCCGATAATGGATCTTATCTCGTTAATAACAGTAGAATTATCGTTCAAAATCTCCGCCTCCTCTGTAAAAAACATATTATAATATTATACCATAAAAGCTGATTTTTTTCAAGTATTTTTCTATAAATACACACGGCAACAGCATTTACTTATTTATTATGCTTGATAAAAGGACTTTGTTTCTTAAATCTTTGCTGAATGGTATATTTTTCATTTGGGTAATCTATTCTAATCTTTTCAGATACCCCTTACGGGTATCTGAAAAGATTAATACTGGGTTTCCAAAGGGGGGATTCCCCCTTTGGCAGGGGTTTAAGGGGACAGCGTCCCCTTAATCGGCAACAAAAAGTAAATACTGTCACTTTTATTTTTTTGAGACAGCCTCTTTTATCATTCTGATTATCTGCGTAAGGGCAAACGGAATAACTGCAAATCCTGCTACCTGAAGCAGATTCACAGCAGTAAATGAATTGCTGACATTCATAAATCCATGCACCGGAGTTATCATAAGTGCACATACAAGGAAAATTGCTCCCGCTAAAAATGCACCGACAGTAAACATATTCTTTGTGAATCCAAGCTTTGCAAGAGAATATTTTCCACGGCTGTCAAATCCTTCAAACAAACGTGCAAGACAAAGCGTTCCGAACGCCATTGTACTCGCCATTGCAGCAGAATCACCGCAGCTTTTTCCGACCATGAACGCTGCCATTACACAAGCAGCAATAACCACGCTGTGGAAAAGTATATAAAGACCCGTTTCCTTATTGAGTATGGATTCCTTCGAGGAACGAGGCTTTTCATTCATAACTCCGGGCTGCATAGGTTCCATGCAAAGTGCAAGAGCCGGCAGCGAATCCGTCAGCAGATTTATGAAAAGAAGATGTACCGGACTGAACGGCAGCGGCAAATTCAGTATCGTCGTGAGAAGTACGACCAGAATAGCTGCGGCATTTCCTGCAAGCAGGAACTTTATCGCATTCTTGATATTGCCGTATATACAGCGTCCGTTTGCTACAGCCTTGACAATTGTCGCAAAGTTGTCGTCCGCAAGAATCATGGAAGCGGCATCCTTTGATACCTCTGTTCCGGTTATTCCCATTGCTACGCCGATATCTGCCTTTTTCAGGGCAGGAGCATCATTTACTCCGTCACCGGTCATGGCAACGACCATATCCTTTGCCTGCCACAATCCGACTATACGTATCTTATGAACAGGCGATACCCTTGCGTAAACAGAAACTTTCTCCAGCTTTGCGGACAGTTCCTCATCGGAGATATTGTCAAGCTCCGTACCATCCATAGCAATATCCCCGTCCTTGTATATGCCTATCTCTTTTGCAATTGCTACGGCAGTCAGCTTGTGATCTCCGGTTATCATGATAGGCTTTATTCCGGCTGATATACACTCGGCAACGGCTGCCTTGCTCTCCTCACGAGGCGGATCGGTCATAGCCGTAAGCCCTATAAAGATATAATCACATTCATCGTCAAGAGTTACTGCGGCATCACTTTTCAATATCTTCTTCGCAAAGGCAAGAACTCTCATGCCGTTTTCAGAATAATCAAGGTTCGCCTTACGGATATTCTCAAAGTCCTGTTCCGTAACAGGACGGATTCCGTTTCCGTCAAGTATAAATTTAAGTCTGGGAATAAGCACATCAACAGCACCCTTTGTATAGGCTGTGCGCTCGCCGCCGAAAATGTGAACGGTTGTCATAAGTTTCCGGTCGCTGTCAAATGGTATCTCATCAATACGTGGATTTTCATTCCTTATCCTGATATACTCGCCGCTGCCAATATATTCGGACAAAGCTGTTTCAGTAGGATCGCCCAGCCATGCATCGCCGGATTTTGCGGCATCGTTGCAAAGTGCCATTGCCAGAAGCAGATCTTTCATTGCCGCCTCGCATGAAGCGTTCACATCACGGACTGTCATTTTATTCTGCGTAAGCGTACCTGTCTTATCTGAGCAGATTATCGAAACACATCCAAGACCCTCAACCGCCTTGAGATCCTTTATTATAGCCTTTTGTTTCGACATCTTCTGCGTTCCTATCGCAAGCGAAATTGTGATAATGGAACTGAGTGCCTCCGGAATAGCGGCAACCGCAAGGGCAACCGCAAACATCATGGCATCAACAACCGGCTTGTCGTTGAGGAAATATGTCATAAGAAAAACAACAATACAAATAGAAATAACGGCAATCGAAAGTATCTTGCTGAATTTGTCAAGACTTACCTGGAGAGGAGTCTTTTTCTTCTTGGCATTCTGCATGAGCGATGCAATCTTTCCAATCTCCGTATTCATGCCGACGGCTGTCACAACTGCAATTCCACGTCCGTTTGAGATATTCGAGCCGCTGTAGAGCATATTCACACGGTCGCCAAGCGGAAGTTCGTCCTTATCTATCGTTTCCGTGTTTTTTGTCACATTAAGGGATTCTCCCGTAAGTGCGCTTTCATTTACCTGGAGCGATGCCGCCTCAAGCAGACGTCCGTCAGCAGCCGCAACATTTCCGGCTTCAACAAGCAGAATATCTCCGACTACTACTTCGGATGCGGGGATCTCAGCCTGTGCGCCGTTTCTGATAACCCTGGCATTCGGGGAACTCATGGCTTTAAGGCTGTTCAGAGACTTCTGTGCCTTGACGTTCTGAACCGTGCCAAGTATGGCATTCATGACAAGCACAACCAGTATTACAATGGTACTTCCGACTTCACCGCTTATCATGGAAACAATCGAGGCTATGATGAGAATAACTACCAGAAGATCGGCAAACTGCTCCAGAAAAATCATGAGCAGACTTTTCTGCTTTTGCTCGGTAATCGAATTCTCTCCGTTTTTCAGACGGCTTTCCTTTACCTGTGCATCCGTTAATCCCTGCACTATGTCCGAACTAAGCTGACTGACCACCTTTTCTTTGTCCTGATTGAAATAATTCATGCATTTTCTCCGTTTCTGTATAATAATCAGGGAACAAAAAAGACTTTTATTGCAGCCCGATACGTATAATCATATCAGAATGCAATAAAAGTCTTGCTAAAGCTTACTCTGCTCTGTCCGCCCGACAGCCGGAGCCGTGGTTATGGCGATGCGGACACCCGGTATTTCCTCCGGGAAGCTACTCCCTTTTACTTTTATATAA
>OIYT01002576.1_pt1 | contig 10877 bp, 10 predicted proteins | sample 1588201 | NCBI WGS metagenome assembly OIYT01 (sample SAMN03283260) | human gut metagenome | biome: human-associated habitat; material: feces | host: Homo sapiens | place: USA | collected 2013
GGATTACCCGGTATCTGATCCAGGGAGGAGATGATCTCTGGTATACGCCGGACCGGATCGGGGAGATGATACGTCAGATCCGGCATTTATCCGCAGATGTAGATATTTATCTGGCACTGGGAGAAAAATCAAGGGCTGTTTATCAGAAATGGAAAGCTGCCGGGGCAAAGGGATATATTCTTTGTCATCAGACAGCAGAGGACAGAGCATATCACAGACTGCATCCGGGCAATATGTCCCTGCTTCGGAGAAAGCAGTGTCTGTGGGAACTGAAGGAACTGGGTTATATGGTTGGGAGTGGTTTTATGATCGGAACTCCTTATCAGAGGGTGACAGGTCTGGCAGAGGAGTTTTCTTTTTTGCGTCAGCTTGCACCGGACATGATGGTGGTGGAATCTTTTATTGCCACAGAGGGGACTCCCTTTGAAAAGGAGAGAAATGGGATGATGGATCTGGTATACTTTATGACATCTCTGCTTCGTCTTTCTTTTCCGGGACTTCATATGCCTGTGGGACAGACGGTGCAGATGATGGACAGGGAGGGGACTTTTCGGGCAATACAGGCGGGTGCTGATATGGTTCCGGTGGATCTGACTCCGTTGGAGCAGAGAAACAGCTATCATTGCTGTAAAAAGACGATGATGCGGGGGAGGATCGGTGTGGAGGATATGGAATTTCTGCAGGGAGAACTGCAGAAAGTGCAGTAATGCGGAAGTCCGTCCCGGGATGTGACTTTCCAGAGGGGCGTGGTGATTAGAATGAGATTGCGGCTGGTAGTGGATCAATATGCAGGAGATGACGGGATCGCAAGTGCTTTGCGGCAGGAGCAAGTGTTTGTTACAGAGCAGGAGGATGCTTATGATGCTGTTCTTATTTGTCTGAATGGACAGGAGGATATGTTTGGGCGGTTGTCAGAGTTTCGGGACAATCATGCATGTCCGATCGTTGTAAACGGATATGATAGAAATCGTTCCTACTACGAGGAGATACGTTGTTTGGAAATGGGAGCCGATGATTATGTCCCGGCAGGGACATTGGCACCGGTGCTGATCCTGCGGCTGGAACGTCTGATCCGGTTATATTGTGGAGAGACTGGGGCTTTTCGGTACCGGCAGGGGCTGGTGGAGCTGACAAAGCAGAAGGATTTTGTCTGGCAGGGAGATTGCCTGGAGCTGACGGGCAAAGAGTACAGGCTGTTTCAACGCCTGTTGCGGGAAAACGGACAGATTGTTTCCACCGGGGAACTAATGCAGTTATGGTGTCAGGGAGAGGCTGCAGGGAAGGATGTACTCAATACCATGATCCGTAAGCTTCGGATCAAATGTAAAGACACGCCGTTTCGGATCGTGAATTGTTATGGGAGAGGATACGCTTTGAAATACGACAGCAGAAAATGCAATGTTTGAGACAATAAATTAGTATTTATTGCGTATATTGTTTTGTATACTGTAGGAAAGCGAATGAAAATATTATATCGGGGCAGGAGCTGCCGGGAAAGGTATGGTGTATTTATGAAGTTTACAAAGATGCATGGATGCGGGAATGATTATGTATATGTGAATTGTATGAAAAAGATGATCGAGGATCCGGCAAAGGTATCCCGGTTTGTCAGTGACCGTCATTTTGGAGTGGGATCGGATGGACTGATCTTGATCTGTCCTTCAGAGCAGGCAGATTTCCGGATGGCAATGTATAATGCAGATGGCTCCGAGGGAGAGATGTGCGGAAACGGGATCCGCTGCGTAGCAAAGTATGTTTATGATTATGGTCTCACAGACAAAACCAGCATTTCCGTAGAGACAAAGGGTGGCATGAAATATCTGGATCTGACGGTCGAAGATGGAAAGGTTCAGATGGTAAAGGTCAATATGGGATCTCCGATCTTAAATCCGGCACAGATCCCGATCCTTTCGGAGAAGGAGCAGTTTATTGACGAGCCGGTGGAGGTAGATGGAGTTGTTTACAGGATGACAGGAGTTTCCATGGGCAATCCTCATGTGGTGACATTTGTAGATGATACCTCGTTGCTGGATCTGGAAAAGATCGGACCTTCTTTTGAAAATCATAAGCTGTTTCCGAAACGGATCAATACCGAGTTTGTTCAGGTGTTAAATGATCATGAGATCAATATGAGAGTCTGGGAACGTGGATCCGGAGAGACGCTGGCATGCGGAACGGGAACATGTGCCTCTGCGGTGGCATGCGTCTTGAACGGCAAGACAAAGGAGCATTTGACGGTTCATCTTCTGGGAGGAGATCTGGAGATTTTTTATGACCGGGAGAATGATACCGTGTGGATGACCGGACCGGCGAGTGTTGTTTATGACGGAGAACTCAGTGAAGAGTCCATGAAAATGATCAAATAATGAAACAATAGAAAGGAAGAAGATATCATGCAGTTAAAGACATTGTTGGAAGATATGGAGTATCAGGTGGTACAGGGAAATACCGATCAGGAGATATCGGCACTGATCTACGATTCCCGCAAAGCGGCACCGGGAGCTGTTTTTGTATGTATCTGTGGAGCTGTCCGGGATGGTCATGATTTTGCAAAAGAGGTTACAGAGAAGGGATGTCCGGTTCTGATCGTACAGAAGGATGTAGAGGTGTCAGCAGATGTGACAGTGATACGCGTGGAGGATACCAGACTGGCACTGGCGCAGGCGTCTGCAGCATTTTTCGGTCATCCGGCAAAGGAGCTCACCACGATCGGTATTACCGGAACCAAGGGAAAGACCACGGCGACTTATATGGTTCGTTCCATATTGGAGCATTCCGGCTACAAGACGGGACTCATTGGAACAATTGAAACCATTATCGGTGAGGAGAAGATCCCGTCTGCCAATACGACGCCGGAGTCCTATGTGGTGCAGGAATCCTTCCGTAAGATGGTAGATGCCGGCTGCAAATGCGTGGTCATGGAAGTATCTTCACAGGGACTGATGCTTCACCGTGTCAGCGGCTTTGTTTTTGATTATGGTATCTTTACCAATCTGGAGCCAGATCATATCGGACCGAATGAGCATAAGGATCTGGCAGATTATATTCACTGTAAGAGTCTGTTATTCAGGCAGTGCCGTCAGGGTATTTTTAATGCAGATGATTCTCATCTGGAGGAAATCCTGCAGGGGCATACCTGTGAGGTGGAGACCTATGGATTTTCGGAGAATGCCGATCTGCGTGCTTCGGGTGTGCATCTGATGGATAAGGGAGGCACTCTGGGAGTTGCCTATCATATGAGCGGTAAGCTGGATATGGATGTGGAGATCGATATTCCGGGCAAGTTTAGTGTTTATAATTCCATGACAGCCATTGCAATCTGTCGTCACTTTGGGGTGAAAGAGGAGACGATTCTGGATTCCCTGTCCAAGATCCGTGTCAAAGGACGGGTGGAGATCGTACCGGTTTCTTCGAAGTTTACGCTGATGATCGATTATGCACATAATGCCATGAGTCTGGAGAGCCTGCTTTCCACGCTGAAAGAATATCATCCGAAACGTCTTGTATGTCTGTTTGGATGTGGTGGAAACCGTTCCAGAGACAGACGTTTCCAGATGGGAGAGGTATCCTCAAGACTTGCGGATCTGACCATTGTTACCTCGGATAATCCGAGAAATGAGGAGCCACAGGCGATTCTGGATGATATCGTAACAGGGGTTCAAAAGGCGGATGGAGAATATGTCACGATCATCGACCGGGCAGAGGCGATCCGTTATGCCATTGAGAATGCCAGAGAGGGAGATGTCATCGTACTGGCAGGCAAGGGACACGAGGATTATCAGGAGATCAAAGGCCAGAAGCATCATATGGATGAGCGTGAGCTGGTTGCCGATGTGGTGAAGGATGGTAACTTCTTAAAGTAATGGGAAATGGGGAAACATATGATATTTGCAGATGTGATCGTAGATATATCCGTAAAAAGCCTTGACCGGCCGTTTCAGTATATTGTGCCGGAACAGATGCTGGAGGATGCGGTGATCGGAGCAATGGTGATCATTCCCTTTGGCAATGGTAACAGGGAGTTAAAGGGATATATCATCGGCCTGTCCGGTGAGGCCAAGTTTGATGTTGATAAGACCAAGGCAATAAAGGAGATCGTAAAGCAGGGAGTGGTTGCGGAATCACACCTGCTTTCCCTTGCTTATTGGATCAAAGAAAATTACGGCTCTACGATGAATGATGCCATTAAGGCCGTGCTTCCGGTGCGACGGGAGATCAAAAAGAAGATCAGCCGTACTGTGTCCCCTCTCGTGGTACGAAGTGAAATGGAGCAGCTTTTGCAGGAATATGCCCGAAAGCATTACAAGGCAAAGGTGAGGGTATTACAGGCACTTCTTGATCAGGAGGATTATGAAGAGGGCATTTCTTATGAGGTGCTCCAGAGAGATTATAAAGCGACTCCTGCGGTGCTTCGCAGCCTGCAGGAGCAGGAGCTGCTTCAGATATCGGAAAGCCGCCAGTACCGGAATCCGGTGCATCAGTCCGGCGTGCAGGACCGGCCGCCGGTACTGAATGAAGAACAGAAGGTGATCGTTGACGCGGTGACGAAGGATTATCTGGCGGGAGTCCGCAAAACATATCTGATCCATGGGGTGACCGGCAGCGGCAAGACAGAGGTTTATATGGGGATCATTGAACAGGTGATCGCACAGGGGCAGCAGGTGATCATGCTGATCCCGGAGATCGCCCTGACCTTTCAGACGGTAAACCGTTTTTACCGCCGGTTTGGAGAACGGGTTTCGGTCATGCATTCCCGGTTATCCCAGGGGGAGAAATTTGATCAGTTTGAACGGGCAAAGGCAGGGAAGATTGACATTATGATCGGTCCCCGTTCTGCTCTGTTTACGCCTTTTGAACGGCTGGGACTGATCGTGATGGATGAGGAGCATGAGACAAGTTATCAGAGTGAAATGCCACCGAAATATCATGCCAGAGAGGTGGCGGTCCACCGGGCAGCCATGATAGGTGCCAGCGTGATCCTGGGATCGGCAACACCGTCTCTGGAGTCTTATTACCGGGCACAGAAGGGCAGATATCAGTTATTTACCATGACTCATCGTGCGGGAGGAGCCGTGCTTCCCCAAATCTGGGTAACGGATCTGCGGGAAGAGCTGGAACGGAAAAACCGATCTATATTTGGAGGAAAACTCATAGAGCTGATGGAGGATCGTCTGCACAAAAAAGAACAGATCATATTATTTTTGAACCGGCGAGGTTATGCGGGATCTGTCTCATGCAGAAAATGCGGAGAGGTGTTGAAATGTCCTCACTGTTCCGTCTCTCTGACTGCACATATGCGGTATGGCCGGCTGGATCAGCTGGTATGTCATTACTGTGGATACCAGACACCGATGCCGGCACATTGTCCAAGCTGCCAGTCAAAATATATTGGTACCTTTGGAATCGGCACCCAGAAGGTCGAGCAGATGGTGCGGGAACGATTTCCACAGGCAGGAGTGCTTCGGATGGATGCGGATACCACCACTGGAAAGGAAGGGCATGAGAAGATCCTTCAGGACTTTGCATCGGGAAGTGCCGATATTCTGATCGGAACCCAGATGATCGTGAAAGGACATGATTTCCCAAATGTGACTCTGGTTGGTATTCTGGCGGCGGATCTGTCCCTGAATGTGGGAGATTTCCGGGCAGCGGAGAGAACATATCAGCTTCTTGCCCAGGCTGCAGGCAGAGCCGGACGTGGAGAAAAACCGGGGGATGTGGTACTTCAGACCTATCAGCCGGAGCATTACAGCATTGTGGCGGCTGCAAAGCAGGATTATCTGGGATTTTATCAGCAGGAGCTGATTCAGAGACAAATCTTGCATTATCCGCCGGTTTCTAATATACTGGGAGTATTGGTGCTTTCTGAGAGCCTGCATCATGTCAGGGAGCTTTCGGAGAAACTGGCAGAGCAAATGAGGCAGTATGAACAGGTCGTGATCCTGGGACCGGCTCCGGCGGCACTGGCAAAAGCAAAGGATGTGCATCGGTATATTATTTATGCCAAATGCAGGGATTACCGGGTGCTCCGTCAGATCAAAAACAGGCTGGAGCAATCTATGAAAGCACAGGAAATGTACAGGGACTGCAGACTGCAGTTTGATTTTAATTTATAAAGATGGAGACAGGTGTCTCCCGGAAAGGAAGGTAGCATAATGGCACTTCGTACAATACGCACTATTGGAGATGAATTATTATATCAGAAATCCAGAGAGGTTAAAAAAATGACTCCCCGGATGCAGACATTGATCGGGGATATGCTGGAGACGATGTATGATGCACAGGGCGTGGGTCTGGCGGCACCGCAGGTTGGTGTACTGAAACGGATCGTTGTGATCGATGTTTCTCCGGAGGGAGATCAGCCGGTCATCCTGATCAACCCGGAGATCATAGAGAAGTCCGGAGAACAGACCGGTTATGAGGGCTGCTTAAGTGTACCGGGCAAGACAGGGATCGTGACCCGTGCCAATTACTGCAAGGTGAAGGCTTTAAATGAAAATATGGAAGAGATCGTGGTAGAGGGCGAGGAGCTTTTCGCGAGAGCACTTCAGCATGAGATCGCTCATCTGGAGGGACAGTTGTATGTTTCTCTGGTAGAGGGAGAGCTGATGAATAATTCCGATCTGGAGGAGCAGGACTAGCGTGAAAAGAACTTCTAATTACTCAGAGCAGGGGCTCTTTCGTAAAGAAGTTCTAAGTTTCACACAGGAAAAAGCGAAAGCTTTTTCATTGCTATTTGAGTCACTGCATTGCAGTGGCGTGGGGAATAGAGAAAAGGAGGATGATATGAGAGTTGTATTTATGGGAACCCCGGACTTTGCAGTGCCGACATTACAGGCTCTGCTTGACAGCAGACACGATGTGGTTGGCGTTGTGACGCAGCCGGATCGTCCGAAGGGACGGAGCGGAAAGCTGCAGGCTTCCCCGGTCAAGGAAAAGGCGGTTAAGGCCGGCGTGCCGGTATTGCAGCCGGAAAAGGTCAAGGATCCGGCATTTTTTCCGGAGCTTGAAGCATTACAGCCGGATGTGATCGTTGTGGCAGCCTTTGGACAGATCCTTCCGGAGACGATTTTAAACCTGCCGGAATACGGCTGCATGAATGTCCATGCGTCACTGCTGCCAAAGCTTCGTGGAGCCGCACCGATCCAGTGGTCCGTGATCGACGGAGATGAAGAGAGCGGTGTTACGATCATGCAGATGGACAAGGGACTGGATACCGGAGATATTCTTCTGATGGAGAAATACAAGCTTGATCCGAAAGAGACAGGAGGAAGCCTGTTTGACAAGCTGTCAGAGCTTGGCGGTCCGTTGCTTTTGCAGGCTCTTGATCTGGCGGAAAAGGGAGAATTGTCTCCGGTTCCCCAGGAGCATGACAAGCATACCTACGCCAAAATGCTTACAAAGGCTTTGGGAGAGATTGATTTTACCCAGAGTGCAGAGATTATTGAGCGTCTGATCCGCGGACTGAATCCATGGCCGAGTGCCTATACCCATCTGAATGGAAAGATGCTTAAGATCTGGGATGCCGATGTGATCGCCTCAGAGACAAAGGGGGAGCCGGGTCAGATTGTACAGATGGAAAAGACGAGCTTTATGGTACAGACCGGAAAAGATCTTTTAAAGATCAATTCTCTGCAGTTAGAGGGAAAGAAACGTATGGACGCCGAGTCATTCCTGAGGGGATATACTTTGGAAGTGGGAAGCATACTTTCCTGATGATGGATAGATTATTAGAACAAGATGACTATATACTAAGTATATATAAAACTTGAAATGCAGAAAATCTTAATATAGAAAAAGATACCGGGATATGATGGGATATCTCAGTAATGGAGGAAGAGAGACAGAATGCCCCAGGACAATCAAAGAAACAATAACACGGGAAGAGCGGCAGCGGGAAAAACAGCTCGTAATATGACGGCAAAAAGCACCCGCCAGCTTGCATTGGAAGCAATGGTATCGATCATGGACAATGAAGAATACTGCGACAAAGTGCTTCACGGTATTTTAGATAAATATCCCCTGGAGCAGCGGGACAGGGCGTTTTTGATGCGTCTCGTGGAGGGAACGGTGGAACGCTGTATTGAGCTTGATTATGTGATCGACCGGTATTCCAAGCTGCCTGTAGCAAAGCAGAAGCCCATGGTACGGGAAATTCTTCGTCTGGCAGTTTATCAGATCATGTATATGGATCAGGTGCCGGACAGTGCGGCATGTAATGAGGCGGTCAAGCTCGCCTGCACGAATCATCTGATTCCGCTCAAGGGCTTTGTAAACGGAGTATTGCGTAATGTGGTGCGTTTTTATGAGGATACCCCGTACCCGAAGGCGAAGGATGAAGTGCGTCATCTATCGGTGTGGTACTCCATGCCGGAATGGATCGTCACTCGTTTTATGGATCAATATGGTTTTGAAAAAACCGAAGCGATCCTGCAGAATTTCCTGCAGGAGGACAGAGGGATCAGTCTGCGGTGCAATCTGTCAAAGGCATCTATGGAGGAGATCACAGCATCCCTGCAGAGACAGGGAGTGAAGGTGGAGTCCGGCAAATTATTTCCACAGGCACTTCATATCAGAAATTATGGCAGATTAAATGAGCTGGAGGTCTTTGAAAAGGGATGGGTTCAGGTGCAGGATGAAAGCTCACTGATCGTAGGTGCTGCTGCACCTGTAGATGAATCAAGTGTGGTGATCGACGTATGTGCCGCACCGGGAGGAAAGTCCATTCATATTGCGGATAAAATGAACGGAGAAGGTTTGATCCGTGCCTGTGATCTGACGAAGGATAAGGTATCGCTGATCCGGCAGAATCTGATCCGGACAGGTTTTCATAACGTCAAATTAAAAAAACATGATGCCATGGAATTTCTGCCGGAATGGGAAAAAACCGCAGATGTTGTGGTAGCCGATCTGCCATGCTCAGGTCTGGGCGTGATCGGTCATAAGGCAGATATTAAATATAAGACAAAGCCACAGGATATCAAAGCTCTGGCAGAGCAGCAGAGAAAGATCCTGCAAACAGTGTACCGCTATGTGAAACCGGGTGGCACATTATTATACAGCACCTGTACCATTGCTCCGGAGGAGAATGAACGGCAGGCAGAGTGGATCCTGCAGAATCTGCCCTTTGAAGCAGTTTCTCTGGAGGATATCGTACCCACTGTGGCAAAATGCGAAACAGCCGGGGATGGCTATATTCAGATCCTGCCGGATCTGGCAGGAGGAGATGGATTCTTCCTGGCTGCATTCCGCAGAAAGGAGCAGGAAGACAATGGAAAAGACGGATATTAAAAGTATGGATCTGCAGGAGCTTCAGAGCTTTGTGGAGAAGCTGGGAGAAAAGAAATTCCGTGCAAAACAGCTTTATCTGTGGATGCACCAGAAGCTGGTGCGGGATTTTGGAGAAATGACGAATCTGTCAAAAGCATTCCGGGAAAAACTGCAAAAGGAGTGTACTCTTGGGGGTGTTACCATTGCAAGAGAACAGATTTCCGGAAAGGACGGCACCAGAAAGTTTCTCATGGAGCTTTCCGATGGTAATATGGTGGAGACCGTGCTTATGAAATATCATCATGGCAACAGTGTCTGTGTGTCGTCCCAGGTAGGCTGCCGGATGGGCTGCCGTTTCTGTGCCTCTACGGTGGGAGGATTAACAAGGAGCCTGGCAGCTTCTGAAATACTGGATCAGATCTATGAGATTCAGAGACATATCGGAGAACGGGTTTCCAACGTGATCATTATGGGAATCGGGGAGCCTCTGGATAACTATGAAAATGTGATCCGTTTTATCCGGATGCTGTCCGATGAAAACGGGCTTCATATCAGTCAGAGAAATATTACTTTGTCGACCTGTGGTCTTGTTCCGAAGATCTACGATCTGATGAAAGAGGAGCTGACCATCACACTGGCAATTTCTCTTCATGCACCCAATGATGAGATCCGCCGGCAGATGATGCCGGTGGCAGACAGCTTTTCCATGAATGAAATATTGGAAGCATGCCGTGCATATATTGAGCAGACCGGACGGCGTGTCACTTTTGAATATACCATGGTACAGGGAACTAATGACAGCAGGGAAAATGCACTGGAGCTTGCCAACCGGCTGAAAGGAATGCTGTGTCATGTAAACCTGATCCCGCTCAATGCGGTGGAGGGCAGAATGGGAAGCCGTTCTGTTCCGGAGCATATCAGACAGTTTCAGGCAGTTCTGGAGAAGCATCACATTAATGTAACCATACGCCGGGAAATGGGAAGTGATATTGATGCTGCATGCGGTCAATTAAGAAACAAAAACCGCAAGTAGATGGGATTACCTGATTGTACTTGCCTTTTTGGATACGATATAGTACAATGTATAGTGTATTATAATGATTATATACGCGAGAATAAAGACAAAGGAGGGAAACTACATGAAGTCATATTCGAGGACGGACGTCGGAATTAAGCGGACAATGAATCAGGATAGTTTGTTTTGCAGCGACAGCCCTGTGGGTAGTTTCCGAAACCTGTTTATCGTTGCCGATGGAATGGGTGGTCATAAAGCGGGAGACAGAGCATCCCGGTTATGTATTGAAAATATGGTGGAGCAGGTTCGGGAGAGTGACAGCAAGACACCTGTGACGATCTTTGAAGAAGCGATCACCTATGCAAACCGTGCGGTGTATGAGTCCGCACAGGAGGATATGGAATACGAGGGTATGGGAACCACGATGGTGGCATGCACATTACAGGGGGACACTCTTTATGTTGCCAACATTGGCGATTCCCGTTTGTATTTATTGAGGGATGAATTACAGCAGATCACCACGGATCATTCCCTGGTGGAAGAAATGGTTAAGATTGGAAATATTACAGAGAGCGAAGCGAGAGTTCACCCA
>OIYT01002578.1_pt1 | contig 10870 bp, 11 predicted proteins | sample 1588201 | NCBI WGS metagenome assembly OIYT01 (sample SAMN03283260) | human gut metagenome | biome: human-associated habitat; material: feces | host: Homo sapiens | place: USA | collected 2013
CGGCCCATGGCTGAGGCAGGTGGGAAAGAGGCGGACGGGCAGACCCAACGCCTTGGAACAAATAAGAGAGGCACGCATGGCGTGCCTCTCTCTGACGCTCAGCCCTCCGTTGGAATCGCCAGGTCCACCACGGAGATCCCGCGGCGCATGGCGTACTCCACGGTGTACCGGGTGCCGCCGGCGGAGCCGTCGAAAGCGGCGATCAGCAGAGACGCATGGTCCACCATGTAGCGGTCCCGCCGCTGCATACAGGAGGGCGTATACCGGGCGGAGACCAGGGTCTCCCAGTCGCAGGCCGCCACCAGGCGCCGGTACCGCTCCCGCTGGGCGGCGGGCCAGGCGTCCGCCTGGGTGGGGCAGGGGATGGCGGCCTCCACCGTCACGTCCGGGCGCCGCTCCCGCAGGGCCAGCACGCACTCGCAGAAATACAGGTCGCACCCCTGGGCCATGCCGCAGAGGAAGTGGCGGTAGCCCTGCTCATAGGCGGCCTCCACCGCGTCCGCGATCCGCTGCTTCAGCGCGAGACACCGCCCGTCCCGCTCATTGTAGCCCCAGGGCAGCTTGCCGGGCCGGTGCCCGGTAAAGCAGCAGGACTCCTGCCTTGCCCGCATGGCGCCGCCTCCTCTCCGATCATTTCTCTCAGTATAGAACGTTTGTTCGCGTTTGTAAAGACCATTTTCAGAGGTTTTCCGCAAAATGCCGCTTTTTCAAATTAAGGGTTGCATTTCCGGCGGGACTATCGTATACTATCTCCAGAAAGCAACTGAATACTTTGTCTTCAGGGCGGGGTGCGATTCCCCACTGGCGGTAAAGTCCGCGACCGGATGCCATCGGCATCCGCTGACCCGGTGAAACTCCGGGACCAACAGTATAGTCTGGATGGAAGAAGATGAGTGCGGCAGAGCCGCGCACCGTTTGCGCGCTCCTTTGTTGTTTGTTCACCTTGGAGAAGTCAAAGGATCCAGGGTGTTTTCAAACAAAACAAAGGAGTGTATTTTTATGTCCGAACCCAATGTCAACGCCGTCTCCGCCCATCCTCAAACCAGCGTCAAGACCATCACCTCCCTGGCCATGCTGACCGCCATCGCCTATGTGGTGATGCTCCTCAGTAAGATGCTGCCCCAGGTCCTGAACTTCCTCCAGATGGATTTGAAGGACACCGTCATCTGCATCGGCGGTTTTGTCTTCGGCCCCCTGGCCGCCGCCATCATCGCCATCGTCGTGGCCGTGATCGAGATGTTCACAGTCAGCGACACCGGCATCTACGGCTGCATCATGAACGCATTTGCCACCTGCGCTTTCTGCTGCACCGCCTCTTTCGTCTATAAAAAGGTGCATACCAAAAAGGGCGCGGTCATCGGTCTGGCTCTGGGCACCCTGGTCCTGACGGCCGTGATGCTGCTGTGGAACTACCTCATCACGCCCCTCTATATGGGTATGCCCCGGGAAACAGTGGCCGCTATGCTGCCCACCGTCTTTCTGCCCTTCAACTTTGTAAAGGGCGGACTGAACATGGCTGTGATTCTGGTGCTCTACAAGCCGGTGGTCACCGCTCTGCGGAAAGCCCGTCTGGTGCCGGAAAGCCAGGCGCCTGTTCAGAGCGGCGGCAAATTCAACGCCGGCTTCCTGCTGTTCTCTCTGGCTTTGCTGGCTACCTTCGTGGTCCTGACTCTGGTGCTGATGGGCATCATCTGAGTTCTTCATACCGGTTTACTCATAGAGAAGCGGCGCGCCGCTTTCCTCTTTTCAAACCCGAACAGATGTGCTATACTCGTTGCATGAGAACTGTACGGGAGGAGGGACCCCATGGACCGCGTCATTCTCCACTGCGACCTGAACTGCTTTTACGCCTCGGTGGAGCTGCTGAGCCACCCGGACCTGCGGGATGTGCCCGTGGCCGTCTGTGGCGATCCCTCCTCCCGTCACGGCATCATCCTTGCCAAGAACGAGCCCGCCAAGCGCTTCGGCGTCCAGACGGCGGAAACCGTCTGGCAGGCCAAGAAGAAGTGCCCGGACCTGGTGCTGCTGCCGCCCCACCACAAGCTGTACCGGGACTATTCCCAAACGGTCAACGCCATTTACGACCAGTACACCGACCTGGTGGAGCCCTTCGGCATCGACGAGAGCTGGCTGGACGTGACCCACACCCTCCACCTCTTCGGCGGGGACGCCCGGGCGCTGGCGGACACTCTGCGGGAGCGTCTGCGCCGGGAGCTGGGGCTGACCCTCTCCGTGGGCGTCAGCTTCAACAAGGCCTTTGCCAAGCTGGGCAGCGACTACAAAAAGCCCGACGCCACCACGGTCATCTCCCGGCGGAACTGGCGGGAGATCGTGTGGCCCCTGCCGGTGGGGGACCTGCTGTACGTGGGCGGCGCCGCCCGGAAGCTGCTGGGGCAGTATGGCGTGGAGACCATCGGCCAGCTTGCCGCCTGCGGGCAGGATATGCTGGAAAATCTCATGGGCAAGATGGGCACCCAGCTCTATGAGTACGCCAACGGTCTGGACCGGGACCCGGTGCGCTCCCGGTACGACGCGGAGCCGGTGAAGTCCGTGGGCAACGGCACGACCTTTCCGCGGAATCTGACCACCCGGAGCCAGGTCCAGGCGGGCGTCGCCGTGCTGGCGGACTCCGTGGCCTCCCGGCTGCGGCAGGAGGGACTGTATGCCGGCGGCGTCCAGGTGACGGTGCGGGACCCCCAGTTCCGGGACCGCTCCCGCCAGCGGCAGTTGTCCGCCCCCACCCACCTGATCCGGGACCTGACGGACGCCGCCATGGAGCTGGTGGACACGCTGTGGACGCCGCCGGCTCCCATCCGGGCGCTGACCGTCACCGCCATCCACCTGGCGCAGGAGGGAGAGGCCTATGAGCAGGTGGACCTATTCACCGCCTCCGCCGCGCCGAGGCGGGAAAAGCGGGAGAAGCTGGAGGCGGCCATGGACCGCATCCGGGACAAATTCGGCGGCGGCGCCATCGTGTTCGGCGCCGCCCAGCCTGAGAAAAAGGAGGACCCCCTGCCATGACGAAGCAAGAGGAGAAGCGGCGGCTCCGCCGCACTGTCCGCGCCCTGGAGGCGCGGCTCTCCCCCCGCTATCAGGCGGAATCCGCCCGGGCCATCGCCGCCCATCTGCTGGCCATGCCGGAGTACCAGACCGCTGGGACGGTGTTCTGCTTTGTGGGCTGGGACCGGGAGATCGACACCCGGCCCATCCTGGAGGACGCCCTGGCCGCCGGGAAGACCCTCTGCGTCCCGCTGTGCACGGCCCCCGGCGTTATGGAGGCGCGGCGCATCACCGCGCTGGACCAGCTGGCCCCCGGCGCCTACGGCATCCCGGAGCCGCCCGCCGTCGCGCCTGCCGTTGGCGTGGACGACGTGGATTTTGCCGTTTTGCCCTGCGCCACCTGTGACCACGCCGGACACCGGCTGGGCAGGGGCGGGGGCTACTACGACCGCTTTCTGGCCCACTACCGGGGCGGCGCGGTGCTGCTGTGCCGGGAAAAGCTTATCCGGGAGGAGATTCCCGTGGAGCCCCACGACTATCCGGTGCCCTGGGTGCTGACGGAGCGGGGATTGTACGAGGACGGCACCCCCGCCCGGCTGGGGTAGCGGTGGAAACGCGAACCTGCCTGTTTTGCTTGCGCAAAACAGGCAGGTTTTTGACGCTGTCAGGCCCGGATGGCCCAGCGCATTTTGGTGGAGCGGGCCCGGGGATTGCGGAAGCACTCCTCCGCCGAGGGGCGGATCACCTCGGCGGCGATCTCCGCGTAGACGCCCTCCCGAAGGTACTGTTTAAACGCCTTTTTCACCAGCCGGTCCTCTCCGGAGTGGAAGGTCAGGACCGCGACGCGGCCGCCGCTTTTCAGCGCCTGGGGCAGCTTTTCCAGAAAGGCGTACAGGGATTCGAACTCGCTGTTCACGTCGATGCGCAGGGCCTGGAAGGTCCGCTGGCAGGACTTTTTCACCGTCTCCTTCCGCTCCGCGGCGGGGAGAAACGCCAGCGCGTCGGCGACGACCTGGGCCAGCTGTCTGGTGGTGTCGATGCTGCCGGCCCTGTGGAGCGTCGCGGTGATCTTCCGGGCGATCTGGGGGGCGTAGGGCTCGTCGGAATTCTCCGTCAGCAGCTGGACCAGCTCCTCCTCCGACAGCTCCCACAGCCGCTGGGACGCCGGGACGCCGGAGGTGGGGTCCAGCCGCAGGTCCAGGGGGCCGTCGTACTTGAACGTAAAGCCCCGCTCCGGGTTGTCGATCTGCATGGAGGAGACCCCTAGGTCCGCCAGCACGAAGTCGAATTTCTCCCCCGGCGCCACCTGATCGAGATCGGCGAAATTCATCCGGCGGACGGTCAGGATCTCCGGCCCGTAGCCCAGCGCCTCCAGCCGCGCCGTTGTCTTTTCCGACTCGATGGGGTCCACGTCCGTGGCGTAGAGATGGCCCCGCCCCTCCAGGCGCTCCAGCAGCTTCTGGGTGTGGCCGCCATAGCCCAGGGTGGCGTCCAGGCCGGTCTGGCCGGGCTGGACCTGCAGGAATTCCAGAATTTCATTCACGCAGATGGGGATGTGGGTCCCGACGGGGGTCTTGCCGCTCTGGCGGATTTTCTCTACCTCCGCCTGGTATTGCTCGGGATGCAGCTCCTTGTATTTCTCCTGGTAGGTCCGGGGATGGGTCCCCTTGTACCGGACCCGCCGCTTGTGTTCCTGTTCCATGGTGATCTCTCCTTTTTGGTGGCTTCAAAGAACGGTTTACCGGGCCCTGAGCTGCCAGAACGCCACCGCGCTGGCCGCCGCCACGTTTAGGGAGTCCACGCCGTGGGCCATGGGGATGCGCACGGTATAGTCGCAGCCGGCAATGGTGGAGGAGGCCAGACCGTCGCCCTCCGTGCCCAGCACGATGGCCAGCCGCTCCTCCGCCAAAAGCCGGGGGTCGTCGATGGGGACGGAGTCGTCCCGCAGCGCCATGGCGGCGGTCTTGAAGCCCAGGCGGCGCAGACGTTCAAGCCCCGGCTGGGGCCAGTCCGCCGGAGCGGCGCCAACGCGGGTCCAGGGGATCTGAAAAACAGTGCCCATGCTGACCCGCACCGCCCGGCGGTACAGGGGATCGCCGCAGGTGGGGGTCACCAGCACGGCGTCCATGTTCAGCGCTGCGGCGGAGCGGAAGATGGCGCCGATGTTGGTGGAGTCCACGATGCCCTCCAGCACGGCTATCCGGCGGGCATTGGCGCACAGCGATTCCACGCTGGGGAGCGCCCGCCGCCGCATGGCGCACAGCACGCCCCGGGTCAGCGTGTAGCCTGTCAGCCCCGCCAGCAGCGCCCGGTCGGCGGTGTAGACGGGGATGTCCCCGCAGCGGGCGATGATGTCCCGCCCCTGTCCCTCGATGTGCCTGCGCTCCATCAGCAGGGCGAGAGGCTGGTATCCGGCGTCCAGGGCACGGCTGATCACCTTGGGGCTCTCGGCGATGAAGACGCCCTTTTCCGCCTCCATCCGGCTGCGCAGCTGCGCCTCCGTCAGGCGGGCGAAGACGTCCAGCTCCGGTTGCGTAAGGCTGGTGATTTCTACGATGTTCGGCATAAGCGGCCCCTTCTGTGATGCGGTATGGCGGCTGAAACCCAGCCGGGCACTCCATACCGGAATAACAGCATTATACCACGGCGGCCGGGAGATGAAAAGCCCTTGCGGCCGCCGCAACCTGAGATTGCGGAAGTTCCCGCGCCGGTTTCTGGACGGCGGGCCGCCGGTCTGGTATGATGGAACCATCCAAGAAAAAGGAGTTGGGCCATGACATTTGGAGAGAGAGTACAGGGCCTGCGGCAAAAGGCGGGGCTGAGCCAGGACGCCCTGGCGGAGCAGCTGGGCGTCAGCCGACAGGCGGTCAGCCGCTGGGAGCGGGACGAGACCATGCCGGAGACGGACAAGGTGGTGGCGCTGGCAAATCTGTTTGGCGTCACCACGGATTATTTGCTGCGGAAGGAGACACCAGAAGCCGCGCCTGAGCGGTCAGGCGCAGACGGCGGAGCGCTGCGGCTGATCAGGAGAAAAGGCTACCTGCTGGGCTGGCTCCCGGTTATGTGGGGGATCCTTTGCCTGGTACTGACAGCGGCGGTGGGTTTACAGGAAGCGGCCCACCAGAGAAATCTGCAGGCGCTGGCGAAGCAGACGGGGATAGATATGAGCAGTATTCCCCCAACATATCCGAAATGGGTCATTATATTGGCCTTTTTGATCGGTATCATGTTCCTGATTGCTGGGATCTGCGTGCTGCGCGCCGGAAAACGGCGGGCAGAAAAGGAGCGCCGGTAAAACCGGCGCTCCTCGTTTTTTGCCATAAGCAGCGCGTCACCGCCGCGCCATCAGGTGCTTCATGCCGCTGGCGAGGCCCTCGGCGGAGAGATCGAACATGCGGAACTGGTGCCCCAGCTGCCAGTGGGTCTGGCTCCAGTAGTCGGGGCGGGCGGGCATGGGCTCCGGGTTCAGCCAGATCAGGTGGGGGTACTGCCTCTGGAAGCGGTCCAGCCACTCCTGACCGGAGGGGCCGTAGGTCCCCCGGCCCCAGTTGTACTGCCGCTCCCGCAGCTCGTAGGGGTTCATGGCCGCGTCCCCCACGATGATAACCTTGTAGCTGCCGTCGAAATTTTTCAGCACCCACTCCGTGGGCACCGCGCTGTCCCACCGCAGGCCGGGGTGGGTGTAGAGCTCCGAGAAAATGCAGTTGTGGAAGTAGTAGGTGTGGAGCTCCTTGAAGTGGTTGGACCTGGTGGCCGCCTGGAACAGCATACCGCAAAGACCGGCGTAATAGTCCATGGAGCCGCCGGAGTCCATCAGCAGCAGCACCTTCACGGCGTTCTTCCGGGGATTTTTGTACCGGACCCTCAGAGTGCCCGCGTTGTCGCAGGTGTCCCGGACGGTGCCGTCCACGTCCAGCACCTTCTCCGCGCTGTCCGCCTGGGCGGACAGCTGCCGCAGCAGGCGGAAGGCCATCTGGAACTGCCGGGTGTCCAGGGTGTTGTCCTTGCGGAAGTCCCGGAACCTCCGCTCTCCGGCCACCGCCATGGCGGTGCGGTGCCGGCCCTGGCCGCCGATACGGATGCCGCCCGGATGCCAGCCGCTGTTGCCGAAGGGGGAGCGGCCCTGGGTGCCCACCCAGTAGCTGCCGCCGTTGTGCTCCTCGGCCTGCTCCCGCAGACGCTCCTCCAGCAGCTTTAGAAGCTCCTCCAGCGTCTCGTCCGGGAAGCCCCGGCCCCGCAGCTCCTCCACGGTGCGGCGCAGGTCCTCGCTGGGGTGGGCCAGCCAGTTCAGCAGCTCCTCCGGCAGCTCGCCCTTGAAGGGCACGTCCCGGAAAAACTCCAGAAACACCTGGTCGAAGCGGTCGTACTCCGTCTCATTTTTTACCACCACCGCCCGGCACAGGTGGTAGAAGCCCGTCAGGCTGGAGCGGTGCAGGCCCTTCTCCATCCCCTCCAGCAGCGTCAGCCACTCGTTGAGGGAGACGTCCAGTCCTCTGCTTCGCAGCAGATAGAAAAACGCGGTAAACATGGCCTCACCGCAGATTCTTTCTCAGGGTGCGGAGGTCCTTGTCCTTTTTCAGAAGGACGCCGGCGAAGGGGATCTCCTTGGCAACGCGGTCCGGGGCCACGCCGCCGGCCATCAGCGCCCGCAGCCAGTCCACCAGCTCCGAGGTGCTGGGCTTTTTCTCAATGTCCCGCAGCTCCCGCACCCAGTAGAAGGCGGCCAGGGCCTGCTGGACCAGGCGCTTTTCCAGATCGCCGAAGTGGACGCGGACGATCCGCTCCATCTGCTCCTGGTCCGGGAACTCGATGTAGTGGAACACGCACCGGCGCAGAAAGGCGTCCGGCAGCTCCTTCTCCGCGTTGGAGGTGATGATGACGATGGGCCGCCGGCGGGCCCTAACGGTCTCCCGGGTCTCCGGGATGTAGAACTCCATCTGGTCCAGCTCCCAGAGAAGGTCGTTGGGAAACTCCAGGTCCGCCTTGTCGATCTCGTCGATCAGCAGGACCACCTGCTCCTCGGACTGGAAAGCCTCGCCCAGCTTGCCCAGCTTGATGTAGCGGGCGATGTCGTCCACGCCGTGAGCGCCAAACTGGCTGTCGTACAGCCGCTGCACCACGTCGTAGACATACAGGCCGTCCTGGGCCTTGGTGGTGGATTTCACGTTCCAGATCAGCAGCCGCTTGCCCAGAGCGTCCGCCACGGCCTGGGCAAGCATGGTCTTGCCGGTGCCGGGTTCGCCTTTGATGAGCAGGGGCTTTTGCAGCGTGACGGCGATGTTGACGGCGCCCATCAGCTCGCTGGACGCCACATAGCGGCTGCTGCCGGTAAAGGTCTGTTCCATAGAAAAAATACCTCACATTCAAAGAGTGGAGACGTCACCGTCCGGCGCGGAACCGGGGCAGCCAGGCCCGCAGGACGGAGGAGATCAGCATGGCCCCCACCGACAGCGCGGCGGCGAATCCCATGGTGTGCAGCAGGGTGGAGAGAAAGAGCCCCGTCTCGCCCGACAAGCAGTACCACATGGCGTGGTAGATGCCCGCGCCGGGGACCAGCGGCAGCAGGGCCACCTGGAGATAGCCCGTCACCGGGCAGCGCCGCACCCGGGCCATCAGCTCGGAGTAGGCGCCGATGGCCATGGCCGCCAGAAAGGCGGAGAGGATGTCGGAGCCGGCGTATGCCATGGACAGCAGATAGATCAGCCAGCCCACGGCCCCGCCCAGGCCGCAGATCAGAATTCCCAGGCCCTGGATGTTGAACACGAAGCCAAAGCCCACGCAGGCCAGGAACGCCCACAGGCAGGCCAGCGGGTCCAGGCTGGCGGCGGCGGACTGGCCGCCGGTCTCCCAGGCCACCTGGCCCATCAGCAGGGGCAGGGCGGTGCCCAGGGCGATGGCGGTGGCCACCAGCAGCGTCTCGGCGGTGCGGCTCAGGCCGGAGATGATGTCCCCGGCCATGATCTCCCGCATGGCGTTGGTCAGGGCCATGCCCGGCACCAGGACCATCAGGGTGCCGATGGTGATGGCGTCCAGGTTCCGGCCCAGTCCGGCGCGGACCAGCAGCAGCGCCGCCAGGGCGGCCACCGCCGAGCAGATGACCGTGCGGAAGAAGATGTTGGACCCAATGAAGCGACGCCCAAACAGGACGCAGACGCCCACCGCCAGTCCGGCGACGGCGGCGCAGAGGCAGTCCCACACACCGCCGCTGAAAAAGAGGGCGAAAAACGCCGGGGCAGCCGTGTAGCCCAGCAGGATGGTCCTGGGGGAGAAGCGCCGGCAGTGCTTGTCCAGCTCGTCCACCAGCCCCTGGGCCTCCGCCACGGGCGGGACCTCCCGGCACAGCCGGCGGCACAGGGCGTTGCAGCGCTCCAGCAGCTCCATGTCCGTGCCGTGGGCGGGGATACGGCACATCCGGGTGACGGGGGTGCCCTCCGGCGTGTTGACGCTGACGATCAGGCAGGTGGGGATGGCGAAGACCTGGGGCTCCAGGCCGTAGGCGGTCAGCAGCCGGTTCACCGACTCCTCCGTCCGGTAGATCTCCGCCCCGCTGGTCATCAGCAGACGGCCCAGATCGGCGCCCATATTCAAAAGCTGGTTGCAGTCCATGCAAGCCCTCCTCTTTGTAACAGGATTACCATACCATATTTTTCGGAAAATGCAACTGAAAACGTGCCTTTTTCCACGGTTTTAGAGGCACGGAAGATATTGCCGTGAAAAGACTTCCGGCAGACAAAGAGGCCGCAACTCAAGATTGCGGAAGTTCCATACCGGGTTGCTGGACAGCGGGCGGCGGATTTGGTATCATAGAGGCACCAAAGCGAAAGGAGAGTCCCATGACATTTGGAAAAAAGCTGCAGATGCTGCGGCAGAAAGCGGGCATGAGCCAGGACGCTCTGGCAGAAAAGCTGAATGTCAGCCGTCAGGCGGTGAGCCGCTGGGAACGGAATGAGACTATGCCGGAAACGGAGAAGGTGGTGGACCTGGCAGAGCTGTTTGGCATCACCACAGACTATCTGCTGCGGGACCAAACAGAGGGATCACCAGAGCTGTCTCAGCGGGAGATCGGTGCGGGGCAGACAGAGGCCCTTTTCCGCCGGCACTTGGGCACGCTGGAACAAGCCGCTGGTTGGACGCTGACAACGTGGGGAACACTGCAGATTCTGGTCCTGTTGCTTTTGGACGGCGATCTGTGGCTCAATGTTCCGATGTTTGCCCTGCGGATCTGGATATTCCCTGTGTTATTCGCAGGGCTGAAGATCGGGTCGGGTATTTGGCTGATACGCCTTGGGAAGCAGTATACAGCGCATAAGAAAGAGCGCCGGTAAAACCGGCGCTCTTCTGCGTGTGGAATTAGTAGCACTTGCGGTAGATGGCCTCTTCGGACTCGAGATCGAAGGGATAGTAGGCGTTGGTCATCAGGCGCTGCTGGTTGGCCTCCACAGACAGGGGGAAGGCCTTGAAGTCGGCCTCGGTGAAGCCGCAGTCCCGCAGGGGGCGCAGGGGCAGGATGCGCTGCAGCAGGGCGTTCAGCTCGGGGATGGCGTTCTTGGCCTCGCAGCCCAGGATGCTGGCGATCAGTTCCTTGAACTTCATGATCTCGCCGTCGGGGTTCTTCTCGTCATAGTAGTCCAGAATGGCGCCGAACAGCATGTAGTTGCTCTCGCCGTGGGGCACGTGATAGGTGCCGCCCAGGGGGAAGCTCATGCCGTGGACAGGGCCGCAGCCGGCCTTCAGGAAGGCGATGCCGGCGTAGAAGGAGGCGGTGACGAACTGGTCCATGTACTCGAACCGGGCGTCCTGGCCCTTCTCGTCCAGCAGCTTGAAGCCCTTCAGGATCATGTCCATGGCCTTCTCGCTGAAGAGCTCGCTG
>OIYT01002584.1_pt1 | contig 10835 bp, 6 predicted proteins | sample 1588201 | NCBI WGS metagenome assembly OIYT01 (sample SAMN03283260) | human gut metagenome | biome: human-associated habitat; material: feces | host: Homo sapiens | place: USA | collected 2013
CTTGTGCTTTCTGTTTTGGCGTTCCTCTTCCAGTACCAAGGCGTTCAATTTTTTTAAGTAATCGATCTCCATCCGAAGCCGTTGATTTTCTGCAATCAGATCTTCTTCTACTTGCTTATCCAGCTTTGGCTTCCGGCCTTTCTGTGTCCCACTGGCGGCACAGGCTCGACCTCGACGTTCTACCAGAAGTGCCTCTTCGCCTTCTTCCAGATAGATGCGCTCCCAATCTTGAAGCGTACGTCTTGGAATTCCATACTTGCTGGACGCTTCATAAAAGCTTAATTTTTCATTGTGAAGCTGTTTGATGATTTCTACCTTTTGAGCTCCGTTGTACTTTCGTTGTCCCTTTGGCATACAAAAACACCCCATTTCCTAAACAGTATACCATACTGTCTAACAAATGGGGTGCAGTTCACGGCCCGGCAGGCGGCTTTTGTGGTTGTGAATGGGTATCGAGAGGGTTAAAGAGGGGGAAATGTCAATTATGCAGTCTTTTTCACCGTCTGCTTTTTGGTCGCATAGATGAACAGCGCCAGCATGGCGATCGCAAAGAGGATGCCCACCGGGTAAGCAACTGCGGTGTTATAGACGATAGCGCCCTCAGCAGTCTTATGGTTCAGCAGGCCGCCCAGGCACTCGGGAGCCAGCACGAAGTAAGTAGCGGACACGGCACTCATAAAGGTGGCGGGCACTGCAGTGATCCAGTAGTTCTTCTTCTCTTTGAACAGGTACATGGAAGCGGCCCACAGAACGATCATAGCCAGCGTCTGGTTGGTCCAGCTGAAGTAACGCCAGATCACAGTGTAGTTGATGAAGCCCAGTGCATTGCCGATGCCCAGGAATGCACCCACGCCCAGAACGGGAACGCAGAGCTTCAGGCGGTTGCCGTAGCTGTCCTGATCGATCTTGAACCAGTCGGCCAGGGTCAGGCGGGCAGAACGGAAGGCGGTATCGCCGGAGGTGATGGGGCAGACGACCACGCCGATCATGGCCAGTGCGATGCCCACGCCGCCCATGGTCTTGGAGCAGACATCATAGATGGCCTTGGACTGACCCATTGCCAGTGCCTGTGCCAGACCGGTGTTCAGGCCATCAGTGACCTCGTACAGAGAGCAGCCTGCAGCGGCCCAGATCAGGGCAATGACACCCTCGCAGACCATGGCACCGTAGAACACGAAGTGGCCCTGCTTCTCACTCTTCATGCAGCGGGCCATCAGAGGCGACTGGGTGGAGTGGAAGCCGGAGATCGCGCCGCAGGCAACCGTGATGAACATGAAGCTCCAGATGGGCGTGCCCGACGGGTGCATGCTGCCGAAGTGATCCCAGATCTCGGGGATGGTATAGGCAGGGTTGGTGAAGATACCAAAGATGACACCGATGGCCATGATGATGAGGCAGATGCCGAACACGGGGTAGATCTTGCCGATGACCGTATCGATGGAGATAAAGGTCGCGATGAAGTAGTAGGTCAGAATGATGACCAGCCAGAACAGCAGCGAAGTCATCACGCCGGATGCTCCGCTCTGGCTGCACAGCTCAACGATCAGACCGGCAGGGCCGACGGCGAACACGGTGCCCACCATGATCAGCAGCACAACAGAGAACACACGCATCACGTTCTGCATCACGGGGCCTAAGTATTTGCCGGTGATCTCCGCGATGGAAGCACCGTCGTTGCGCTCACTCATCATGCCGGAGAAGTAGTCATGCACACCACCGGCAAAGATGGTGCCGAAGGTGATCCACAGGAACACCACGGGGCCCCACAGAGCGCCCTGCATGGCACCAAAGATGGGGCCAAGGCCCGCAATGTTCAGCAGCTGGACGAGGAACAGCTTCCACTGGGGCATCACGACATAGTCCACGCCGTCGTTGATGCGCACAGCAGGCGTTTCACGGTCGTCCGGGCCGAAGGTATTGTCCACGATCTTGCCATAGACGAAGTATCCGCCTACCAGGATCGCAAGACAGAGCAGGAAACTAATCATACCAGAAACCTCCTTTTTGCCCCTGCCGGCCGCGGCCCCATTCTGCCGCATACCCGGGGCTCTTTTCTGGCCTCATGGTAGCACACTTTTTTCCAGCGGAGAAATATCTTTCCGGCATAGGGCCATATCGTTTTCGATATGGCTGCAAAGAATTTTTGCCGCTTTTCCGTTTATTTTTTGACCATTTATCAGCAAAAATAAAACCGGGCGCTTATTTTCGCCCGGTTTTGCATCCATTTATTGGTTTTTCTGTCAATTCTGAAGGGAGCAACCTTTGCCGTGCCTTAGCCGGAAAGCCCCTTTATTTTACGGTGGAAGCCGCTTCCTTGTGGAGCAGATCCACAAAGGCCTGCTCCTCGGGGCGCAGGCGGCCCTTGTCCGGGTAGACCAGCACATCCCGCATCTGCTGGCGCTGGGCCGGGCACTTCTTCAGCACCAGATGGTACTGCTCCAGTGCCCTGCGGGGCATGGGCGATGCCCACATGTAGGCCGTGGGCAGCCGCTGCAGGATCGAGAACTGGCTGCACCGCTCATACACATGGATGCGACGCTCCGGGTTGACATGCCAGCGCACACCGTCGCCGCCCTCCTCGCCGGGCAGCTGGAAATCATCGTGGAGGATCTCCATATACTTGTCCAGCTCAGACAGGTCGCGGATCTCCTTCCGGGCCAGCGGGCCGTCCCGGTTGGTCAGCAGACTGTATTCAAAATCCATAATGGGTTCCATTTTCAGGCCCCGCCGGGCGCAGTAATGGGTATAGTGCTCATCATCCTCCACGGCGTACCGCAGCAGAGCCAGATGATACCCCTGCCGCAGGACATGATCCAGTGCCTCCATGGAGCCGCCCTCCCGGATGTGGATGTGGAGCCGTTCTATGGAGGACACCTTCTCCAGATAATCCACCGCCGCATAGGAGGCATAGGTGGCGTGGGGGATCATTACCCGCAGCTCGGCGCAGCGCTCCTGCGCCTCCTGCACGCTCTGGTCCAGCCGATCCACCTCCCGCAGCACCCGTTCGGCCTGCTCGATGAAATGCCGTCCCTGCTCCGTGGGGATCATGCCGGTGGATGACCGCTCAAAAATGCGGAGATGATATTCTTCTTCCAGATTTTTCAGCGCCTTGCTCACGTTGGGCTGAGCGGCATACAGCCGCTTTGCCGCCGCACTCACAGATCCGCATTCCATGATGGCGACAAGATACCGCAGTTCTGTAATGTTCAACTTTTTCTCTCCTTTTGGCGTTTTTTCCCTTGCGCCTAGTTTATCAGGCGGCACACGGGGCTGTCAAGCGTTGACGGGGCCCCGCTGCCGTTTTATAATGTAAGAAACAATCTGCCCGAAAGAGGTCGAAGAGGATGGAAGAAAAAAACTACCGCGTTCTGCGCATTGAGGAGCAGCTTTATGGCTGCGAGGAGCTGCCCGAGGGCCAGCCCGTGCTCTGTGATGTCCTGCTGGAAGCTGCCGACGGCACGCAGCGGGTTCTCCCCTACCCGGATGCCGAGCTGACCCGGCTGGACATCAACGAGGGCAGCACTGTCACCCTGCGGGATCACAGGCTGGCCAAGGCGGTGCACAAGGTCTATTTCACCCGCCACGGCGAGACCGTGTGGAACGTGGAAAACAAGATCTGCGGCATGACCGACAGCCCCCTGACCGAAAAAGGCCGCGCCCAGGCCCGGGAGCTGGGCGAAAAGCTCCGGACCAGCGGCCTCCGCATCGATGAGATCCTGTACTCTCCCCTGTCCCGCGCTGCCGACACCGCCCGGGCCATTGCAGAGGCCACCGGCATTCCTGCCCGGTGTGAGCCCCGGCTCCGGGAGCAGTGCTTTGGCCGCTACGAGGGCACGCCCCGGGACGACGAAGAGTTCCGCATCTCCAAGACCCACTTTGCCGACCGCTACTCCGGCGGCGAGAGCATGATGCAGCTGGCCCAGCGCATCTACAACCTGCTGGACGAGCTCCGGGCCGACACCGACAAGACTTTCCTGCTGGTGGCCCACAACGGCATTGCCCGGGTGGTGCAGTCCTATTTTTACGATATGACCAACGAGGAGTACGCGGCGGCAGGCATCAAAAACTGCGAATTCGTGGAATTTACATTCTGAAAACAGAAAGGACCCACCATGGGTCCTTTCTTTATTTGCAGTTATTCCGCCTTGCGGTAATGGAACTGCTGGTCTCTGGTGATGAACAGGCCGATGCTGACCAGCAGAGCGGCCAGCTCGGCGGCAGTCACGGCCAACCAGATGCCGTCAATGCCCAGCAGGAGCGGCAGCAGCAGAACCGCCGCCACCTGGAACAGCAGGGTGCGCAGGAACGAGATGAGCGCACTGGTCACACCGTCGCCCAGGGCCGTGAAGAAGGAGGACGCATAGACGTTGAACCCCATGATGAGGAAGCTCAGGCCATAGAGCCGGAAAGCCCGGGTGGTCAGAATGAGCAGGTTTTCATCATAGCCCACAAAGAAGCGGGCCACATGGGGGATGATGAACATGGAGCCGATGGTCATTCCCACGGCAACCACGCCGATGAGCTTCAGGCTCTTGCGGTAGAGGTTGTTGACCTCCTTGCGGTTATTGGCACCATAGTGGTAGCTGACGATGGGCGCACTGCCCACGGCGTAGCCCACAAACACCGCCACGAACAGGAAGGACGCATACATGATCACACCGTAAGCGGCCACGCCATCCTCGCCCGCAAAACGGAGCAGCTGATAGTTGTACAGGATGTTCACCAGCGACATGGAAAGGTTGGTCATCAGCTCGGAGGAGCCGTTCACACAGGCTTTCAGCAGCACACCGCCCTCAAACTGCGGGCGGCAGAGGTGGAGCAGGCTGGTGTTGTTCCGGTTGAGGAAGTAGAACACCGGCAGCAGGCCGCCCACCACCTGGCTGAGCATGGTGGCAATGGCGGCGCCCTCTACGCTCCAGTGCAGGATGCCCACCAACAGCACGTCCAGCACCATGTTGGTGCAGCCCGCGCCCACCGTGAAATAAAAGCCCAGATGCGGCTTTTCGGCGGTGACAAAAAAGCTCTGGAACATATTCTGCAGGATAAAGGTGGGCAGGCTGAGCATCAGCACCCGGCCATAGCGCAGGGCGTAGTCCAGCATCTCGCCTTCGGCACCCAGCATCATGGCCACCGGCCGGAGCAGCAGCATCCCCAGCACGGACAGCAGGATGCCGGCGATCAGCGCCGTTGACATGAACAGGCTGAAATAGCGGTCAGCTTTTGCATTGTCGCCCTCGCCCAGCGTGATGCCCACAATGGCGCTGCCGCCGGTGCCCAGCATGAAGCCCACGGTACCCACCAGCATGGGCACGGGCATGATGAGGTTGACTGCCGCAAAGGCCGTTTTGCCCACAAAGTTTGAGACGCACAGGCCGTCCACGATGCCGTAAATGGAGGTGAACAGCATGGTGCCGATGCAGGGCAGCACAAAACGGATCAGCCGTGAATCATCAAAGTGATCCGAAAGTTGAATTTTCTGTTTTGACATGGATTCTCCTTTTTGCAGGGGTGGATCACATCATCCCGCCGGGCCGCCAGCCGGTGCAGTAGCGGGCGTAATCGCGGTCGGCCTGTTTGACGTAAAGGAGGAACTGTTCCCTGCCTTCCTTGTCCGTGACCTGACGGACTTTGGTGGGCAGGCTCTGGCGCTGGAGCAGCTCCAGTTCATCGTTGAGCTCTTCCTCGGTATCAAAGGCATCCAGCTTGGTCCAGTGGGTGGCAAAGAGCCAGATGTTTGCAAGGGTGTTATTCATATTCAGTCTCCTTTTCCGGGGCATCGGCAAGGGTGCCGGCCCGGTAGAACGGCGCAATGGCGTTGGCATCGCCGTGGCGCACGATGGAATAGGTAATGTCGCAGTAGGGCTGGATGGCCGTGCTCTTTTCCACGGTGGAGATGAGCAGCACCTGCAGCTGCAGGCGGCGGAACAGCTCCATCATGGGGCGGATGCGGTCACTGGTCATCTTGCTGAAGGCCTCGTCCAGCAGGACAAGGCGGATGCTGTTCTCGCTCTTCTGGTAGATCTGCAGCAGGCTGGCGCAGATGGCCACATAGAAGGGAGCCTGGTTCTCGCCGCCGGAGGAATCGCGGCTGACGCGGGAAAGATAGGCCTGCTGGCCCGAGACGGTGTTGGTCACCTTGATGTCATAGTCCAGATAGGTGCGGTAGTCCACATAATCCGAGAGGGTGGCACCGGAGGTGGTGCGGCCCTCCTGCCGGGCCCGGGTGTTCTCATCCACATCGGCCATGATCTTTTCCATCAGCGCGTCCACCTGCCGCTCGTAGACGGGGTCGGCGGTGGCGGCAAGGTTGTCCAGCGAGTCGCCATCGGTCATCTGCTGGTTGCCCTTGTCCACAATGACCTGATAGAAGGCGGCCAGCTGGGGGTCACGGCTGGGCTCCAGCTCAAAGCGGTAGACCTCCTCGCCGTAGGTCAGCTGCTCCATCACCTTGTTCAGCTCCCGGAACTGGCGGCGGGCGTTGAAGATATCATCCTTCATCCGGAAGAGGATATCCTTGCGGAAACGGTCCTTGCAATCCCGCTGTGCCTGCTCCAGCCGGGCGGCGTAGCGTTCCAGATCAATGCGGACAAGGCTGTCGTGCTGGGCGCGGTACTGCTCCACCCCGGCCAGACCCAGCGGATAATCGCAGACGTAGTGCTCGTTGTAATCCCTCTGGGCGGGTTCCAGCGTGGAAGTGAGATAAGCTTGCAGGGCATCGTCCAGCCTGGTCTGTGCCTTTTCGGCAGTCTGCGCGGCGGCACGGGCCGTGCGCCCGCCCGTCATCAGGCCCTTTTTGCGTTCCTGTGCCAGAGGCTCCAGCAGCGGGTGCTGTGCAAAGAATCCCTCTGCCGCCTCCCGGCTCTGTGCGGCGGTCTCCACCGCCTTACCCTGCTCTGCCTCACAGGATGCGATCTGCTTTTCGCAGACGCGGATATCGCCGCCCACCTGCTCCACGGCCTTGCGGGCAGTCTCCCATGCAGCTTCCCGGGCTTCTTCCTCGCGGTAGAGCTGCTGCAGCATGGGGTTCTCGCGGCAGTCCGCCAGCTTCTGCTCCTGCGCGGCGTAGTCGGCACGGGCGGCATCCAGCGCGGCCCGGCTGGCCCAGAGTTCGGCCAGCTGTTCCAGCGCATGGCCCCGCAGGACGTTCTGGTACTGGTCGTAGGCAGATTTCAGGGTCTTTTCGGTCTGGGCGGCTTCGCGGCAGCGGTCGGCCTGGGCGGCAAGCTGTGCTTCCAGCGCGTCGGCACGCTCCCTGCGGGCATCCAGGCCGATATAGCGCTGGGGCCTGCGCAGGCGTTCCAGCCGGAAGGGATGGTGGCGCAGCAGGTCCCGGGTGGCGCTGTCGGGGAAATGTTCCAGCGTATCGGGGGTGTCGCAGCAGACGATGCGGCGCAGGATGGTGTCCGCATACTGTGCGGCCAGCGGGTTTTCGCTGGTGACCTGGGCGGCAAGGCTGTCGGCGGGGGCCGTCTCCGCATGGCGGTCCGCCTTGCGGATGCCCGGGGTATCCAGCAGGCTGATGGGCCCCACCCGGTCGCCCAGCGCCACAAAGGCGCTCTTGGCGGCGGCGTAGTGGGCAGGCGGCACAAGGATATCGAACCGACGGTCACCCAGGCAGGCTTCCACACAGTCCTGCCAGCTCTCGTCGGCCACGGTCAGCAGCTCACAGAAGATCTTTGCATCCGCTGTCATGCCGCGGCTTTTCAGCTCGGCATTCACGGCATCCCGCACTTTGGTGGCGGCATCGCCGTGGGGGTAGACCCACTTGCCGCCGGACACGGCGTTCAGCTCGGCCCGCAGGGCCTCCTGCTCTTTTGCCAGATCTGCCGAAGCCTGCCGGGCAGCGAAATACTGCTCCTCCAGCGGCTTTTCGATGCAGGCCAGCTCCTCGGTCAGGGCGGGGAGATGTTCCGCCGTCAGGCGCTGGGGCCAGAGCTCCTTCTCCACCGCAAAGCCGCTGCGGTTCAGCTGGGTCAGCAGGCCGGTGATGGTATCCGCAGTTGCTTCCAGACCGTTCCTTGTCCGGGCCGCTGCATCCAGTGCACTCTTTTTCCGGGCCAGCTCCTCGGTCAGGGCATCCAGTGCCCGGCCCGCGCCGCTGTCACCGGCCGCTCCGTGGGCCGCCAGATAGGCCCGGCGGGCTTCGGCTTCGGCGTTCTTGGCGGTCTCGTATTTTGCGTTCAGGTCGGCCAGCTGGCGGCGGCCTGCATCCAGATGGCTCTGCCAGGAGGCATCCTCACCGGCATCCGCTTCGGCGCAGGCCAGCAGGGCCGCGCCCCGGTTGACAAGGGCATCCGTCTCTTTGGCAGCAGCTTCCCGGCCATACGCCACGATCTGTTCCAGTGCGGCGGCACGGGTCTGGGCCTCGGCCAGAACGGCGTGAAGGTTTTCCAGCTCCACCCGGTCGCCCTGCAGCGCTTCCAGATCCAGCTCCGGCTGGGGCAGGATGTACTGGTACAGGAACTCCCGGAAGTTGGGGATCTCGTCCATGCTGGTGCCCATCTGGAACACTTCGTTGAACTTTTTGCCCAGCGGGCTGGAGGCGCGGCCAATGCCCAGGGCACGGCAGATGCGGTCCCGGGCCTCGCTGGGGCTGCGGGTGTAGGACAAGCGGCCCACGGCGGGCTTGAAGTCCTCCTTGGCGCTGGGGGCACCGGTGCGCGGATCAAGGAAGGGCAGCTTTTCCAGCGTGATGCCGTCCTCGGAGATGTACCAGGTCTGGTCGCCGGGGTGGAGCTCCTGCATGGGGCCCTCGGATTCCACCCGGACAGCGATGACAAAGTTTGTCCGCTTGACGGTATCCCAGAACTCGGCTCCGATGTATGCCACCGTGCGGCCCGGGCGGCGGTAGGCGTTCTCGCCGCGCTGCTTGGCGTGGACAGAGCCCTGCAGGGTGCGGCCGCTCTTTTTATTGCCCAGGGCATTGAAATTGCGGTTGGTGGTCAGGCAGTAGCGGATGGCATCCAGAATGGTGGTCTTGCCCACCGCGTTGACACCGATCATATAAGTCAGACGGGCACAATCGAAGGTGACATTTTCAAAGTTGTGCCAGTTGATGAGCTTCAGGCGCTTTAATTCGATCATTCTTCTTCCTCCCCGCTGGCATCTCCGTCAGGCCGCTCGTAGAGGGCCAGTTCCTCCCGGGTGCGGCTGCTCTCGGCGGCGGCATCGGCAAGGTCTGCGTCCGGCAGAGCCAGCAGCACGGTGGGAAACACCTCGATGCGGCTGTCCAGGCCGGTCAGCCGCCCCACCGGGCGGGCCAGATTGTACCTGCGCAGGGTGCGCATCAGCTCCTCCAGCGTGCGCTGGTCCAGCCGCCGGGGCAGGTTCATCTTCTGCAGCTCCGTCTGCACCTCTTCCACCGTGACCAGCACCTGATCGGCGCTGGCGGCAAGGCTCTCCCGCTTTTGCAGGTAGAGCAGGCGGAGCACCAGCAGCAGGATGCTCTCGTATTTCAGCAGCCGTGCCTGGCTGCCCTCATGCTCGTTGACCAGCGCCGCCGCCTGCAGCGGAGCCGGGTAAAGCGTTACCGCATAGCCCAGCGGCGCGAACACGGCCCGTACCTCGGGCAGATGATCCTGCACATAGAGGTATTTTGCCCGCTGATCCTCCACACCGCCCAGCACAAAGCAGTGGTTGAGCAGATAGTTTGCGGTCTCTTCCAGCATTTTATTCGGTTCGGCCATGGTCAGCGTCCTCCCTGCGGGGTGTCAGAATAAACTCTTCAAACCGGAAGCCGCCCCGTTCGACCCAGTTTCCGGTAAGGGTGATATCGTAAGCCCGGCGCGGCGACTGCGAGTAGGTGTGCAGGCCGATGATGCGGGCAAAATCGCGGGGGTATTCCTCCGCCAGCGTAGAGGCAGCCACCGCACTGCGGGCGGCAAGGGCCTGTTTTGCCAGCAGGCCCACGTTTTCCTCGGTCACAGCCATCCGGGCGTAGTCCAGCAGCAATTGCTGTTCTTTGCGCAGCTGCTCCGCATCCAGCCCAGCCTGCCGCACCGGGGCCAGCGGCGTTTCGCTGCGGGGCGCGGCAGGCGGGTAGAGGGGCTTTGCCCCGAACACCGCCGCCGGGTAGAGGTGCAGGTGCTTTGCCACCGGGCCGTCATCCGGCGCGAACAGCTGATCGGGCGTTTTGATCTCCTCAGCATAGCGGCGGAGCAGGGCGGTGACACTGCCCTGCGAGGAGCGGTCGCTCAGCAGCAGGAACTGTGCCCGCTGCACGGCCCGCTTGCGGTAGCGGATGTGGCTCTGGTCGATCTGGCGCATCAGGGTGCTCATCTCTTCCAGCGAATCCCGCAGTTTCTGGATGAGGGCACGCACGGCAGGGGCGGCTTCGCCGGGGGCGCAGCGCTCCACCCGGGCGTAATCCAGCGCCAGCCGGGGCAGGTGTTCTGCCTCGCAGTCGTCCAGCGCCTCTTCCAGATAAGCGCGGTAATTGAACAGGTTATCGCTGGTCTTGAAGCGGTGGTAAGCGGCGGCCACCACCTTTTCCTCGTACTGGTCGAAGAGCTCCAGCACCTCCTGCGGGGTACGGTTGCGGGTGAGCCGGTCGATATAATGCCCGATGGATGCGTTCAGCGCCCGCAGGGACTTGTTCAGTGCTTCCAGATCGGAGGCCACCTCCCGCAGAACATTCTCATAGGGGCTCTTTTCCTCCCCGATGTTCTGCAGCAGCTGCCATGCCTTGTACAGCTTGCCGGTGTAGGTGACAACGCGCGGGTTCAGGATCTCTTCCAGCGCTTCCAGCAGAGGGGCCACCTCGGGCACAAAGGCAAGGGCAGGCTCTTCCTCATAGCTGCCGGGCTGCTCTTCCAGCCAGCCGGTGCGGCGCAGGC
>OIYT01002585.1_pt1 | contig 10832 bp, 8 predicted proteins | sample 1588201 | NCBI WGS metagenome assembly OIYT01 (sample SAMN03283260) | human gut metagenome | biome: human-associated habitat; material: feces | host: Homo sapiens | place: USA | collected 2013
GTTGCAGGTGTTGCCGCCGATGGTGCCGATGTTGCGGATCTGGGGGCCGCCCACCTGGTCCACGGCTTCGCCCAGGACGTTGATATACTTCTGGATGATAGGGTCCCGAGTGATGTGGGAGAAGCTGGTGAGACTGCCGATGCGGATGGTGCCGTCCTCCTGAATGGAGACGCCCCGCAGCTCGTCCAGGCTATAGATGGAGATCAGCTCCACGCCGGCCCGCTTGCCCTCCCGCATCTGCACCAGCACGTCGCTGCCGCCGGCGATGATGTGGGCCTCAGGGTGGGCCAGCCGGAGGGCCACGGCGTCGGATACGCTCCGGGCCTGATACAGTGCTTTCATATCATACATGGCGTATTCCCTCCTTTAATCTTCGATCAGCCCGGCCTCTTTGAACTTCCGGTAGAGGATGTGGGGCGTGATGGGGCAGCTGTCGATGGAGACGCCGGTGGCGTTCAGAATGGCGTTGCGGATGGCGGGGGCGCCGGAGCAGGCCGGGGGCTCGCCCAGGGCCTTGGTGCCGTAGGGGGACGTGGGCTCCGGATTCTCCACGAACGCCGCCTCCAGTGTGGGATGGTCCATAAAGGTGGACAGCTTGTAGTCCAGCAGGTTGTTGTTCAGGGGCTTTCCGGTCTTCTCGTCGAACAGCAGCTGCTCGGACAGACCGTAGCCGATGGCCATGGACATGCCGCCGTGGACCTGGGCCTCCGCCAGGGCGGGATTGATGAGGGTGCCGCAGTCGTGGACGTTGACCAGGCGGAGGAGCTTCACCTTGCACATCGGGATATCCACCTCCACCTCGGCGAAGGAGCAGCCGAAGGAATAGGCGTTGGACTTGATCTGGGCCGTGGTCTCGGCGGTGATGTGCTGGCTGCTCTCCAGGGAGTACAGGCTCTCCGTCGCCAGATCGCCCAGGGATTTCAGGATCCGGCCGTCGGACCTGCGGACGATCTGGCCGTCCACCAAATCCAGGTTGCTGACGGGCATCCGGGTCTGCTCATGGGCGATGTCCAGGATGCGCTTGCGCAGGGCCAGGGCCGTCTGCATGATGGCGAAGCCGCCCACATAGGTCTGGCGGGAGGCGTAGGCGCCGGTGCCGAAGGGGGTCACGTCGGTATCCTGGTTGGAGACCACGTGGACGTCCTTGAAGGGGATGCCCACGGCGTCCGCCACCATCTGGGAGTAGGCGGTGTCGCAGCCCTGGCCGATCTCCGTCTCGCCGGTCTGGAACTGAAGGGAGCCGTCCTGGTTCAGCACCATGCGGCAGGAGGAGGACTCCAGGGAGATGGGCCACACGGCCGTGTTGTACCAGAACACGGCAAGGCCGATGCCTCTCCGGACGGGGCCGGTCTGATTTTGGTACTCCGCCTGCTTGCGGCGGTAGTCGATGGCGGCCATGCCCTTGTCCATGCACTGGTTGAAGGTGTCGTGGTACAGTTCGTTTTTGGAGAAGCCGTCCACATAGCCCATGGGCATCAGGTGCTTGCGGCGGAAGTCCATGGGGTCCAGGCCCAGGGCCTTGCACACGTCGTCGGTGTGGCTCTCCACGGCGAACATGGCCTGGGGGATGCCGTAGCCCCGCATGGCGCCGGCCACGGGGCGGTTGGTGTACACGGTGTAGGAGTCGCCCTCCACATTGGGGCAGGGATACAGCTGAGGGAACGCGCCCATGCCCTTGGCCACGATGCTGTGTCCGTGGGAGGCATAGGCCCCCTGGTTGGAGAAGCACTCGATCTTCCGGGCGGCAAAGGTGCCGTCGGGCCGGACCCAGGAGATGATATGGGTGCGGATGGCGTGGCGGACGCGGTTGGAGACGAAGGTCTCCTCCCGGCTGCACTCCAGCTTCACCAGCCGCCCGCCCACCTGGGTGGAACACCAGGCGCACAGGGGCTCGTACAGCGCGTCCTGCTTGTTGCCGAAGCCGCCGCCGATATAGGGCTTGACGACCCGGACCTTGCCCCAGGGGATCCCCAGGGCCTGCCCCACCACCCGGCGGATGATATGGGGGATCTGGGTGGAGCTGTACACCACCACCCGGCCCGCCTCCTCATAGGCGAAGCAGCCGTGGTTCTCGATATGGCAGTGCTGAACGGTGGGGGTGTCGTACCAGCCCTCCACCTTGATGAGCCCCGGCTCCCGGCTGGCCTCCTCGTAATTGCCATTGCGGATGCTGGTGTGCTTCAGGATGTTGCCGGGATACTCCTCGTGGATCTGGGGGGCGTCCGGCTCCATGGCCTTCTGCACGTCCAGGACGAAGGGCAGCTCCTCGTACTCCACCTTCAGCGCCCGGACGCCCTGGGCGGCGGCCACCTCGTCCTCCGCGATGACCACGGCCACGTCGTCGCCGTAGTAGCGGACGTGGCGGTTCAGCAGCAGGCGGTCCGCGGTGTCCTGATGGCCGGGGTCCGTGGACCAGGGGTGGCCCGCGGTGGGGAACGGGATGTCCGGGACGTCGAAGCAGGTCAGGACCCGCACCACGCCGGGGACGGCCTCCGCCTCCGTGGTGTCCACAGACTTGACAAAGCCGTGGGCGATGGTGGAATGGCAGATGCGCACGATCAGGGCGCTGCGGTCGCACAGGTCATCCACGTATTTGGCGCGGCCGGTGGCCTTTTCGTAGGCATCTACACGGATCTCACTTTTTCCGACGCTTTTGCTCATATGGCTGCCCTCCTTGAAAATGGAGTTCCGCCCCCGGATTGACTTGCAGGGGCGAAAACGGATATACTACAATCAAGATTGAAGATTTTAGATTGGAGATTGAAGATAATGGATACCGCTTTAAAAATCGGATGCGTCGTCATGGCCGCCGGGAATGCCCGGCGGTTCGGGGACAACAAGCTGGCGGCCCAGCTGCGGGGGCGGCCGCTGATCCTGCGGGCGCTGGAGGCCGTTCCGGCGGAGCTGTTCGACTCCGTGGTCGTTGTGACGCAGTATCCCGAGATCATGCGGCTTGGGACGGAATTCCGCTTCGCGGCCCTTTACAACGAACACCCGGACTGGGGCATCAGCCACACCATCGAGCTGGGGCTGACGGGGCTGCGGGACTGCGACGGGGTGCTGTTTCTGGTCTCCGACCAGCCCCTGCTGCGGCGGGAGAGCGTGGCGGAGCTGGTACGGCTGTGGCAGCGCCAGCCGGAGAAGATCGCGGCACTGAGCCACGGCGGCGTCCGGGGCAACCCCTGCCTCTTCCCCGCCCGGTTCTTCCCCGAGCTGCTGGAGCTGCGGGAGGACCACGGCGGGAACACCGTCATCCGGCGGCACGAGGGGGACCTGGTGCTGCTGGAGGTAGAGGAGCGGGAGCTGACGGACGTGGACACCCCGGCGGCCCTGCGGGAGCTGACCGCCGGGCCGGAGGCGTGAGCCGTCAGGCCTTCGCCGTGAAGACGCCCCGCAGGTCGTAAATGGCGTGGCGGGGGCACTTGACGGAACACATGCCGCAGCTGAGGCAGTAAGCGTCGTCGATGACGGCGCGGTTCTCCACCACCCGGATGGCCCCGGCGGTGCAGGTCTTCTGGCAGATGCCGCAGCCGATGCAGCTGACGGCGCACTGTCTGCGGGCGTCGGCGCCCTTGTCCCGGTTGGAACACTTCACCACGATATAGTTGGCGCACTCGTGGACGCGGATGATCTGCTGGGGGCACTTCCGGGCGCAGGCGCCGCAGCCGATGCACTTCTCCTCGTCCTCCACCACGGCCACGCCGTTTTCATTCAGGTGGATGGCGTCGAATTTGCAGGCGGCCACGCAGGCGCCGCAGCCGATGCAGCCATAGCTGCACTTGGGATCGTCCTTCGTGGCGCCGCAGCTTCCGTTGCAGGCCACGACGGCGGCCTTGTAGGGGAATTTCTTTTTCAATGCCATCTCAGCCCTTCCTTTCGTACGGTGTGTCGGAGAGGGGCAGGCTGTACTGCCGCACATGGTCGCGGCGGAAGTACGCGTCGGCAATGGCGGGGGCCGTGGGGATGGACGTGATCTCGCCGATGCCGATGGCGCCGCAGGCCACGTTCAGGCCGGGTTTATCCACCACGATGGCCACGATCTCCGGCAGCTCATGGGCCCGGAACAGACCCAGGGAGCCGTACTTGTCAATGGGCTTGCAGTTCTCGTCGATGGGATACCGCTCCCGCAGGGCAAAGCCCATGGACATGACCACGCCGCCCTCGATCTGTCCCTCGCAGGACAGGGGGTTGACGGCCCTGCCCACGTCGTGGGCGGCCACGATCTGTTCGATCTTGCCGGTCTTGGGGTCCAGGATGCAGATCTGGGTGGCATAGCCGTAGGCCACGTGGGAGACGGGGTTGGGCACATCCGCGCCCAGGGGGTCCGTCTTGGCCAGGTATTCGCCGTAGTAGGTCTCCCCCACCATGTCCGCCAGGGTCTTGCCGGCGGCCCGGGCTTCCATGAGCTTTTCGCAGGCACGGCGGCAGGCCTCGCCGGTGATCAGGGTCTGGCGGGAGCCGGAGGTGGTGCCGGAGTCCGGGGCGATCCAGGTGTTGCTGCGCTCGTAGACGATATCGTCCCGGTGCAAATCGGTGTTGGTGACCACCATCTGCACCAGCACGGTGCCCAGGCCCTGGCCGATGCAGGACGCGCCGGAGTAGATATGTACCTTCCGGTCCTCCTCGATCACCAGCTTGACCCGGCCCGTGTCCGGGATTCCCACGCCCACGCCGGCGTTCTTCATGGCGCAGCCCAGGCCCACCGGCTTGCCGGCGGCCAGCGCCGCGTCGTAATAGGGCTTGACTGCTTCCAGCGTCTCCACCAGACCGGTGGAGTCGTCCACGATCTGGCCGTTGGGCAGCACCTTGCCGGGGCGGATGGCGTTGCGGTAGCGGATCTCCCAGGGGGTGATGCCCACCTCGTCCGCCATCATGTTCAAAAGGGTCTCCGTCACAAAGCAGGTCTGGGTCACGCCAAAGCCCCGGAAGGCCCCGGCGGGGGGATTGTTGGTGTAGTAGGACGTGCCCTCGATCTCGAAATTCTGGTATTGATAGGGGCCCGCGGCGTGGGTGCAGGCCCGCTCCAGCACCGGGCCGCACAGGGAGGCAAACGCGCCGGTGTCGGAGAACACCGTGGCCTTCACGCCCTGGATGATACCGTTTTCATCGCAGCCCATGGTGAAGTCCATCTCAAAATGATGGCGCTTGGGATGGATCAGCAGGGACTCCGCCCGGGTGAGCTTCACCTTGACGGGGCGGCGGGTCACATAGGTGATCAGCGCGGCGTAGTGCTGGACGGTCATGTCCTCCTTGCCGCCGAAGCCGCCGCCCACCAGGGCGTTTTGCACCTTGACCTTGTCGCTGCCCAGCAGCAGTCTGCACTCGTGGAGCGTCTGGTGGGCGGACTGGTCCGTGGAATAGATGAACACGTCGCCGTCCTCGTCAATGAAGGACACGGCGCACTCCGGCTCCAGGAAAGCGTGCTCCGTCCACGGCGTTTCGAAGTGGTGGGAGATGACGTGCTTGGAGCGGCGGATGGCCCCCGCCGCGTCTCCCCGGCTGATGTGCTTGTAGGCGCAGACGTTGCTCTCCTCCTCGTCGAACACCTTGGGCGCGCCGGGGGCGGCGGCCTCCTGGATGTTGTGGACGGCGGGGAGCACCTCGTACTCCACCTTGATGAGCTTCTTCGCTTTCTCCAGCGTCTCCCGGTCCTCCGCCGCCACCAGGGCGATGGCGTCGCCCAGATAGTGGGTCAGGCCGCCCACGGGGATCAGGGAGTACTGGTCGTGCTTCAGGTGGCCGATCTTGTTCTCGCCGGGGATGTCCTCCGCCGTCAGCACGGCGGCGACGCCGGGCAGCGCCTTGGCCGCCGAGGTGTCGATGGACAGCACCCGGGCCCGGGCGTACTTGCTGCGCAGGGCGGAGCCGTACAGCATCCCGTCGGGATAATAGTCGTCAGGGTATTTGCCGGTGGCCAGGACCTTCTCGTCCGCGTCCAGCCGCTGGACGCGGGAGCCCAGCTTCCAATCGTCAGCGCCCTTTTCGGGGATGGCGCCCCGGCGCAGGATCTCCCCCGCCAGCTTCACGGCGGCCACGATCTTCACGTAGCCGGTGCAGCGGCAGTAGTTGTTTCGCAGGGCGTAGCGGATCTCCGGCTCCGTGGGGTCCGGGTTTTTGTCCAGCAGCGCCTTGCTGCACATGACCATGCCGGGGATGCAGAAACCGCACTGGACCGCGCCCGCCTCGGCGTAGGCGTAGCAGTAGACCTGCTTCTCCCACTCCGTCAGGCCCTCCACGGTAACGACGCGCTTCCCCTCCAGCCGGTCAGTGTCCGGTACGCAGGCCTTACAGGTCTCGCCGTCGATGATGACTGTACAGGCGCCGCAGGCACCCTCGCTGCAGCCGTCCTTCGCGCCGGTGAGGTGCAGCGTATCCCGCAGGTACCGGAGCAGCTTCTGGTTTTTCTCGACCGTCACGGACTGGCCGTTCACGGTAAAAGTTGCCATGAATCTCTTCCTCCTTGACTGCCGTGCCCACCCCTGGTCCCACGGTCAAACGTTTCTGTCCAGGAAAGGTCAACCTTTCCTGTTTTGTTTATTATACAATAGAATTTTCCCCGTCGCAACCATACTTTCGGCGTTACGTTATTCTATCTTCCGAACAACGGCGGAAGCTGCCAGCCCACCAGCAGCGCGCCGCGGCGGACAGAGACGGCGGCGGTCTCTTCCAGAATATGGTTGCTGACGCCCAGGGGGAAGCCCGGCGTCAGCGTGGCGTCCTTCAATGGGTACTGAAAGCCCGTCTCATCCACGCCCTCCGCCCGGTCCCCCAGGCAGAAAGCGGAGAACAGGCCCCACTCCACGGTCCGCTTGATGGTCAGGGACTCGTTTTCAATGGCGGTCCAGACGAAGTCATCGTCATACAGCCAGCCCCGGGCCCCCCGGCGGCGCAGGTACAGCAGGGTCTGGAGGTTGGCCAGGGTGTGGTCCAGCCGCCTGCCGCCGGTGCCGCCATAGAGGTAAAACTCCGTGCAGCCCTCGGAAAGCCCGGTCTTGACGGCCAGCATGGTGTCGGTATCGTCCTTCTCCACCGGGGAGCGGCGGATGTTGGGGAAGTCCGCGGGCTCCTCCATGGAGTCGAAGTCCCCCAGCAGCAGGTCCGGGGTGATCCCCTCCCCCAGGCAGGTCTGATAGCCCGCGTCGGCGGCGATGACAAAGTCGCCGGGCGCCGGGCGCTCCCGCAGGCCGTGGAAGGTGCCTGCGGCGAAGATGAAACAGCGGGTCATGTGGTCAGCTCCTTGTCTGATGTGGGAGGGGCCTCCTTCCGGTCACTCCCACCGGCGGTCAAAAACGCTTTTTGTAAAATCAGTGTACCACGTTCCCCCCTTCAGGGCAAATAAAATCGGCCCGCCGGACGCGTCCGGCGGGCCTTTGGCCTACTCGATATGCTCCTCGCAGAAATTGTCCAGCACCCGGTAGCCCATCTCCCCCGGCGCCGCCACGGGGAACTTGGCGATGCTGTCCGGGTCGAAGATGGGGCACATCCGCTTCTCCGGCTCCAGGCGCAGGACCGGAAATTCGTCGGAACGGCTGTTGGCCGCCCTCCTGTCCTTTGGCTTTTCTTTCAGCATAAGATCACCCCGGCGTCAGTTTGCGCCGAAGCCAAGCGAACCATACGCGATTTAAGCGAAAACCGCCATCAGCAGCGTGCCCGCCACCATCAGCGCAAGGCCCAGCCGCGCCTTTTTGGACAGTGTCTCGTGGAAGACCAGCCGGGAGAACAGTACCGACACCAGGATGCTCAGCTTGTCGATGGGCACCACCACACTGACGGTGCCGTTCTGGATGGCGTAATAGTAGCACAGCCAGGACGCGCCCGTGGCCACGCCGGACAGGGCGATGAACACCAGCTCCCGCCGGTCCAGCGTCCGCAGCTGGCTCTGCTTGCCCCTGGCGAACACGATGCCCCAGGCCGCCACCAGCACCACGCCGGTGCGGATGGCCGTGCCCAGATTGGACTCCACGCCGGTGATACCCACCTTCGCCAGAATGGAAGTCAGGGACGCAAACACGGCGGACAGCACCGCGTAGAGCCTCCACCGGCCGTCCCGCTCCTCTTCTCCGCTCTGCTTTTTCTCCACCATCAGCAAAATGCCGATGCCCAGCAGCGCCGTGCCCAGCAGTTCCACCGCCAGGGCGTCTGTCTCGTGGAAGAGAAGCATGGCCAGCAGCACGGTCAGCACCGTGCTGGACTTGTCGATGGGCACCACCTTGTTCACGTCGCCCAGGGACAGGGCCTTGAAGTAGCAGATCCAGGACGCCCCCGTGGAAAGCCCCGACAGCACCAGGGACAGCCACGACGTGTCCGAGACCGCGCCGATGGTGTGGAAGGAGCCCACCACCAGCACCATCAGCCAGGAGAACGCCAGGACCACCACCGTCCGCAGGGCGGTGGCCACGTCGGAGTCCGTCTTCCGGATGCCGCATTTTGCCAGGATCGACGTGACGCCCGCGAAGAACGCGGAAAGGACCGCCATGAAAAGCCACATACATCCCACTCCCATATCTCAAGGTCTTCTCCGCGCGGAGGGTCGGTTTTCGGCTCCCGGGATATTAAAAAAGCGGAGAATGGGTCCCCCTTTAGGGTTCCATTCTCCGCTTTTGCTATGCAGCGCGTACTGCTGTCAAATTCAGGACCGCGGTCCCGCTCACTTCGCCAGAGCGGCCTTCAGGGCGTCCACCCGGTCGGTCTTCTCCCAGGAGACGTCCAGGTCCTCCCGGCCCATGTGGCCGTAAGCCGCCAGCTTGCGGTAGATGGGCTTGCGCAGGTCCAGGTCCCGGATGATGGCGGCGGGACGCAGGTCAAAGACCTTGCGGACGGCGGCTTCCAGCGTGTCGTCGCTGACACTACCGGTGCCGAAGGTGTCCACCAGAATGCTGACGGGCTGGGCCACGCCGATGGCATAGGCCAGCTGCACCTGGCAGCGGCGGGCGAGGCCGGCGGCCACGATGTTCTTGGCCACCCAGCGGGCGGCGTAAGCCGCGCTGCGGTCCACCTTGGTGGGGTCCTTGCCGGAGAAGCAGCCGCCGCCGTGGGGAGCGCTGCCGCCGTAGGTGTCCACAATGATCTTCCGGCCCGTCAGGCCCGCGTCGGCGGCGGGACCGCCCTTGACGAAACGGCCGGTGGGATTGACATAATACTTGGTGTTCTCATCCAGCAGCTCCCTGGGGATGACCACCTTGGCCACCAGCTCCACCATGTCCCGGCGGATCTGCTCCAGGGTGACGTCGGGATTGTGCTGGGTGGAGATGACCACGGTATCCACCCGGACGGGGCGGTCGTTCTCGTCGTACTCCACGGTGACCTGGCTCTTGCCGTCGGGCCGCATGTAGGGCACCACGCCGGTCTTGCGGACCAGGGTCATCTGCTTGCACAGCTTCTGGGCCAGGGACAGGGGCAGGGGCATCAGCTCCGGCGTCTCGTCGCAGGCGTAGCCGAACATCATGCCCTGGTCGCCGGCGCCCTCGCCCAGCTCGGCGTCGCCGTTCTTGCTCTCCAGGGACTTGTCCACGCCCATGGCGATGTCGGGGGACTGCTCGTCGATGGAGGTGATGACGGCGCAGGTGTCGCAGTCGAAGCCGTACTTGCCCCGGTCATAGCCGATGTCCCGGACCACCTCCCGGGCCACGTGGGCGATGTCCACGTAGCAGCTGGTGGTGATCTCGCCCATGACGTGCAGCAAGCCGGTGCAGGCCGTGGTCTCGCAGGCCACGCGGCCCTGGGGGTCCTGGGCCAGGATGGCGTCCAGCACGGCGTCGGAGATCTGGTCGCAGATCTTGTCGGGGTGACCCTCGGTCACGGATTCGGATGTAAATAAGTAGTGTCTTGCCATCGTGTTTTCTCCTTTGTCGGATCCCTTTCAGGAGGCGAAAAAACGCGCGTTTCGACGGACGAAACGCGCAGAAACAGCTTTCCTCGCTCCTCATCTGTCGGTATCCGCCGGATTTGGCACCTTACACTGCAGGTTGCCGTGGTTTCACAGGGCCGTTCCCTCCGCCACTCTTGATAAGGGATGATTGAATTTTCATTCCTATGATAACAGGTTTTGCGGGTTTGTCAATATACATTTGCCGCTTTTTGTTGGAAAACCGCCGCTTTTTTCCATCGTTCAAAAATTGTACATGACTTTTTGATATCAACCGGGTATAATGCCAGTGTTATCATATGTTGGGAGGGTCCTGTTTTGAGAAAGCTCAACGCCGCGGTGGACCGGTTCGCCTATAACCATCCCCGCTTCGGCATCCCCAATCTGATGAAATTCATCGTGGCCGGCAACGTCATCGTCTACCTGCTGGCGGTGTTCGCCGGGTACGGCTCCGTCGCCTTTCTGGCCTTTGACTGGAGCTCCATCTGCCACGGCGAACTGTGGCGGCTGGTGACGTTCATCTTCATGCCCGGCTACTACTCCACCGGCGACGTGCTGTGGCTGGCCCTGTTTCTGTACTTCTATTACATGATCGGCACTGTTCTGGAGCGGGAGTGGGGCACGGCCAAGTTCAACCTCTACTACTTCTCCGGCGTGGTGCTGACCATCCTTGTGGGCGTCATCGTCGGCCTGGTCTCCGGCTGGGCCTGGATCACAGGCACGAATTATGTCAATCTATCCATGTTCTTCGCCTTTGCCGTGCTGTACCCTGAGACACAGTTCCTGATCTTCTTCATCATCCCGGTGAAGGTCAAGTGGCTGGCGCTGATCGACGCCGCATTCTTCGCCCTGAGCGTGCTGACCAGCCTGCTTCGTCTGGACCCGCTGGGGGCGCTGCTGCCCATCATCGCCCTGCTGAACTTCTTCGTGTTCTTCGCGCCGGAGCTGGGGCGCTTTGCCAAGCGGG
>OIYT01002588.1_pt1 | contig 10815 bp, 7 predicted proteins | sample 1588201 | NCBI WGS metagenome assembly OIYT01 (sample SAMN03283260) | human gut metagenome | biome: human-associated habitat; material: feces | host: Homo sapiens | place: USA | collected 2013
ACTGCGACGGTAAGATCTATCTCAACGATGCGGTACTCGTTATGCAGGCTATCGGAAATCCGGATGCTTACGGTGTAAACGGTTCCGAGCCTACTCATATTACCGAAAAGGGTAAGAAAAATGCCGATGTTTCCGAAACCGGCGACGATCTTACAAACAGAGATGCTCTTGCAATTCAGAAATATCTGCTGCATCTTGGAGATCTGCCTGAAAAGACCGAATAAACTGCCCTAACATGAAAATTTATGGAAAAGCCTTGACATTTTTCACAATCTGGTATACAATATAATTGCATACAATATACACAGACGAATAAATTTATCAGGAGAGTGTTAAAAATGAGCAAGGTCAGGAATTTTTTTGCCAGCCTTAATAAATCAACAAAAATCACACTTATATCCTGCGGATGCTTCATTGCACTGACCGTGGTGATACTTGGATTTTTTATCATGTTTCCGATTTCTCCGGACGATACCGTTCAGGAAAAATACGGCCGTGAAGCAAAAGCTTCAAAAAGCAGTGAAACCATACAGACAGTAACTACACAGCCAGCGGAAAACGATTCCTATATAGGTTCAAAAGGAACAGCAGTTTCGCCTAAAGTTACTACCACACGTTCAACAAGAAAAAAGAATTTTTCCGTTACCGTAACAACAGGAGACGGATTCTATTCCGGAGGGAGAATCCCTACCGGAGGAACTCCATATGATCCTGAATATCCGTATCCTACAGAACCGGAAACTGATTATCCCCCTGAACCATGGACTGATCCTATCGTAACCGGAGAACCTGTTACTGATCCCATTGGAACCGGAGAGCCGGCTACCGATCCACCAGTGACTGACCCCCCGGCTACCGATCCACCAGTGACTGACCCCCCGGCTACTGATCCACCAGTGACTGAACCGCCGGAAAACGGAGATACGCAAAGCTGGTAAAATAATTTATAATTAAAGAAGCGGATGGACTTATAATCCATCCGCATTTTTTATACCTTGTTCTTATTTTTCTTGTAAATGAAATTAAGCCCCTTGATAAGTAAATTGTTGTCAAGAATAATATCACGTCTGCAAAGAGGTACTACCAGTTCTGAAAGTCCTCCTGTGGCTACAACAGTGCATTTATCACCAAGTTCCTCCTCCATGCGCTGAATAATACCGTCAAGGGCGCAGGCATTTGAATAGAGCATTCCGCTTTTCATGCAGTCAATAGTATTTGTACCGATAATATGACCGGTATCTTCAAAATTGATCTTCGGCAGCTGTGCTGTACGGGAAATAAGTGCATCGGCAGATACACCCATACCAGTCATAATAATACCGCCTCTGTAACCCTTGTTTTTATCAACCACGGAAATAGTGGTGGCAGTTCCCATATCAATTATAATGAGGGGAGCTTTGTACAGATTTATCCCGGCAACGGCATCTGCCACCTGATCGCTTCCAAGCTGCGCCGGATTGTCGATAAGTATATTCAGACCCGTTTTCACTCCCGGACCTGCCTGCATTATTTCCGTATGGAAAAGCTTTTTTACGGCGCTCTTGACAGTGCTTGTCACTGAAGGAACAACCGAGGACATTACCGCATCATGAACAGCAGAAGTATCCATTGAGTTCATCTCAAAAAGATTTTTCATAAGTGAAGCGTACTCGGCGGCAGTTGCATTATGATTGGTGGATATCCTCTCAAAAAGCACGACGTTATCGTTCTCATCAACGCAGCCGAAAACTATATTTGTATTTCCAATATCTACAGCTAAGAGCATTGTTTATTCCTCCCAAAATTACATTTTTTTTATTATATCATACTTTTTAAAAAAAATCTATACCATTTTCCGGAATTTTGTGGTATAATAAGTTTACACTCACTTACAGGAGGTTTACCATGCTTAAAGGAAAAACTGTTTTACTGGGCGTTTCCGCCTCTATTGCAGCTTACAAAACCTGCAATCTTGCACGTATGCTCACAAAGCTCGGAGCTGATGTATATGTCGCAATGACCCCGAATTCCCTCAACTTCGTTCATCCTCTGACATTTGAGACACTTACTCAGCACAAATGCCTTATTGATTCCTTTGACAGAAACTTTGAATACTGCGTTCAGCACGTTTCTATCGCCAAAAAAGCAGATGTGGTAATGATCGCTCCCGCTACTGCTAACGTTATCGGAAAAATCGCCGGAGGAATCGCTGACGATATGCTCACTACAACAGTCATGGCTGCAACCTGCAAAAAAATAATTGCTCCCGCCATGAATCACAATATGTATCATAATCCTATAGTTCAGGAAAATATCGAAAAACTAAAAGCTCACGGTTATGAGATCGTAGAACCCGTAAAAGGAATGCTTGCCAACCGTGATATCGGCGACGGTAAACTGCCGGATGAGGAAACACTTCTGGAATACATTATCCGTGAGATCGCTTTTGAAAAAGATCTTGCCGGAAAAAAGATCCTCGTCACTGCCGGCGCAACACGGGAAAGCATTGATCCTGTCCGCTTTATCACAAATCATTCCAGCGGAAAAATGGGATTTGCTCTTGCCAGAGCTGCTATGCTGCGTGGGGCAGACGTAACTGTTATCGCCGCCCACACCGATGCTGCCCCCCCTATGTTCGTGAACGTTGTCCCTGTACAGTCTGCGGAAGAAATGTTCTGTGCCGTAAAGGAACACTACAAACAGCAGGACTTCGTTATCAAGGCTGCCGCTGTTGCAGACTATACTCCGGCTTCGGTATCCGACCGGAAAATCAAGAAATCCGATGATGATATGTCAATACCACTCAGGCGGACGACCGATATTCTCAATTATATCGGGCATAATAAAGGAGAACATCAGGTGATCTGCGGCTTTTCAATGGAAACAGACAACGTTATTGAAAATTCACGGAAAAAGCTGGCTTCCAAAAATGCCGATATGATATGTGCCAATTCCCTTAAAACATCCGGTGCAGGCTTTGGTACGGATACCAACATCATAACAATGATTACTCCCGACGGCGACCGGGAACTCGATATCATGCCGAAATTTGATGCCGCTAATATAATTCTCACAAGATTAAAGGAAATTCAGGAGGAAAAAATAAAATGAAAGTAGCTTTCTTTGATACGAAAAATTACGATATCACGTCTTTTGAGCCGTATGGCAAGGAAAACGGCATCTCGTTCAAATTCTATGAGACAAAACTAAACGAAGATACCGCCGATCTGGCAAAAGGATGTTTTGCCGTCTGCGCTTTCGTCAACGATACCATTAATTCCGCAGTTATCGACAGGCTTTGCGAACTTGGCGTAAAACTTCTTGCCATGCGCTGCGCCGGATACAATAATGTGGATATAAACTACGCAAAGGGAAAGCTTGATATTGTTCGTGTTCCTGCGTACTCTCCCTATGCCGTTGCCGAACACGCTATGGCTCTGCTGCTGACATCTATCCGACGTGTACACAAGGCATATATCCGTACAAGAGATTTCAATTTTTCCCTTAACGGTCTGACTGGATTCGATCTTCACGGAAAAACTGTGGGCGTTGTCGGCACGGGAAAAATCGGCCGGGTGTTTATTGATATCTGCCGTGGATTCGGAATGAAAGTCATTGCCTATGATAAATTTCCGGCTGAAAACAGCGGTATAGACTACGTCGGTATCGACGAGCTTTTCCGCCGCAGCGATGTAATATCTTTCCACTGCCCTCTTACCGAAGAAACGTATCACATGATAAGCAGCGATACAATAGGAACTCTTAAAAAAGGCGTTGTTATAATCAATACATCACGTGGCGCTCTGATTGATGCAGAAGCTCTCCTTGAGGGCATCAAGGCACGTCACATAGGCGCTGCCTGTCTTGATGTCTATGAAGAAGAGGGAGATGTTTTCTTCGAGGACTTCTCCGGTCACATTATTGCCGATGATGTTCTTGCTCGTCTTATTTCTATGCCAAACGTTATCGTAACATCTCATCAGGCATTCCTCACCGAGGAGGCTCTCAGCAATATCGCCGAAACCACTGTAAACAACATCATAACCTACTCCAAAGGCAAAAAAAGCGGAAACGAACTTGTTATATAAAATCAAAGGGGCATCCATTTCGGATGCCCGTAATTTTTTCAGAACTTATTCCAGCTGCATTTTCCTGGATTTGAGTATCAGTATCCTGCGGACACTTTCATTTATGCGTTCTTCGCTGATAGTTCCGTTTTTGACAGCCTCTTCAAGAGAAGCAACAGCTTCTTTCATATCCACCGGCATCAAAAGTATATCCGCTCCGGCATCAATGATCTTTACTGCAAGTTCACCGGAACTGTACATATCCGCAACGGCTCCCATAGCAAGGGAATCCGTCACAACAACGCCGTCGTATCCCAGCTTTCCTCTCAGTTCATCGGTAATTATCGTCTTTGAAACGGATGCAGGTAGCTGATCTATATTCGTCATGGTGATATGACCGACCATTACCATATCTGCTCCGGCTTCTATACCCTTTTTAAAAGCGAGATATTCGTTCTGTTCCATTTCTGCTGCCGTCTTTGCCGAAGCTGCCATTCCGTAATGGGAATCCTCAGCCGTATCGCCGTGACCGGGAAAATGTTTAAGCGAACAGTAAACTCCGCCGTCGGAAAAACCCTTTACAGCCGAAGCAACAAGATCGGCTGTTTCCGCAAAATCATCACTGTAAGCTCTCTGACCTATTACCGTATTTTCCGGATTTGACCATGTATCGGCAACCGGAGCAAAATCAAGATTAAATCCGACAGCAGAAATATCTTCCGCTATCTTTTTTGCATTGCTGTAAGCCGTATCCGTTCCCTGTTCCTTGTAAGTATACATAGGTTCAAAGCTGGTCGTTCCGATGGTATCAGCACATCTTGCAACATCTCCGCCCTCTTCGTCGACGGCATAGAACAGCGGAATGCAGTCTATATCTTTCTGTATCTGCTTTGCATCGGAAAGCATCTGCTTTGCCTGTTCCATTGATTCAAGATTCGCCGCAAAGTAGATAAGACCTCCGACCGGATACTGCTCCAGGCATTCACGGGTAGTATCTCCGGACGCCGTTACGCAGTCATATCCGGTCAGCGATTCAGGCGTAACAATGAGCATCTGGCAGATTTTTTCATGCAGGCTCATCTGAGATATTATCCTGTCATAAGTATCGCCGTCTGCCGGAGCCGTAATTATTCCGGCATCAGTTGTGTTTTCTGCCGTTGTGTTTTCAGCGTCTGCGGATGAATTGTCCACGGCACTGATTTTTTTGACCGGATCGGCACCGGAACTTTTTTCGTTATTCTTAATTTCACGCATGAAAACAATTCCTGTTCCTGCCACAACGAAAAGAGCGGCAAAACAGACAATAATTATCATTTTGTGAAGCAGACCGCCGTTTGATTTCTGTTTTTCTTTTTTCATTCTGTTATCTCCTTCTGCAAGCGGAGACAGGATATTTTCCTGTCCCCGTTATTGTATATTATGCTCTGGTTTCTACGACTCATACTCGCAGATATATCCTGTTTTTCCTTTGAAGATACGGGCTATCTTCTCATCTTTGAACAGTCCCTCACGCTGATCGTTCCATGTCCAGCCCTTGTCATCGACCTTCCACAGCATCAGGTACATTTCAGGCGTTCCGTCCAGATCGTCTCTTGAGGGTTCACCGGGATACCATTTCTGGTAAGTAAACTGCTCGCCTGTTATCCAGTGACCGTATGCGGAACTGCCCCTTACAGATGTATAACCTCCTATCCAGATATAGCTCATACCTGCGCCCTCTGCCATATCGGAAACCTTCTTCATTTCTTCATCGGAAGTAATAGTAACAAGATGACCTCCACGCTTTATGCATTCGGCATTTGCCTCTGCCCAGTCTACATCGCCCGTGATAAGTTCATATCTTGAATTGTGTGACTGCTGCTTGCGTGCTTCTGTCGGTGTGAACTGCATCTCACTGATACCGCCGTATGTTTCGTCGGCAACGGCAATGTTGATCTTTCTCTCTTTCTTGGCTTCTTCCTTTGAATCCGACATATACTCGATACAGTACATATCCTTTTCCTTGGCATAGATCTGGTCAAGTATCTGGTTCATATCGCTGATATTGTTGATATTCCAGTACTGACCGCCTGTATTCACTGCAATTCTGTCATAATCATCATAAGAGCTGACAGTACCTATAATAAATATCGGCACTGAAAGTTCGTTGGCACGGTTTATTACCTCATCAGCCGTATGAATACTTGCACAATCGTCACCGTCTGTAAAGGCGATAACGCATCTTGCGCCCTGCTGTGCTCCTGAATTCAAAACAGCTTCCAGCAGTGCGTCATAAAGAGCAGTCTGACCGTAAGCAGACATATTATTGATACCGTTTTTCAGCAGCTGGGGATCATTGGTATGTGTACACATATACATAACGTAGGAGTCAAATGCAATAAGTTCCGCTTTATCCCCGGACTTATAATCAAGAGCATCAACAAACTCACTCATAATATTCTGCATCATTGGAAGATCATATTCCATACTTCCCGATTTATCGGCAACGAGATCGAAGCTTACGCCCTCTCTGCCTTTGAGCTGTTTGATTGACTTGACCTCACGCTCAACTTCCTTGCCGCCCGAAACAACTTCTGTTATACCGGCTGTCGGAGAACTGAGCGTTACAGTTTGTCCCTGATTATTTTCAGCCGTAAAGTAGACCTTTACAAGAGGATAATCCGAAACATCGGATGAAACATAATTCAGCTGAACCGGCTGTTTATTGTCCGCAAGCTGTTTTATTCCGGAATATCCTGTAGGCTTTGCAGTTGTCGGCTCTGTTTTAGGCTGAGTTTTTGGTACAGCTGTCGTTCCGGTCATAGGCTTGTTTCCTTTTTTGGAAGCCGTAGTTACTTTTTCCGAATTATTTCCCTCGCCTTGATTAATATCGGAAATACTGTCTGATTTGGAACTGTCAGACGATGAAGACTTGCCGTCATCATTTAAAATAAAGTAAAGCAGCACGCCGCAGAGAGCAAGAATTATCACTGTAAGAACTATAAGTACGGCAACAATCCCCTTATTGCTCTTCTTTTCCGGCTGCGGCGGAATGAACATTTCCGGATTTCCTCCCGGCTGAAAAGGCGGCTGCGGAGGGGGATACATTCCTCCCGGCGGTATATGTACACCTCCGTTTTCCTGTGGTGGCATATTCCCTGCCGGCTGCTGTCCGTTCATCTGATTTACCGGCTGCTGCGGAGGATTCGGATTACCGGGATGCTGATTGGTTTTATTCAGCGGAGCACCGCATTTTGTACAGAAAGCAGCGTTATCAGGCAGCTGATTTCCACATTTAGTGCAAAACATAAGCAACTCTCCTTTGATCGGCAATACTACCCTTATTCACGGCTGAATTGCCTGTAAATTACATATATTATATCATTTTTTGATAAATTTGTCAACTTGTTATTAAATATTTTAGTTCATTATAGCTGTAAAAAATCCTGATATGTTTTTGTGAAATTATACAAAATATTATATTGTTATTCATTTTGTCCACTACTTCTGCAAAAAATGGGTTGCAATTTGTGTATAAATCATGTATAATAAATGTATCTTAAAAAATGGAATGATTTATACACAATATTTAAAAGGGAGTGATTTTGATGAGTTTAAAAAAATTCATGGAAAGGTTTGCTGCTGTATTTACAGCTTCTGCATTAATGGCAACGGCTGTTTACATTGCTCCGGAAAATGTTATTCCTGATCCGGTCGATGTATCGGCTGCTTCCGACTGCGTTGTGGATACAACAAAAGAATACCAGACTATCAGAGGATTCGGAGGAATAAACCATCCGGAGTGGACAGGACAGGATATGACGGATGCTCAAAGAAAAACAGCATTTGGAAACGGAAATAATGAAATGGGACTTACCATTCTCCGTGTTTTCGTGAACCCTGACAAAAATCAGTGGAACAAGGCAGTTCCGACTGCAAAATATGCATCCCAGAACGGCGTTACCGTTTTTGCTTCCCCGTGGGAACCGCCCTCAAATCTTGCGGAATCCGGCGGAAGCAACGGAAAGCTCCATCTCCCAAAATCAAACTATGGCGCTTATGCACAGCATCTTAATGATTTTGGCACTTACATGAAAAATAACGGCGTTGATCTGTATTCTATTTCAGTTCAGAATGAACCTGATTACGCTTCCGAGTGGACATACTGGTCAACTGATGAAACAACTGATTTTATTGCAAACTACGGCGATAAGATTACCAGCACAAGACTTATGTCCCCCGAATCTTTCCAGTATGCTCCAGAAAATGCATCATGGGTAAAGGACGGCGGAAAAACATTCTACAGAAAAATCTTGAACAACAGCAAGGCTATGGCAAACTGCGACTTGTTCGGTACTCATATGTACGGCACACAAAGAGCATGGATGGACTTCCCCGATCTGGAAAAATCCGGCAAGGAAATCTGGATGACCGAAGTTTACGTTCCAAACAGTGAAGCAAATTCTGCCAACCGCTGGCCGGAAGCTCTCCAGGTTTCTGAAAATATTCACAATGCCCTCGTTGTAGGAAATATGAGCGCCTATACCTGGTGGTATATAAGAAGAAGCTACGGTCTTATGACTGAGGACGGCAAGATCAGCAAGCGAGGCTACAATATGGCGCAGTACTCCAAATGGGTACGCCCTGGTGACAAGAGAATTGAAGTCACAGAACAGCCTGCCGACAATGTTCTCGTTTCGGCATACAAGAACGACAATAATCAGATAACTATTGTTGCTATCAACAAGGGCAGCAGCACTTATACGCAGAGTTTCAGCATAGGCAGCGGCGAAACAATCGTTGACGTTGACCGCTACAGAACATCCGCAAATGAAAATCTCGCTCTTACAGAAAATCTGGAGAACAACGGCAGCGGTTTCTATGCTTCTCTTCCCGGCGAAAGCGTTTCAACTTTTGTCGTATCCCTTGAAGGAAGCGGCGTAACTCCCGGAAATGAACCAAACGAGTACGGTTGGTGGTATCAGTGTACTTTTGAAAACGGTGATGACAATTGGACAGCCAGAGGCGGAAATACTACTGCACAGTCCAATGAAGAACACTATACAGAGTGGGGCAGTTATTCACTCAAGGTTTCAAACAGAGAAAAAGCTTGGCAGGGCGCTTCACTTGCTCTGGATTCACGTAATTTCAAACCTGGTGAACCCTACAGCTTCTCTGCACACGTTAAACAAAAGTCCGGCGAAAATGTCAAATTCATGATGAAGATCGAATATACCAACGGCAGCGGCGAAACGGCTTATGATGAGATCGCAAATGTCGTTGCTCCGACTGATACCTGGGCACAGCTTGTAAACACAAGTTATCCCCTCCCCAGCGATGCTTCTGATGTAAAAATCTACATTGAAACAGAAGACTCTCTCACAAATTTCTATATCGACGAGGCTATCGGTGCAGTTGACGGCACAGGTATTGCAGGCGAAGGACAGCCTGAACTCCCGGCAGCTGTTATTCCTGGTGATACCGACGGCGACGGCACGATTACGGCATTAGATCTTGTTCTTACCCGAAAAGCTCTGCTCGGAAAAATTACCGATAAATCAATCCTAAAGGCAGCAGACGTTGACCGAAGCGGAAAAGTCGAATCAAATGACCTTATCCTTCATCAGCAGTATGTACTTGGCAAGATCAAGGAATTCCCGGATAATACGCCTGAGGCTCCGGCTGGAATGCGAACTATCTCAGAGTATACTCCCGTTGTTCAGGCAAATGTTGCCAACAACGAAACCGATGATTCAAAGAAGCAAAAATCCGGCGTTCAATATGGAACTGTTCAGTCAAAAAGCTATTATTCAAACTTCTGCGGCAGAGAAAAGAAATACAACGTTCTTCTTCCGGCAGGCTATACCACAGATAAAAAATATCCTGTTCTCTACGTGCTTCACGGCTACTGGGAAAATCAGGACAGAATGATAATCAAGGGCAATGATACAATGTACACTAAAGAGATCATTGGAAATGCAATCGCTGAGGGCGCTGCAAAGGATATGATCGTTGTATTCCCGTACATCTACTCCAGCCAGACCCAGAACGACTGCTCCGCAATGGACGATGCAAACAATCTTGCATATGACAACTTTGATACTGTTCTGACAACAGAAATCATGCCTCTTATTGAGAAAGAATACAGCGTTGCTGTCGGAAGAGAAAATACCGCTATTACAGGTTTTTCAATGGGCGGCAGAGAATCTCTCAATATCGGCATGAAACATCCTGACCTCTTTGGTTACGTAGGAGCTATCTGCCCTGCCCCAGGAGCATCAGGTGCATGGAAATTTGCTTCTGAAGAAGCTGCTCCCTCACTGATATTCATTACAGCAGGCGGAAATGATACCGTTGTTTACAGTACTCCTGAGGGATATCACAATAACTTTACAAACAATAATGTTCCCCATATCTGGCATTACTACCAGAACGGATACCACGGCGATAACAGCATTCATGCTCATCTTTACAATTTCGTCCGTGCCGTATTCCAGGCTTAATTAAGATTTCTTCTATCATTCCCCCCATAGCTGACAGGTTAGTTCCTGTCAGCTTTTTTATTCCAGCAAAAAAATCAGCCCCATAAAGGGACTGATTTTATTGTTCCATCATGATAAATTTTTACTTCATCTTTTAGCAATGAATTGACGGAACAGTATTAGAGTCTGTCACATAAAATGCAACACTCTATTTTATTCAGCTTTTTCAGGAAGTTCGCCCATTTGCAGAAGATATTTCTGAATTGCCAGAGCATCTGCATTGGTAAGGTCGTCGCCGGTATTGGAAA
>OIYT01002590.1_pt1 | contig 10809 bp, 10 predicted proteins | sample 1588201 | NCBI WGS metagenome assembly OIYT01 (sample SAMN03283260) | human gut metagenome | biome: human-associated habitat; material: feces | host: Homo sapiens | place: USA | collected 2013
CGTCCTTATACTCGCAGACTGCCGTAGGCGCACAAAGGGAAATTTCGTCGAGCTTTTCAGTACCGTAAACCACCATTCCCCTTTCAGAACCAAGCTTCATGAGGACTTCGGCGACCGGTTCTGCCAAAGAACCGTCATAAACTCCGAGAAGATGATATTTCGGACTTGCAGGATTCGTGAGAGGCCCAAGGATGTTGAAAACCGTTCTGATACCAAGTTCCCTGCGGATAGAGCCGACATATTTCATGGACGTATGGTATTTCTGGGCAAAGAAAAAGCAAAATCCTGCTTTTTCAAGAAGCTCACGGCATTTTTCCGGTTCAAGATTTATATTTCCGCCCAATGCCTCCAGACAGTCTGCCGTTCCGCAGTCTGACGATGCTGCACGGTTTCCGTGCTTTGCAACGAGAATTCCCGATGCCGCAATAACAAACGCAGATGTGGTGGAAATATTAAAGCTATGAGCATTGTCACCGCCTGTTCCGACAATTTCAAGAAGGTCGAGATCATTTTCAAACTTTGTGGCATGATCTCTCATAGCGGCGGCACATCCGGTTATCTCGTCGATAGTCTCAGATTTGGCGCTCTTTGTGGACAAAGCTGCAAGAAATGCAGCATTCTGTGTTGCGGTGGTCTCTCCGGACATTATTTCAGATATAACCTGATATGCCTCGTCATACGAAAGGTCCTGTTTGTCAACTATTTTGACTATTGCTTCCTTAATCATAAATCATGACCTCCTGCATTAAAGTGAGATAAAATTTTTGAGCATTGTTTTTCCGTCCGGTGTCATGATAGATTCCGGATGAAACTGAACGCCGTATATCGGGAATTCCCTATGCTGAACCGCCATTATTTCGCCGTCATCCGCCGATGCGGTTATCTCCAGACAGTCGGGAATGGTATCCGGATCAGCCGCCAGAGAGTGATATCTTGCAACCGGAGCATCCGGAGCAATCCCCCTGAAAAGCGGACAATCCGAGCTGAAATTTATAACCGACTGCTTTCCGTGCATAAGCTTTCGTGCATATGTCACCGTTGCTCCGTAAGCGGTGCATATCGCCTGATGACCGAGACAAACACCCAGCGTGGGGATCTTCCGGCATATAGTTCCTGCTGCTTCGACGATTATTCCGGCATCCTCCGGACGTCCCGGTCCGGGGGAAATGATGATTTTTTCGGGTGCAAGTTCCTCTATTTCGCTTACCGTCATTTCGTCGCTGCGGATAACCTTTATATCAGGGCATATCTCACCGACGAGCTGAAATAGATTATACGAAAAGCTGTCATAGTTATCTATCAAAAGTATCATACATCCGCCTCCTCTGCCGATTTGAGAGCATCAACAACAGCAGCAGCCTTGTTTATGCACTCCTGAAACTCCTTTTCTGCCACAGAATCCGCAACGATACCCGCACCACTTCTGACAAATACCCTGCCGTTTTTCTTATAGGCAATACGTATGGCGATACAGGTATCAAGATTGCCTGTAAAATCTATATATCCGATAGCTCCGCCGTAAATTCCACGCTTGTTGTTTTCAAGCTCCCCTATAAGCTGACAGGCTCTGATCTTCGGAGCGCCGGAAAGCGTTCCTGCCGGAAGAACTGCGCTCACAGCGTCAAGAGCGTCGAATTCGTCCCTTATCTCACCACGCACAGTAGATCCGATATGCATTACGTGAGAATACCGTTCAATACTGTGGAGCTTTTCAACCTGAACGCTTCCGAATCTGCTTATTTTTCCGAGATCGTTTCTGCCGAGATCGACCAGCATATTGTGTTCGGCAAGCTCTTTTTCATCGGCGAGAAGTCCTCTTTCAAGTTCCTTATCCTCCGCTTCGGTCTTTCCTCTGGGACGTGTTCCGGCAAGGGGGAATGTGTGAAGAACTCCGTCCTCAAGCCGGACAAGCGTTTCCGGAGATGCTCCGGCGATCTCCACATCAGTGCCCGAAAAATAGAACATATACGGCGAGGGATTAGTTGTTCTGAGAACACGGTACGTATTGAAGAGACTTCCCTCAAATCCTGCGCTCAGGCGGTTGGAAAGCACTATCTGGAAAATATCGCCCTCTCTGATATAATTCTTAGCCCTTTCAACCATTGAGCAATACTGCTCCTTATTGAAAAGCGGCGTTACTTCGGTTGTAAGATGTCCGGCAGGTTCTTTTCTGCGCACGCCGTTCCGTAGAAGCTGAGCGAGCTGTTCAAGTTCCAGTTTAGCCTTGTTATAGCCTGTTTCCGGATCATCGAGGTTCATATTTGCAATTAAAATTATCTTCTGACGAAAATTATCGAATGCTATGACTTTATCAAAAAGCATCAGGTCGACGTCCTTGAAATTCTCGGTATCTTCCACATTTTGCCGGAGCGTCGGCTCGGTATAGGAAAGGAAATCGTATGAGAAATATCCCACAAAACCGCCCGTAAACGACGGCAGATAGGAAAATTTCGGACTTCTGTACCTTGAAAGTATTTCACGAATCCGGATACTCGGATCTTCGGTTTTTATTTTCACATCTCCGACAGTTATTTCATTGCCGACAGCTGTGATCTGTGTTTTCGGGTCAAAGCCAAGGAACGTGTATCTTCCCCACTTCTCATGACCTGCTACCGACTCAAGCATATAGCAATGGCTGGAAATATTTTTCAGAATAGTCATTGCCTCTATCGGCGTACATATATCGCTGAGTATTTCGCAGCTTACAGGAAGAATATCGTAGCATCCCTTTTCTGCGATCTTTTTTACCTCTTTAAAATCCGGCAAAAAATTCATAATGCACCTCCGTGAATAAAAATAAAAAAGTCCCTGACAGAAAAATCTGTCAAGGACGAATAAACAAAATCCGCGGTACCACCTTGATTTACGGCAAAACGCCGTACACTTGCAGGATACTATCATATCCCCGATGTTTAACGCACATCAGACGTTGCAGAATACTGCGGAATCGTACAGACAAACATAAAATTCCTTTTCACTGCACCCTCAGCGGCCCATTTGCTGAACTGTTTTTCGCCCGGATCACAGCACCCCGGACTCTCTGAGCAAGCATATTCAGCTTTATCCCCGCATCATCGGTTTCTATGCATATTATATCACTAAAAGATCGGTATGTCAATAGGAAAAATAAATTTTTATTTTTAATTTTTTATCATCAATACGACAGCGTGAGCGGAAATTCCAAGTTTTTCGCCGGTAAATCCGAGTTTTTCCTCGGTTGTAGCTTTGACGCTTATCTGAGAATAATCGCATCCGCAGACATCTGCAATCCTTTCACGCATCTGTGTGATATACGGTGCAAGCTTCGGTGCCTGAGCAATGATCGTTGAGTCAATATTGCCGATAACATAGCCTTTTTTCCGGCAGACCTCACAGACTTTTTTCAGAAGGACAGCACTGTCGGCATCCTTGAAACTGTCGTCGTTATCCGGAAAAAGATGACCGATATCCCCCAGCGCAAGAGCTCCCAGCATGGCATCCATAACAGCGTGAAGAAGCACGTCCGCATCGGAGTGACCGAGAAGTCCTGTTGTATGGGGAATCTCCACACCGCCAAGAATCAGCTTTCTGCCCTCGGTAAGGCGATGAACGTCGTATCCGTGACCTATTCTGAACATAATGTTCCTCCTCTCATATTAAGAAGCACCTCTGCAAGCCGTATATCCTCCGGCGTGGTGATCTTGATATTCGTATAATCACCTGTCGTCATGGCAATCTTGCCGCCGATAGCTTCCACAAGCTGACAGTCATCGGTAAAATCAAGGGAATGTTCAAGAGCAAAATCAATTCCCTCAAAATAAAGACGGCGCTTGAAAATCTGGGGTGTCTGGGTGATATAGAGCATTTTTCTCGGCGGAGTATCGGTAATAAGTCCGTCCTCCACCATTTTTATCGTATCCTTGACAGGAACTCCAAGTGCAGCTCCGCCGAAAACGCCGGCATCCCTGATGGTTTTTTCGATGTGTTCCGGGCGCACCAGAGGACGTGCTCCGTCATGAACGGCTATCAGCTCCGTATCGGCAGAAGCACATCTCACACCTTTTATAACGCTTTGCTGCCGTGTATCCCCGCCCTCGGTGCAGGCAGTCAGCTTTGTGATTCCTGCTGCTTCAGCTTCGGCTTTTATCGCAGGTATATCCGATTCTCTGGCTACAATGATTATTTCCTTTACACTTTCACACTGCTGAAAAGCCTGCATAGTTACTCCTATCACAAGGCGCTCTCCCAACGGAAGAAGTATTTTATTAACCCCGCCCATTCTGGAAGAATTTCCGGCGCATACTATGATAACAGATGTATTCATTTTATTTTTCCTTTCATTTACAGATAATATTTCAGCACATTTATAATACGTTCCGTATCAACAGGTTTGGCAATATGATGATTCATTCCCGCTTCTTTTGCCTTTTCTACATCCTCGGAAAAAGCATTTGCAGTCATTGCTACAATGGGCATACTCTTCACATCTTCCCGTGAAAGACGGCGTATCTGTCTTGCCGCCTCATATCCGTCCATTATCGGCATCTGAATATCAAGAAAAACCAGGTCATAATATCCGTCAGGACTTGTAATGATCTTCTCAACTGCTTCCATACCATTCACGGCTGTTTCAACTGAAATGCCGGTCATGCCAATGAGTTCGACGGCAATTTCACGGTTCATGTCATTATCCTCCACAAGCAGGACTCTTCTTCCGGTAAAATCAGCTTTTGTACTCTTGACCGGCTTGAGCGCAGTATCTGATCTTTCTGCTTTGGGGAACTTGAATCCCAGCAGGAATTCCGTTCCCTTTCCTGCCTGACTTGAAACATTGATCTTTCCTTTCATTGCTTCAACGAGACGTTTTGTAATAGCAAGACCAAGTCCGGCTCCCTGACGGCTGCTTTCCGTGGAGGTACGTTCTTTTTCAAATTTCCCGAAAATACTGCCGAGAAAAGCGTCACTCATACCGATACCGTCGTCTTTTATCGAAATATACAAGTAAACGCTGTTCGTATCTTTTCCTTTTTTCTGCCTGACCGTAAGCCAGACATGACCTCCGGGCTTATTGAATTTCATAGCATTGCTCAGCAGATTCATAAGAATCTGGTTCAGATGTACAACATCACAGCAAACATCTGTATCACGTATTCCTTTTGTATCAGAAATAAAACTGAGCTGATTGTGCTCCATATCTTCATTAACCAGATTTCCGAGCACTGAAAAAAATTCGGTAAGATCGCATCTTTCCGGCTCAATAGTGATATCGCCTTTTTCGATTCTTGCCATATCAAGAACATCGCCCAGCATACGCATCAGATTTTCACCGGAGATTTCGATTTTTTTAAAGCATCCTTTCGTCTTTACGGGGTTATGCACAAACCTCTGACCAATTTTGGCATATCCGAGAATTGCGTTCATAGGAGTGCGTATATCGTGCGACATATTAAATAAAAAAGCAGATTTAGCCCTGTCTGCATCCTCAGCTCTTTTAAGTGCTTCTTTCAATTGCTGCTGAAGTATTGCCAACTGGCTGTCAGCAGATTCCTTTGTACGTTTTGAAGCCGAACTCTCAGCAGTTCTGCTTACATCGGGAGCATCGGTAAATGTTATAGCATAGCCCTCACCGGTCTCGGGAAGATCTGCTTCCGACGACTGGATAAAGATATTCTTATCGCCAAGGGAAAATATTCTCTGCTTAGTATTGCTCAGCAGCGGACAATGAGCGCATATATCATTGCCGCCGCCCATAAATTTATAGCATAAATCTCCTTTTTCAACGCCGGGATAAACCGCACGTACTGCTTTATTGAAATAAAGAAGCCTGAACCCTTTATCAATTATATACATTCCGTTTCCTGCTTCAATGCTCATCTGAATTCCTCCTGATTTTTTTGCCAATTTTATTATACACTATTAATATCTTTATGTCAATAACTGCACATAATATCCGGATATCCTTCAGGCATAAAAATACTCCTTTTGTCAGACTTCTTTCGGTATATTTATATTATACCACATTGTCTGACAAAAGGAGTTCATTTCATTCAACAGATTTTTTATTATTCATTTTCAAGGTCAAGCTTGAATGGTGCATATTTCTTATATGAAGATTTATTCTTATCAACAGAATATCCGTCAGCCAGTTCCTTTATCCAATCGGCAAAATTATTGAAATACCTCTGTGAAATAAGCTGATCTTTCATATCTTCCGTCCACATATCCTCATCGTTCAGACGTTCTTCAATATCTGCCTTGATAATAACGTATATGGTATTATCGTCGTACTGATACTTTTCTGCGGTATAAAGGGGCATATCGCTGTTGAAGAGTTTTTCGTCCAGAGCCTCTGAGGCTTTCTGAGCATCTGTTTTTTCGGCGGCTGCGGTAGTTGTAGCTGCAGCAGCATCCGGATCAGCCGTTGTAGTCGTCAGCTTAGCCACAATCTGTTCATTGGCATGGGGATCTGTGGTAGTCGTAGTTGTAGTGACGCCGCTTGCAGCAGTTGTTGTCGTGGTTGTCGTAGTAGTTGTTGCAGTCTGACCTGAAACAGTTGTAGTCAGCGTGGCTGCATACTCATCATATTCTTCTTTAAGTTCATCGATCTTAGCAAGCTTTTCCTCATTTTCTTTTTCGTCATTGATCTGTTTTACAAAATCATCAGCCATCTGGTCAAGTTTGTGGACAGTATCCTGATCGTATGCATTTCCCTCGCCGTCGGCTGTCTTGATTTCGATATATTTAACTCTTGCATTATTTTCGATATAATAATCCCTGAGTTCTTCCTCTGAGCAGCCGTTCGGACCATCGATGCCGTAATAATGATCGAAAAGATAGTCACGCTTGAATGAAACAGCCGCAACTTTTTTAAGTGATTCCTCGCCTATTCCGTTTTCTTCATAGAAATCACGTGTTTCATCCGACAGAGATTTAATGTACTCGTCTATCTGATCCTGTTCTTCATCCGTAAGAGAGCCGTTTATCTTATCAAATTCCTTTTCAATTGCCACGAACTGACAGCACTGTTCCGTAGCCTGATCCTGGATCCATGTTTCCGAATCGGTGCCGTCAATGTGAAATTTCTTTACATCGTCCGGCTTGGGCTCGACATTGTTGCTGTAATAATACTGAGTAGCGGCGCTGTCATAGGCAGTCAGCTCATAAGCGATAAAAACGCCGGCAGGGATCTCATATCCGTCGATAGTGACCGCTGTCTTTGTATTGTTGCCGATAGTCACAGCACCGGGGGCTGAACATCCGGCAGAAACGGCAGCCAGTGCAAATGAAAGTGCGGCAGCTGCAAACTTGTTAGTATTTTTCATTTAAATTCCTCCGATTAAGTGAATGTATTCCATATACTGTATTATTATACTATATTATTCAGGATTTGTCCATAGCAAATTTAAATTTTCTTTAATTTATCACCAAATGCACAAATCAAGATATAATATGAAGAAGATTTTTTATGTTTTTTGTGCATATTATCCAACCAATACTTTACATACGATTAATTCTTTAAAATTTATCCTGTATTGTCTTGACTTAATCACCGAATAATGATAAAATATAAATGTATGTATTATTGTATGAGGAGGTTTCCATATGAATGTTATTCTGCTTGAACATACCCCTGACCCTGAAAAATTAGCCGCTACTGCGGCAAAGCTTTGCTATTCCAGCAGCGATATCGGCTCTCTGCGGGACGGTCTTACAGAGGACAAGATCAGTGATTTCATTGATATGCTCGTTTCGATCGGTCACGAAAGCGTTATGGAACACGTAAGCTTCACTTTTGGGATAGAGGGGATCTCCCGTGCCTGTTCACATCAGCTTGTGCGCCACAGGATAGCCTCTTATTCCCAGAAAAGTCAGCGTTACGTCAGCGAAAACGGCTTTGAATTCATAACTCCTCCGGCTGTCGAAGCCTGCTCACGTGCAAACGAAGAATTCCGGAAAGCAATAGATTCAATCAAGACAAGCTATGATAATATCGCCGCAGCACTTACGGAAATGCATCTTGGCGAACTGACCTCTCAGGGTATGGACGAGAAAACCGCTCTCTCAAAAGCAAAAAAACTTGCCAATGAGGATGCCAGATTTATTCTTCCAAACGCCTGCGAGACCAAAATCGTTGTGACCATGAACGTAAGATCGCTGTTCAATTTCTTCCGTCACCGCTGCTGCAACCGTGCCCAATGGGAAATAAGGGCTGTTGCAAATGAAATGCTGCGTCTCTGCCGTGAGGCTGCTCCGCATATTTTTGCTCATGCCGGTCCTTCCTGTGTGGTTACAGGAAAATGTCCCGAGGGGAAAATGAGCTGCGGTAAAATTGCCGAAGTACAGAAGCAATACAAAAAATGATTTTTCAGGGTGGATATATATGCTTGAATTCAAAGATATTGAACTGAAAGACAAGGAAAGAATCACAGCTGCCCTGAGATCATCTGATTTTATGGGATGCGAATACAGTTTTGCCAATAACATGGCTTGGAAACGTCTTGCCGGTTCAAAAATATCTTTCTTCAAGGATTTCTACATATGCTGCGCCTTTGAAACAAATGACGGCGCTCCGCATTTTATTTTCCCTGCCGGAAGCGGAGACTATCGCCTTGTAATCGGCGAAATGAAAGGATTTTCGGAATCAACGGGCAATCCTCTCATTATTTCAGGAGTTACGGATAAAACACTCGGTATACTAAACGAACTTTTTTCCGGACAGTTTACGGCAGAATACGACCGTGACAGTTCAGACTATATTTATCTTTCCGACGACCTTGCATCGCTGAAAGGAAGAAAATATCACGGAAAACGCAATCATTTTTCAAAACTGAAAGATTATGTCTACTCTCCGATAAAGGAAAATGATTTTGACGACTGCATCTGTTTCTGCACACAGTCATACAACGAATGTTCCGGCATCCATGATCATTCTTCCGTTGCCGAACAGTATGCAATAAATACATATTTTAATTATTTCGGCGAACTCGGACTCTGCGGCGGAATCATCCGCATTAACGGACAAACTGCTGCCGTAACTCTGGGCGAACAGCTTAATTCCGAAACATTTTGCGTTCATATCGAAAAAGCAGATACATCCTTTCCGGGAATTTACGCAGGTATCAACAAGCTATTTGCCGCAGACGCCGCAAAGGATCTGAAATATATCAACCGTGAAGAAGATATGGGAATAGACGGTCTCAGAAAAGCAAAACTGTCATATCACCCTGCTTTTCTTCTTAATAAATATACTGTTACTTTTAAATGAAAGGATCTTACATATGATTTACGTCTTTCTTGCAAACGGATTTGAAGAAACAGAAGCGATAGCTCCTATTGATCTGCTCAGAAGAAGCGGAAAAAAAGTTATCACGGTAGGCATCGGCGACAACATTATAACAAGCTCCCACGGAGTTACCGTTGTTGCCGACACAGCAGCCCAGGAAGCTCCGCTGAACGAAGAACTGGAAATGATAGTTCTCCCCGGCGGTATGCCCGGAACTCTCAATCTGGAGGCTTCTCCCTATGTTCAGGCAGCGATTGACTTCTGCGTTTCACATAATATTTATATAGGAGCTATCTGCGCCGCTCCGTCCATACTCGGACACAAGGGACTTCTCGCCGGCAGAAAAGCAGTCTGCTATCAGGGATTTGAAGATCAGCTCGGCGGTGCTGAAATATGTAATACTCCCGTTGCCGAGGACGGTATCTTCATCACCGCAAGGGGCGCAGGAGCAGCTATTGACTTCGGTCTGAAACTCGTTGAAAAAGCCGTTTCCGAAGCCGAAAGCAAAAGACAGAGAGCCGCTGTCCTCTATGACTGATCTTACGGATAAAAAACAGCTCCGCCGTTATTTTGCCGGAATCAGAAAATCCGCTAAAAACAAAGAAAAAGACAGGCGGATAGCCGAAAGATTTCTCTCGGAAAATGCAGTAAAAAATGCGGATATTATTCTGATGTACGCTTCATTCGGCAGCGAGGCGGATACATGGAAACTGGCAGAACAGCTTCTGAAACGGAATATAACACTGGCATATCCCATTTGCGGCGATAACTCTGAAATGACGTTCCATGTCGTTTCATCCGTAAAGCAGCTCTCCGCCGGAAAATACGGCATATGTGAACCGGATGTTTCCCTGCCCTCCCCCTCCCTCACAGAAAAATCAATCTGCATCGTTCCCGGACTTGCTTTCACGGAAAAAGGAGGACGTCTTGGATACGGTGGCGGATATTATGACCGTTTTTTAGCGGCTCACAAGGTTTCGTGCAGTATCGCACTTTCATATGAAAGTCAGATTGCGGCAGAACTCCCGCTTATGCCCCACGACATAAGAACAGATTTAATTGTAACAGAAGAAAGGACGGTGCTCTGCAATGCAGAATAACGACGACCTCATAAACGATATTTTAAGCGAACTCGACGGACAAAAAAACGTACAGCCAACGGAAATATCTGCCCCGCAGGAAGAAGAAACTGCTGCTCCGGAAACCGAACCGGAACAGGAAATAATTCCGGAAGAAATAAATACATCTGCCGGCGAGGATGCTTCCCCCGGAGATTACCGGAATTACGATCAGGAATCTCCGGCTGCTCCAGAAACGGCAGAAGAAACTTATCCGGAAAACGGCGCATATCCGGATAACGGAGATTATCAGGGTAATTACGGCTATCCGGCGGCAGAAGAATATCCTCCGCAGAGAAATCCTCACAAAAAGAAAAAGAAGAAGAAAAAGAAAAAACGTAATCGTCTGCCGGGTGTTCTCATTCTCACTACGTTTATTTTTGCCGTATCTATCGTGCTTGCCATGGTAATAATCGGTTTCGGAAAAGA
>OIYT01002592.1_pt1 | contig 10802 bp, 8 predicted proteins | sample 1588201 | NCBI WGS metagenome assembly OIYT01 (sample SAMN03283260) | human gut metagenome | biome: human-associated habitat; material: feces | host: Homo sapiens | place: USA | collected 2013
TCCGCTGGGGTGGGACCCTGTTGCCGAAGGCAATAGGGCGGGCGATGGAATGGCCTGCAACGGCAACGACTGCCGCCTGCGGCGGAAACAAGGAGTTGCTGTTGGAGCAGCGGCCAGCAGGATGCGAGTGCTGCTCAAAGCACGAAGCATCCGCTGGGTGCCGCAACCCGTACTCGTGTCCGAAGAGAAAGCTACCGTCACGCCTTCTGGCTTCCCGCACCAGCACCGCCGTTTCCTCAATACAGGCATTGGAGCAGCGCAGGCGCTTGAGGGTGCGGCGGATGCCGTCCTCGCCAAGGCTCAGCAGCAGCGCCGCCAGCCGGATGGGCAGGTTTTCTGCACCCGCCGGGCAGGCATCCACCACCGGCTTTGCCGCCGCCAGTGCCTCCGATGAAAGCTCCGGCAGAATAACAAGCAGTATTTTTTTGTCAAGATATGCCGCAGGGGCGGGTGCGCTCAGCAGTTTTGCAAGCTCTTCCTCGATGCGCTCCACCGATACGCAGTCCAGATGGGCACACAGCTCCTGTGCCGCCTGCGCCGTGGGCGGGTCGATGGAAAAGCCAAACCGGGCTGCGAAGCGGTACAGCCGCAGGATGCGCAGCGCGTCCTCGGTGAACCGCTGGCGGGGCACACCCACCGCCCGTACGATGCCGCTTTGCAGGTCGGCCTGCCCGCCAAAGGGGTCCACAAGGCCCTCTTTTTCATTGTAGGCCATGGCGTTGATGGTAAGATCCCGCCGGGCCAGGTCCTTCCGCACATCCGGCACAAAGTGCACCTCGTCCGGGTGGCGGCCATCTGTGTAGGTGCCTTCTGTACGGAAGGTGGTGATCTCGTAAAGGGCACCGCTCTGCTTCACCGTTACCGTGCCGTGCTGCAGGCCGGTGGGGATGCACCGCTGCGCGCCGAACAGCTCCATCACCTGCTGCGGCAGAGCACTGGTGCACAGGTCCCAGTCGTGCGGTGTAAGGCCCAGCAGACTGTCCCGCACGCAACCGCCCACCACGTAGGCTGCATAGCCCGCCCTGTGCAGGGTGTCCAGCAGCTCTGCCGCACCCTCGTCCATCCGGATGGTCATGGCTGTGCCTCCTCGTACTGCAGGGTGATGCTTTTGCCGTCAAAGCCGCACTCCGCCGCCGGGAAGATGCTCTGTGCCTGCGCGGCATACTCCTCCGGGTCGGTGATCATGGGGGAATAATGGGTCAGCCAAAGCCGCTTTGCTCTCGCCTGCGCGGCAAGGGTCGCGCTCTGCCCAAAGGTGCTGTGCCCCCACTGACGGGCCTGGTCTTCCTGCTCCGGAAGGGCATAGGTGGCATCGCATATCAGCAGGTCTGCGTCATGCGCCGCCTGCAAATAATACGGGCAGGGGGCCGTATCGCCGGAAAATACCACGCTCAACCCCTTGCGCGGGGCGCCCAGCACCTGCGCAGGCTGCACCGTTCTGCCCTCCACGGCAACGCTCTGCCCTTTCTGCAGCAGCTTCCATTGCTGCACCGGCACCCCCAGCGCCCGGGCCTGCTCCGGCGAAAATTTGCCTGCACGGGGCAGCTCCAGCCGGTAGCCAAGGCTTTTTACCCGGTGCTTTGTGGCAAACGGCACCAGCCGCGCACCGGCAGGCCAGCCCTCGCTCAGCGCATCCAGCGCCAGCGGCTGGCCCGGCATAAGCACCTGCGGCTTCACCGGATAGGGCAGCGGGCCGGTCAGTGCCCGCACCGCCGCCCAGATATCCGGCAGGCCCTCCGGACCCAGCAGCGCAAGCGGCCTTGTGCGGCCCTGCGCCCCCAGAGTCTGCAAAAGGCCCGGCAGACCAAAGATGTGGTCGCCATGGTAGTGGGTCAGGCAGATGGCATCTGCCCGCATCAGGTTCACGCCTGCCCGGTGTGCCGCTGCCTGAGTGCCCTCGCCGCAGTCCCACAGCAGGCCGTGGCCGCCGCAGGCAGCAAACGCCGCCGAGAGTGCCCGGTCCGGCAGTGGCATGGTAGCCGCAGTGCCCAGCAGTGTAATGGTCAGCATAAAGATCGTTCTCCCTGTACAATGTATCTCTTAAGGTTTTATTGTACCACAGCCCAGCACATTGCACAATCACTGCTGGCCGCGCATAGCATGGGCCAGTACAGCAAAAAGGGGGCAGCGGGATGAGACGCAAAAAAGGGGATCCTTTTTCCGGCAGGCCGCACAGCGGCCTTGGATGGGTGCTGCTGCTCGCCGCACTGGCCCTGTTTCTGCTAGCCGGTGCGCCCGGCTGCATGGCCCAGCGGATGGCGTGGTCTGCCCGGGGAACGATGATCTTTCTGCCCAGCGGGTTTTGAAAAAATGGGAGCATCCTGCTGCACAGAACACTCCCATTTTTCTTTTTATTTTCCATCCGAATAGGGCAGCTGGCCGGTCAGGGTCAGCGTTTCGGCAAGTTCGTCCTCCGAGCGGAACCGCCACGCCGCCGCTCCCACGGCCACATAGCAGGCATCGGCACGACCCTCCGGTGTAACGGCAAGGATCATCGTTTCACCGTCGCCCACCGCCGTTACCATGCCATCCGCACTCACAGTTGCCACGCCCGGATTGCTGCTGATCCATGTCATCGTTCCGTTTTTGGCGCCTGCAGCCTGCGCGGTCAGCTTCTGACTGGCTCCCACTGCCTGCAGCAGCATGGCGTTTTTGCTCATCTGCACCCGTCCGATCTCCGATGTAACCGTTACCATGCAGCGCAGCACCTGCCCGGCTGTGGTCAGTGCGCTGATGACGGCCTTGCCGGACCCCTGCGCCTTTACGGTACCGTTTGTGCTTACCGATGCCACCGCCGGGTTGCTGCTGATCCACTGCCGCACATAGGTAAACCCGCCTTTGTTCTGTTCCAGCTTCAGCTGTTTCGTCGGGGCAGGCTCCTGCTCTGTAATGGTAAGCGTCAGATCGCTGGTGTTCAGCACCAGGCGGCTGGCTGTGCTTTTGCGCACCGTGATGGTACAGGTGGTCTTTTCGCCGCGCTCATTGCGGGCCGTGACGGCCGCAGTGCCCTCGGCATGGCCGGTCACCTTGCCGGTGCCGTCCACCGATGCCACTGCCGGATCACTGGAAGTCCAGATCAGAAAGAAGTAGTCGTTGGGTGCCTGCACATTCAGGTAGGCCACCGGGGCCGGGTCTCCTTCGGTGATATCCAGCGTCAGTTCGGCAGTGTCCAATGTCATGCCGCTGTCCGGCAGCGGCTGCTCCTGCGCAGCATAGGCCGACAAGGCCCCGGCTGCAAACAGTTCTGCGCACAGCACCACTGCACAAACACACGCTTTGAACCCCTGCTTCATGGGCTTTGCCCTCCCCGCCTGCTTTGCTGCAAGATCCTTTAAATATTCCTGTCTCCGTATTATTTTACACGCAGTGCAAAACCGGGTCAAGTTTTTTGCCCATTCTGCCGGGCAGCTGAGCCTTATTTTGTGGAGAATAATAAAATCCGCTTTTCAATTTTGTACAAAACGCCGCCGCACCCGGCAAACCGGATGCGGCGGCGCTGTTCTGCTTTTGAATTTTCAGCTTAGTAGTTGATCTTTTTCAGCTCAAAGTAGCTCTGCGGATGTGCGCACACCGGGCACTTGAGCGGTGCGGACTTGCCGATATAGGTGTAGCCGCAGTTCCGGCACTGCCATACCTGCTGCTCCTCGCGGGCAAAGACCTTGTTGTTTTTCAGGTTTTCGGCCAGCGCACGGTAGCGCTCCTCGTGCTCCTTCTCGATCTGTGCCACCATGGTGAACAGTGCTGCGATCTGAGGGAAGCCCTCTTCTTTGGCCTCTTTGGCCATGCGGGGGTACATCTCGGTCCACTCGTCGTGCTCACCGCCTGCTGCCATGTCCAGACAAGTCAGGGTATCGGGGATCGCGCCGCCGCACAGCAGCTTGAACCAGATCTTTGCGTGCTCCTTCTCATTGCCGGCGGTCTCCTCAAAGATCGCGGCCAGCTGCTCGTAGCCTTCTTTTTTTGCCATGCTGGCAAAGAAAGTGTACTTGTTGCGTGCCTGGCTCTCGCCTGCAAACGCTTCCATCAGGTTTTTCTCGGTTTTGGTACCCTTCAGTTCCATGATGCTCTCCTTTCAAAAACGGATCTTCTGTCAGGATCGACCGATCCCGGCTCTATCATTCAGCCCGGCGGTAATTTTTTCGCCTGCGGCTCAGGTTCTGAACAGAGTATACCATATTTTTTGATGGAAATCAAGAATAATTCCTATTTATTATGAGAATCTTTCTCAGTTATGCTGTTTCAATGCACACACAGCAATGCTCAGGGCGCTCCACGCTGCCTGATACATCAGCACCGTTGCCACCGAAAGCTCCCAGATGCTGCCTGCACTGGTGAGCAGCGCTGCAATGATAATGGAGAACAGCACCGAGACCATCTGTACCGTGGTGGCGCTGCTCTCGGCGTTCTGGGCCTGATCCGCAGCCTGCAGACCGCCGGTCAGGCTGGCAAACGCCTTGAGATGGATCATGCAGCAGGTGTCCTCCGGGTCTGCCGGTGCGGCCTTGATGGCGTTGCACTGCTCCTGATCCAGCACGGTGATCATGCCTTCCGGCAGGCGGTATGCTTCGGTAATGTGGTGTGCAGTCAGACTGGGGTCCTGGCATGTGACCAGCAGGCGGATGTTCTCCTTTTGCAGTACGGCAAGGCTGCGGGCCACATTGCGCCCGCCCACATATTTCAGCACGAACATAGCGTGCAGATTGCCGGACACAGCCAGATACAAAATTTGCAGCTCGCCGTTCTTCGAGTGCTGCATCTCGTATTCCTCGTCCGGCAGCGGCACGCCCTCCTGCTCCAGATAGCGGCGGGTACCAATGAGGATGCGGTTGTTATCGCACCAGGCGGAAAAGCCCAGCCCATGGTGCTGCTCCAGATCCTTGACCGGGAACAGGATGTCTGTGCGTTCCTCAACGATCTGGCGGCACAACCCCTTCAGGGTGCCGTGGCTCTCGTTCAGCACGCTGGCCGCGTACAGGATGGCGCGGTCGATGCGGCCGCCCTTGAAGATGCGGATATCCTCCAGCTGTGCGCTGTCGGCGGTGAACAGGTCGTCTGCATCGATCTGCAGCGTATCAATGCCGCCCAGCTGCTCAATGGCCTGCCAACCGGGCACGACTGCGCCCACAGCCGCAGCCGCACGCTGCAGCCGTAGCGAGGCAACGCCCGCGATCAGGGTAGAGGAAAGCGGTGCGCCCATGCACAGCACAGCTGCCATGGCAGCCGCAGCTTTGTTCCAGCCGGCACCTGCCAGCAGGAACAGCACACCGCTGAGCAGGGCAACGCCCAGCAGGATGTACGAAACTTTGCGTGCACGGCGCTCGCTTGCGCGTTCGCTCAAGCTCTGCTCCACAAAGCCGTCAGCTTCCTTCATCGGGCGGCTCAGCAGCACCCAGGGGTCCTTCTGTTCCAGATCCCGTGCAAGGGCACGCAGCAGGTCTTTGTCCTTGGCGCGGTAGGCGCCCTCGAACTCCATACCATTGGTCACCAGCTCATAGCCGCCCTTGACAGCAGCCAGCATCACCCGGCTGCCCAGCAGCGCAAGGAACAGCCCCAGCGCGGCCATGCCGCTGAGCAGCGAGATGCCGGTGGTGCCGCGGTAAACATTTGCGTTCAGCATGGCTGTGACCGCCTGCACCAGCGCTGCCACTGCGGCCAGCGCCGGCATCGTCTCGGAAGAAGGCCGTCCGCGCAGGCCGTTCAGGCCGTCGCGCAGCACCGGGAAGCCCACGCACAGGCTTGCTGCCAGCAGCAGCAGGTTTGCACCATAGAATGCCGCCGGGGCAGCATCCGGGTCCAGCGCCGCCATGGCGGGCAGCAGTCCATCCGACACCAAACCAAAATGCAGCAGCACCACAGCCAGAATGCCGCCCAGCACGCAGCGCAGCGTCAGCTCTGCACTCATACGGTGCAGCTTATCCGCCGTAGCCTCCGGCTCGGTCAGCTCCGTTTCTGCATGTTCCTCCGGAGACACCGCGTCCTCCGCCTCAGCTTTCAGTTCCGGCTGTGGCGCAGCGGGTGCCTTCTCCGGTGCCTGCTGCGGCTCTTCACCGTCCAGCGGCAGCAGCGGCAGGCTCATGGTGTCCTCTTTTGCGGCAGGCTCCTCTGCCGGGGCCAAAGGTGCCTGCGGTGTGTCCTCGCTCTGCGCCTTGCCAAAGAAATCGGCCACCGGCTGCTTTTCCGGCTGAGGCACAGGTTCCGGCTGCAGCTCCGGTGCCGTCTCCTTTACCGCTGCAAACACAGCCGCGGGCAGCGGTGCACCGGACGGTTTCTTTTTGCTTTCAGCCGGTTCAGTTTCTGCTGCCGGGGCTGCTTCGGCTCTCGGTGCAGGCTTTTCCGGCTTCTGGTCGCTCAGGCCGTTGATCATCGCCTTGAGCTGTGCCATCTCCTGCTGCTCCTGCTCTTCCTGCGGCAGCAGCACCTCCGGCGCATTCTTGGGGTGCCGGAGAGGCTTTGCCGTGCTGTGCTGCTCTGCGGGTCTTGCCGCCGGGACAGCGCTCTGCCGGGGTGTTTCCGGCTTCACTGCCGCCGGGGGGTCCGCCGTTTGCGGTGCAGATTTTTCCTCCGGCTTTTTGGCGGGTGCTTCCGGCTGTGCATCCTCTGCTTCCTTTTCCAGAAAAGGCCACGGGGCCAGTTCCTGTTCCGGGTCTGCCTCCGGCTTCAGCATCAGTTCCAGATCCGCTTCCGGCTCCGGCTGCGCATCCTCACCCAGCCGCACCTCACCGGTTGGCATTTCCTGCGGCTGCTCTGCTGCAGCTTCGTCAGTCTCCTGCTTTTCCTTACCACGGCCAAACAGGCCAAACCGTTTCTGCGGCTTTTCCTCCGGCTGGTTTTCGTCTCTCCGGGTCATCTCCTCCGGGATATCCACCGCCGTGGTGCTGAAAAAGGAGCGGAACTTTTCATCCGGGGTCATTTCCCGGCCATTATTTTTATCTTTCGGCATTCTTGTCCCTCCTGTAATTCAAATTGAGGTTCCGGCCCGAATGCCGGATCATGCCTGCTGTGCTGCGCGCTGGGACTGGATCTCGTACAGAATAATGCCCGCAGCCACCGACACGTTGTAGCTGTCCACACCGGTGCCCGGTGCTGCCATATCCAGCCGCACCACGCCGTCGCACAGCTTTTTCACCAGCTGCGAAACACCGCTGCCCTCGCTGCCCAGCACCAGTGCAATGGGGCCGGTCAGGTTGTTCCTGCGCAGAGACACGCCGTCCATATCGGCGCAGTAGACGAACACACCCTGCTCCTTCAGGCGGCGGATGGTCTCGCCGATGTTGGCCACACGAGCCACCGGCAGGCGTTCTGCGGCACCTGCGCTGGACTTGATGACGGTAGGCGTGACCGATGCGCCGCCGCGCTTTGGGATCACGATGCCATGCGCACCGCACAGCAGAGCACTGCGCATCACGGCACCCAGATTGTGCGGGTCTTCAATGCCATCGCTCAGCACCAGAAAAGGTGTCTCGCCCTTGTCCTTGGCTGCTGCCATCAGGTCTTCTACCGTCACGTATTCGATCTCGCTGGCAAATGCCGCCACACCCTGATGGCTCTCGGTGCCGGTCATCAGGCGCAGCTTGTTGGGGTGCACCCGCTTCACCGTGGCACCCGCTTCCTTTGCCAATGCGGTATAGTAAGCCGCCACGGCCGGAGCCATGCCCTCAGCAATGAGTACGGTGTCCACGCCGGAACCGCTTTTCAGCAGTTCGGTCACCGGATTTTTGCCATAAACAAGGCTCTCGTTCTTCTGCAGCGGCTCTTCCGGGCTGCGGCGCGGACGGCGCGGCTGGTTCTTTTCTTCCATGATGATTTTCTCCTTCCGTTGTATCACCGGAAGGTGCTGTGCACACCCTCCAAAAGGCGCGCCGCACTCTGGGCCGCGCACCGGTATGATCTGAAGATGATAACTCATCTTGAAGTATAGCATAAGCCAACCTTGTTTGCCAGCAAATTACCGTTTTTTATCCGCGTCCTGCAAAAGTTTTTCTGTTCGTGGTGCCGGAGACCGTTTCCTCTTTTTTGCAGAAATGTTCTGCCGCCCTGCATCAGCTTTACCCGGCTGCTGGGTAGATATCCCTCTGTTTTGCCGGAGAAAAAAGTTTTCCACAAAAACGCGGTATACAATCCGTAGAAGAGCGATTATTTTTCCACATGTTGAAAACCCTGTGGAGAAAGTTCAAAAGTCCAGCTTTAAAGCCTGTTTTGCCTGTGGAATTCCACACTTTCCACAAGGTTTTCCACTTTTTGGTTCGACCTTTTTTGATTTCCTGCGTACAATTTGTAGAATACAAGTCGGAAATATGACAATTTTTTGAACTGCATCCTGTCCGCTTTTGCCAAATTGCCCAATATCATTTTGACGAATGTGGATCTGTGTTGAAAATCCGTCCTTCATCAAGCTTTCTGTCTTTCGGCCGCTTATTGCACATTATATGGAAATTTGTTGCATTCTATCGAATATACGCGCTTCTGGCAGTAACCCCCTGCACCCTGCCAGAAACAGAATCCCCGCATTGTTACAGGAAAAACACCGGTTTGGATTGATTTTGGCCGCTGTTTGGGGTATACTAATTCTGTAGGTTCGTTAAACCGTGCACAAAGCGGATATGAAACGAGCAAGACCCCAATGATTTTGTGGAGGTAATGAATAATGTTGGTAAATGCAACCGAAATGCTGATCAAAGCACGTGATGGCCACTACGGTGTGCCTCAGTTCAACATCAACAATCTGGAGTGGACCAAGTCCGTTCTGACCGCCTGCGAGGAAATGAAGAGCCCTGTGATTCTGGGTGTTTCCGAGGGTGCCGGCAAGTACATGACCGGTTTCAAGACCGTCGCTGCCATGGTCAGCGCAATGGTCGATTCCATGGGCATCACCGTTCCCGTTGCCCTGCATCTGGATCACGGCACCTATGAGGGCTGCAAGGCCTGCATCGAGGCCGGCTTCTCTTCCATCATGTTCGATGGCAGCCACTACTCCATCGAGGAGAATGTGGAAAAGACCAAGGAGCTGGTTGCTCTGGCACACGCTAAGGGCCTGAGCATCGAGGCCGAGGTCGGTTCCATCGGCGGTGTCGAGGACGGCGTTGTGGGTGCCGGCGAGATCGCAGACCCCGAGGAGTGCGCAAAGATCACCGCTCTGGGCATTGACTTCCTGGCTGCCGGCATCGGCAACATCCATGGTGTCTACCCGGCAAACTGGAAGGGTCTGGACTTCGAGGCTCTGGACCGCATCCACAAGGCCACCAATAACATTCCTCTGGTTCTGCACGGCGGCACCGGCATCCCCGACGAGATGATCGCTAAGGCCATCAGCCTGGGCGTTTCCAAGATCAACATCAACACCGAGTGCCAGCTGGTCTTTGCTGAGGCCACCCGCAAGTACATCGAGGCTGGCAAGGATCAGCAGGGCAAGGGCTTCGACCCCCGCAAGCTGCTGGCTCCCGGCGCAAAGGCCATCGAGGCCAAGTGCAAGGAGAAGATCGAGCTGTTCGGCTGCGCAGGCAAGGGCTAAGCAGAAGCTCGTATCGTAACCGGTACACCACCCAATAATGTATGCGGCCCCGTCACGTTGAATGCTCAACGCGGCGGGGCCGTTTTTTCTACTTTTATTCAGAAATGCGGTAATGTCCGACGATGTCCGTTCGTCTTTCCAGAACGTCCTGCTCATAAGCCGTCTGCCATGGGTCATTGTGGTGAATGACATAGGGCACTCCGTTTTTATTTCGCCAGTCAGACACGATGCCGATATGTCTTTCAAAGATCACAATATCACCGCCCTGCCATTGTTCCGTTTCGGAAACATTGGTGGTCAGTTTGACCGTATTACGGGAGAAAAAGACCTTCAGGTTTCGCACCCTGCGAAAGTCTATATTTTTATCCGGCGCTGTAATTCCATATTCTTCTGGATGTTCCCGAATGTCCGTGTCTACCAGAGCCTGCAGATCATACCCTGCATTTTTCAGAGCATATGCTACCACATCAGTACAGACTCCATAGCCGTCGTCGGGATAACCGGTCTCATAATAGCGGCTTTTGTATTTTGGATGTGTACTCACATATGCCAGTGCGCCGTTCAGGATGTCTGTCTGGTCGTCTACACCGTCACCGTCTGCGTCTGCTGTGCTGTGTAGCTGCGAGATCTGGCCAGAAAATCTATCCTTCGGTCGGACAGCAGAAGTGTGCTGATAACGGCATAAAGTCAAAATGGTAAGAGCCGCCAGCAGAAACATCCCCACCGCCCTGACTGCAGATTTTCGCTCCACCTCATATTCCCCCTTTTGATAGACACGATCTCTCCGTGCCTTTTCGTGCACTGTACGCGCAATATGTAGCAAAAATTTCTGAAGCAGATCAAACAAGAAAAACGCCTCAGAATTTCTTCTGAAGCGTTTTTTTAAGTCGGCGACTACCTATTTTCACGCGCCGTTTCCAGCGAACTATCTTCGGCACAAGTGAGCTTAACTTCTGTGTTCGGAATGGGAACAGGTGGAACCTCACCGTCATCGACACCGACCGATCTGACTGAACCAGTATAACATGTTTGTCGTACTTTGTCCAGTATTTCTTAGAAGGACGTGCCTTCAAAACTGAATAATCACTGCTCACATTTTTTCGTTGACTCTCAGAGTCTCAAGCGAATTGTGGTCAAGCCCTCGACCTATTAGTACACGCTTGCTGAATGGATCGCTCCACTTACACATCGTGCCTATCAACCTTGTAGTCTTCAAGGGGTCTTACTTGTTTGAAACAATGGGATATCTTATCTTTGGGTCGGCTTCACGCTTAGATGCTTTCAGCGTTTATCC
>OIYT01002594.1_pt1 | contig 10794 bp, 14 predicted proteins | sample 1588201 | NCBI WGS metagenome assembly OIYT01 (sample SAMN03283260) | human gut metagenome | biome: human-associated habitat; material: feces | host: Homo sapiens | place: USA | collected 2013
CGTATTCTTCCTCGGTCATGCGTGTCTTGACTACCCGGCTGCGGTGCGGCGTGTTGTATCGTTTTCGCATGGTAAAACCTCCTTTCTGTGCGTGGTGTCCTCTCACTAATAGGAGAAAAACGGGGTGTGAAGCGGAACTGTTTTTGAAAAATCCGAAAAAATATTTTGAGGGATTTTTAAGCGGCGCAAGCCGCATAAGCAGGGTTTGGGGAAGGCACTCCCCAACAAGATTCCCGCAGGGGCAAAATGAGCGAAAAGCGAATTTTGGTACTGCGGTAGAATCTTGCTCTAAGAAACTGCCGGACTGCCGTTCACTTCCTACTGCCACTTTTTCAGAAAATCTATAACCAGCTTTTTCATAAAAGGCTGCGGGCTGGCGTTCTTCCTCTTACTCCCTACAACACCGCAAAAAGCAAAAATGACGGACTTTCCGGCAAGAACTTTTCCGGCGGCTCGGTCTTTCCCGACAATAAGGCGTTTCGGAAGCTGCGTTTTGCCCGCTGTCTAAAAAAATGGCAGCCTTTTTAGCTTCAATGTCTAATACGGAACTTTTGGAAATTTGCCAAAAATGGGCGCAAAAAAAGCAGCAAATCTTTTTCGGATTTACTGCTTCATGTGCTGCTGCGGGGCGGCGGGATATTCAGTTTTTATGTTATCGGTCAAGCCGGAACTTGAACAGGCTTTCAATCAGCTTTGTTCTGATGTAGTCCTCCATATCAGAATTATAATAGCCGTTCATTTTGGAGAAATAGCGGATATACCCGGCATATCGGTCAAGGACAGCTTGTATCGCTATGGGGTCGCCCTCATGTGCTTTTATTATCGTGTCATAGGGGAGAAGTAGGCTACTCATGGGACAGCACCTCCATTTCTTCATGCAGCATTTGCAAGGCACTGTGTATGTGATGCCACGCCGTACTCCGGCAGCGTCCGTACAGTTCCCCGATTTCCTGCTGTGTGTAACGCCCGAAAAAATAAAGGTAAATGATTTCCCTCTTTTTCTCTGGCAGAGAGGACAGGGCTTCGGCAAGATTTCCATTTGTGAGGATAACCCTCTGACCGCATATCGTAACAGGGTATTGCTTGTAAGGGTCTATGAAATATGTGTCTGACGTACAAAATGGATAAAACTTTTCTTCTGTGAGATATTCAAAGGATATTTCCCTTTGCCGCCGTTTATCCCTGTCACGCCATGCGTTGATTGCTGCATAGTGTATGACAACTCTGCAAAAGGCATTAAAGGTGTACTCGATATGCTCCTTATATGCTTCTGTGCAAGGCATAAATAGTTCCCCCTTTCTCCCACATAATACGGCGTATGGTTTATAAGACACTTGTTATTTCAAGGTTTCTACTGTGAATGAAGCAGAATTGCCCGAATTATTATCCCGTAAAAGTTTTTGTGCTTCCGCTTCGGAAATTTCCTTAATCTCCATAACTCCATTTTCACTATTTTCAGCAATGGAAAGATATATACTGCCACTGTTATTAAAATAGATGATGGGTTTTTTAGTATCAATGAATATACCAATTATCTGGTCGTTGTAGTACCAATACCCATCTTTTGGGTGATAAACTATGCCATAGGATTCATAATCTTGGAGCGTATTCATGTTTTCTGTCTTATCTCCAGATTCCATGCTGTAAGATTCATGATTTCTAATCATATCTCCATTTTCTGTAGAAGTGCCAGCGGGCATTGATTTAAGTCCTGAATTTTCATACTTTTCTGTATGCCTGTCATAAACTTCTTTTGTGCATTCCCGAATACCAATAAGTTTATCGTTTGTATCCCGTTCCGCTTCAATATCCACTGTTCCCGTAAAGAAATTGGTAAAACTTGCGCCGCCCACTGGGTCATTAAAAAATCGGACAACATTTCCCTTGTAAGTGTAGCACTTGCTATTCTTATCATAAATCAATCCATATTCTTCATATATCCCATAGTCAATATTACCGCCGGGCAGTTCTGCCGCCGTATCGTAATCTGAAGCATTCTCGGAAGCATGTATTGGTTTGTACTCCTGTTCTTCAAAAATTGGATTATTATTAGCTTGGGCGGAAGTTGCAAATGCTGTAGCTACCCCGACAACAATCAGACACGCCAGTACCAGCGAAAAAATAGTTGTTTTTTTTGTTTTCATAATAGCAGTTATCCTTTCTTCGATAGCATTTTTACTAAAGCTGTTACAAAATGGCAATAGCCCACTTTTCGTTGCTTCCATGTTGATAAGCATTAGCGAATAGGCAGATTTTGATTTTTCTCCAAATTGTCGTATGACGCTTTCATCACAAGCCAGTTCTATATCACGGTTAAAAAGAATATACATCACCCACACAAAGGGGTTGAACCAATGAATACAAAGGGCAAGTGTCGCAATCAGCTTTGTTACAGTATCATAGCGATAAATATGCACATATTCATGTGAGAGGACATATTGCAGTTGTTTTTCATTTTTCCAGTCCATTTTTTTCGGCACCAAAATAACAGGACGGAAAATGCCATAAGTTAATGGGGCGGAAATCCTATCAGATTGCTTTACCAAAATTGGACGTTTCAATGGGCGTTCCGCCAGCCACTTTTCTACATAATGGTTGTGGACGGGTAAAGCTGTCCGAAATTCAATCAGACAACGCAAATAGGATATTACAAAAAACAATGCGATAAGTATTATTCCTGCACACCATACAATAAACCACATGGAAACAGATGATAAAATATTCTCTGGCGGCTGTTCTGCTCCCTGTGTCGTAACAAACAGCCCTTGCATAGTGGGAATGTTGTAATCTGTTCCAGCTTCCGGCAATGTTGTAGAAGATATGCTATGAGTTACCAACGTATAAACACTAAACATTGACGGAATCGAAAACGGGATAAGCAGTCTTAATATCACCAATTCCCATAAAACAAGAAAAGTCTTTTTCGGCAGTTTATTGATTGCCACCGCACGGATAATCACTACCGCAGTAATGAAAGCAGCCCCCGAAAAGCTCATTTGCAGTAAATTCATTTACACCACCTCATTCCAAATCTTCCACAATCTGCTTGAGCTTCTGAATCTGTTCAGCGGAAAGCTTTTTTCTGCCTAACAGGGCTGCAAACAGTTTGTCAACTGAACCGTCATAAATCTTGTCAACCAATTCTTTTGTTTCCGCTTCCTGTACTTCTTCTTTGGGAATAAGGGCATGGCACATGAAATTAGGCTCGGAACGTTCAATCGCCCCTTTTTTGATACACCTTTTTATCAGTGTGTAGGTAGTATTCATGTTCCAGCCAATTTCTTTTTTCAGAACGTCGGATATGTGTTTTGCAGTGGTGTCGCCCTCGTTCCAAAGCACACACATTACTTTCAATTCTGAATCGAAAAGTTTAATATCCATTTGTTTCCTCCTTTCCACAAGACCGCAGTAGTTTCTGCTTGATTACACATTACACCTTTCTTAATCGGTTGTCAACACTACCGCAGTAGTGTTAAGAAAAAAATTCATAATTTATTTTCTTGAATAGATAATGAAATGAGAGGGCTTCCGCAGCAGTCGGCACTGTGCGTAATGTGCATAACTTGCTATCTTATGGAGTTGTGGGAAAGTCCGTTTGCAGAATGTGGGAAAGCTGCTCTTTAGCTTTTCCATGTTCTGTGAACGGACTTTTCCATAACGGAATAGCAAGTTATACACCTTTCCATGGTGCTTGTCGTTTGCTCTTTGGTTCGGAATAGTGTGGTGCTGGCGGTCTATCTCTTGTTTTCGGTTGTTTGCTTCTTTACTGTACATGAGCATTGGAAGCAGGGTTGTCCTGGCCGTAACCTTCCAGAAGGTTGATAACGCCCCAGATACCAAGACCTGCGCCCAGGGCCACTACGAGAGTCTGCAAAACACCAACTGCGCTGTTGAAAAATTCCATAAAATAATCCTCCTAAAAAATGTTTTTGATTTTGGGTTAAGTTGTTGCGTCAATCTCGTACACATCGAAGGTGTCCGTGGGTTTTACCACGGCACGCTGCTTCTTCATGTACCGTTCCATGTCAAAGACATTTTTAGGGTCGGCGTCGGCCGTGTATCTGTAATTCGGGTGCCGGGTGAGGTCGTACTTGTCCGAAAGGAACGGGCGCACGCCCCGCAGCATGAAGATACACTTGCCGCCGTCCATCACTGCCAATTCGTCCTGGGTCATCAACTCCTTTCCTAATTTCTGATAACTGAGGCCGTGGGAAACCTGGCTGCCCCGGTTTTCGGACTGGTTATAGAGATCAATGGTCTCTTTCCCCAGCAGCTCCGAAATTTCCTTGAGCGTGGATTTCTCCTTGCCTCCCAAAAACAAGGTGCTGTCACAGTTACCGACGATGGTATCTGCCGCGTCCTTGTAGATGGTCTTTAACTGGCTCTGCGACTGCAAAATAATAGAAGCCGATATCTCACGGCTTCGGATGGTGGCGATCAGCTTATCGAAGTTCGGTATCTGGCCGATGTTGGCAAACTCGTCCAGGATCAGACGGACATGGACAGGCAGCCGCCCGCCGTAGAAGTCATCCGCCTTGTCGCAGAGCAGATTGAAAAGCTGACTATACATGAGGGCGGCCACGAAATTGAAAGTGCTGTCCGTATCTGACAGGATCACAAACAGCGCCGTCTTTTGGTCGCCCAGGGTATCCAGTTCCAGTTCGTCATATTCCATCAGGTCCCGCAGCTCCTTGATATCGAAGGGAGCAAGCCGGGCACCGCAGGAAATGAGGATGGATTTTAAGGTCTTGCCCGCCGCCATCTTGAATTTGCGGTACTGCTTGACGGCAAAGTGGTCCGGCTCCCGTTCCTCCAACTGAGAAAAGAGCAGGTCCACCGGGCTTTGATAAGTCTCGTCATCCTCTCTGGCTTCACTGGCATTGATCAGGTCCAGAAGCGTGATGAAGTTCTTTTCTTCCTCCGTGGCCTCGTACCAGATGTAGCCGATCAGCGCGGAATAATAGAGGCGTTCCGCTTTGACCCAGAAATCTTCCGAAGATTTTTCGCCTTCGCCCTTCGTGTTCATAATCAGGGCGTTCACCAGCTTTAAGATATCCTTCTCTGACCGAATGTAGGCCAGTGGGTTGTATCTCATGGATTTTCGGAAGTTTATCAGGTTGAGGCACTTGATACGGTATTTCTTCCGTTCCAGGAAAGCGCCGATCTCCGGCAGCAAGGTTCCTTTCGGATCAGTGCAGACATAGGACGAATGAGCTTGCAGCAGCGACGGCTTACAGAAGAACCGCGTCTTGCCGCTGCCGGAACCGCCGATCACCAGAATGTTTTTATTTCTGGCATACTTCGGCTGCTTTGGACGGCTCGCCATCGTGATCCGTTCCGTCTGCGTCATGGGGATGTTCTGGAAAAAGTCCTTGTCCATGTAGGGAGCGATATCTGCCGCCGTACCCCAGCGGGCAGAACCATACTCGATCCCGTGGCGATACTTCTTAGCGTTCTTGCCTTTCAGGTAGACCGCCATGCGAAGGACAACCGCACCGGCTATGCCGATCAGCAGGTCCGTGGGATGGAAACTGAGCCACGGGGAGGAAAGCGCTGCCGTTAAGCCGTCCCCGATGGAGAGCAGCTTGCCAGAGAGGTCAGAACCGGGCGCAAGCCGGAAAGCCTGTGCCAGCTTATCGAAGGGATACACGAACAGAAGATACGGAAGGTTCAGCAAAAACAGTTTTTTCATATTCATCTCTGCACGCTCCGATCTTTGACCTTTACTTTCTCCCGGTCAATGGTGCGGTGTTCCGCTTTCTCTGCCGCCTGTTCCTTCGCCTGGGTCAGCCGCTCCCGGATGGAGGGCTTTTCCTCACGGCTTATTTTCCGGCTGGCAAACTCCTGAAACGCCGCTGTGATGGCATCCGCGTCCCGGCTTTTGAAAAAGACCAGGTAACGGGGCTGGACCATCCCCCCAAAAACGGACAGTGAAAAAAAGCACCTCCTGTTGTAGAATAGAAACTGCAACAGGAGGTGCTGTCATGTCCAGAAAATATACAAAAGTAGAGGCGCTCAGCGAAGAAGTGTTCCGGCGAAAAGACGCAGGAGAAACGAACCGAGAGATCGGCGCCCATTTCGGATTGAGCAAAGCACAGATCAAAGGACTCGTCAGTCGCCAAAACCGCAAACAGCGGTTGATCGCCAACGGCTATGCTCCGCAGCCGAAAGGCCGACCGCGCAAAGGCTCGCTCAATGAAGAACAAAAGCGAAATAACGAGCTGGCCGAGCTGCGGATGCAGGTGGAGCTGCTGCGAAATTTTCTGTCCGAAGCTGGGAGGAGGTGAAGCTGAAATACCGGGTGATCGAGCGTTTTCGCGGAAAATATCCGATTGACTCGATGTGCCGTATGTTTGAAGTCTCCCGCAGCGGTTACTATGCCTGGCGAAAACGACAGGGCAGACCCGCCAGAGACCAATGGCTTGTTGATCTGATCATCGACTGCCAACGGCGCTGTAAGCAGACCTACGGCTGCCGCCGTGTTCGCCGATGGCTGAAACGCCGGCATGGCAGGAATGTCAATCTCAAAGCCGTTTGGCGTGTGATGCGCAGGCTTGATCTGCTTTCACAGGTACGCCGCCGCAAGCCATTTCGGCATTACCAACAGGCCGTTCATAAATATCCAAATCTGTTGCAGCGTGCGTTTGCCCAGCCATTCCCCAATCGTTTTTGGGCGACCGATATCACCTATATTTCTACCGCTAAAGGAATGGTGTATATGTGTGCCGTGTTGGATCTGTGCGGGAAAATGGTCCTGGCCTACCGGATCGGCGGCGATATGACGTCCTCTCTGGTAACGGATACCATTCGGGACGCCTGTAAAAAAGAGAAGGCCGCTGATGGACTGATCCTCCACAGCGACCAAGGGTCTCAATACACATCACAAGCATACTTTGACCTGAGTCAAGAATACCACATTCAGCCGTCGATGTCCAGTCCCGGATGCCCTTATGACAATGCTGCGATGGAAAATTTTTTCGGGACGCTGAAAACCGAATGCCTGTATCGGAGAAAATTTTCGTGCCGGGCCGAAGTCGAACAAGCGGTGGCAGAATATGTGCAATTCTACAATTATGAGCGAATCAACTTAAAAAACGGCCTCACTCCCTTTGAAATCCGGAGCAAGGCCGTGTAATTCGTCGCTATTCTGCGACCGGAGGCTTTTTTATTTGTCTGCTAAACGGGGGACGGTCCCGGGCTGCTCTGCGGCGGTGTCTTTCTTCAAGGCAAAATCCACATGGTATTTCTTCGCCACACGGGAGAAAGCCTTGATATTCTTGTCACTGATCTCGATATTGGCAAGGCCGGCGTTCTGGCTGGCAAGCTGTTTAAGGCTCTGCCTGCCGCGGTAGATTTTGGGCTTCTGGCTTTTCTGGATTTCCTCCAGGAACTTTTTGACGGCCTTTTCAAAGACCTGCTCGCTTAGCTTGGCTCCGTCAACAATGAGCGTTACGGCGCCCCGCGTTACTTCCTCCTGCATTTAGCCTCGCCCCCTTTGCCCGTCCCCGTACATATCGTGCTGCACCAGGGAAGAATAGTAGCTGTTGATGGTGGTCGGGGCGTTATACAGCGCCGCCAGAAGGTATTTCTTGATATTGCGGACATAGGTGGTGTTGTCCTTCATGCAGTCCATGACATACTGAACATGGGAACTGTCCAGCTTCATAAACCGGGACTTTACCACCTCCGCCGGATAATCGTCTCCGGCAATGCGAATGACTTTGCGGGCAGAACACACGGTATCCACGATCAGGTCAACGATCTCGTCAAGCTGCTCACGGTCGATGTGGCTGTCCTGCACCAGATAGCTGTACTCGATGTTATCCAAAATCACTTCACGATAACATTCTCTGGCTCCCATCCGATCCGTTCCCATCCTTGCCCCTGCGGGGGTAGGGGGATTTGATTGGATAGGATTTGATAGTTCCGTACTTGATAAATCAGTCTTTGTTTGATTAGTATTTAATTGTGCGGGGTTTTCCGTACACGGTTCCGCCGTATCCGGGACACCCATATCCGGGTTTTCCGTATATGGCTTTGCCGTACCCGGTAAAGGCGTACCTGGGCTTGACGGCGGCTCGCACTGAGGCATTTCGTAAATGACATACTCGGTATCCGTGATCTTGCCTTTTTCATCCCGAAGCTGGGTGCGCCGGATATACCCGTGGTTTTCCAGCTCCTTCAATGCCGCACCGATGCTGTCCACACCTTCCCGGCAGATCGCCGCAAGACCTCTGGTGGTGTAATTCCACTCGTCAGGGAGCGACAGCATCATGGACAGCAGACCTTTGGATTTCAGAGTCAGCGTTCGATCTTTCAAGTGATGGTTCGACATGACCGTATAATCACGGGTCTTTTCAATACGAAAAACAGCCATCTTCGCACCTCCTTCCTGTGAAAATAAAAAGTGTTGATTTTGAGAGGTTTATCCGTCTGTATGCCTCCGTTTTCTCCTGCATGGGAAAACATCCACGTCCTGTTCAGAACGCAAGCCACGGAGGAAGAAACAGAAGATATCCAACTGATTTTGATACATTTTGGGGGCGACTACCTCTCACGGTCTTTATGGTCATAGTGGAGATCGCCGGAAAGCACCTTCGCATGGTTACGGATTTTGATATGCCCCTTTTCCTGATTTTCCAAAGCCTTGCTGTATCCGGTGTCGGTCAGGAACAGGCGCATTTTCTCACCCTTCCAGCCAACAGGCGAGTCATGGGTAAGAACATCAAAGACGATCATGTGTCTGGTCGCCGGGTCGAAACGCTCCAAAGCCATAATGTCATGGCCGGATAACTTCTGCGCCCCGGATTGCTGTCTGGCCTCTGCCAGCATTTCCCCGATGGTGCGGGCTTTCTCCGGCAGACGGTATTCGGCCTGCACCTTGCGGATCAAATCCATGCACTCCTGATCCGACAGTGGGCGGAGCTTGTCCAGAAGGCCTTCCGCCGTTTCTTTCGTTGCCGGGTTCGGCGCATAGCGCCATGTCATGTAAATCTCATTCAGGGCGGCGTTCTGATTGGTACTTTCAATCTGAAACACCATCCTCATTTCTGCTTCTGTCAGTTTCATTGCCAGCCTCCTTCAAAATGGGTATAAAAAAACGCCATAGGTTTTTTGAGCCTACGGCGTTTCTTGCGATATTCACAATTCCAAACTTTCCAGCCACTCGTCAAAAGATTTCTTGGAGACGCGGATCGCATTGCCTATGCGGACGATCCTGAACTCCTCCTGCTTGACGAGCTGATATGCGGTTGTGCGGCCAATGTTAAGCATGGCTGCAATCTGTTCCACGGTGTATGTGCGCGGTTCCGGCAGTGACTTTTTCTCTTTCTTGTCCATAGTAACCTCCATGTATTTGCCTTGTCATTTTGACTAAGGGAGTGAAGAATGGCAGTAGCAATCGGCTTTGGCTGGGTGTCCTCTTGCTAAGAATTTGCTAATAGGACCACCCAACGGACACATAAAACTGCGTCAGAATAGGTGTTTTGCACCATAAAGTTCGTTTACTACAAGTCATTCTGCGTAAGGGATGATATTGGAAGTTACATCCGAACCGTGTATCACATGGTAAGCCATACTCCTAAGCGGAAGGCCAGCGGTCCGAATCCGCTCAGGCGTGCCAAAGAGTGCCGAAGGCTTAGCCTTCGGCGCTCTTTTCTTTTATAGATGCTGCACAACGGTGACCGCGCCGGAGAGAATGACATAGGCGTAGACGAGACGGCGGAGCTGCACGGCATTGAGCTTTCCGCCGAGCTTCAGCCCGAAGCGCTGCCCGCAGACCACGCCCGCCACGCCGAGCAGCGTCAGCGGCAGGAGGTCGAGCGTGTAGTAGCCGCTCAAAACGCGCGTGGTAATGGACGTTACATTATTCACGGCGAAGTTGGCCTGCGCGTTGGCGAGATAGCTCTCGCGGCTGTCTGTGGCGGCAAGGTAATAGATCGCCATGATCGGCCCGCCGATGGAAAACAGCCCACCGCAGACGCCCGCGAGCAGGCCGCAGACGACGGTGACCACCGGCGTCACACGAATGGCGGCCTTCTTTTCCGTCAGCAGCAGATAGGCGCCGAGCAGCATCAGGAACGCGCCGAACACCATGGTCATCACGCGCAGGTCCATCGAGCCGATGAAGCGGATGGCCGTCACGCTCGCCGCCGCGTAAAGCAGCGTGGGCGGCAGAGTGAGCTTGAGGTCGATGCTTTTGCGCAGCTTCCACGCCAGCGTGACCGTCAGCCCGAGGCAGATGGAGGTCGAGACCGACGGCGCGACCGCCATGGTGAAAAAGTACGGCAGAATGGTCATCATCACGACCGCCGCGCCGAAGCCCGTGATGGATTGAACAAAGCCGCCGAGCGCTGCGCTCAGCGCGACTGCAAGGTATACCATGATCGCTTTCCTCTGATTTCCTTTTCTGAAAAAATGACCGCCGGCATTTCTGCCGACGGTCATTGTATGCTTTTTCCCGAATCGTGTCAAGATTTCGCAAGGCTTATTTGCCGCGCTTCTTGCCGAGATAGGCCTCCTTGACCTTTTCATCGGCCAGCAGCTCCGCGCCTGTGCCGCTCATGGTGATGGTGCCGGTCTCGAGCACATAGGCAAGGTCGGCGATCTTGAGCGCCATGTTGGCGTTCTGCTCGATGAGCAGGATGGTCACGCCCTGCCGGTTGATCTCGCGGATGATATCAAAGATCCCCTGCACGACCAGCGGCGCAAGGCCGAGGGAGGGCTCGTCCATCATCAGCACCTTCGGGCGGGACATCAGCCCGCGGCCGACGGCCAGCATCTGCTGCTCGCCGC
>OIYT01002596.1_pt1 | contig 10787 bp, 5 predicted proteins | sample 1588201 | NCBI WGS metagenome assembly OIYT01 (sample SAMN03283260) | human gut metagenome | biome: human-associated habitat; material: feces | host: Homo sapiens | place: USA | collected 2013
CTCCTGTTGCGGTCCGGGGTATACATAGTTAATGACCGGATATACTTTCGTGGAATCAAAATCAAAAGGCTTATACATGACACCATACAAATCGGTCACCCCGTCGGCCGCCTTTACCGAAAAAGGCTCAGGGAATTTATAACCTGCCATGAATAATTGGGAGAAGTCACTCTCCTCCAAGGTCATCAACCGGTTACCTTGGTTATCATACAATGCCGTAGCCGGGATCGTATTGACACGGGAATAGTTATCCACGATATATCGCATGGATTTATCCATAGAGACCAGGTGGAAATAATCGCCCGGAGTAATCAACTTTAAGCCCGAACCATCCAGATTCACCCGGTACAAATGCTCGTAATAAGGAGTCGTATCTCCCTTTTCCCGGGCATTCGCCTTGAAGTAAACGACACGATTCTTACTGTCCACGTCTACGATGGCGTCCACATGCCAAGGTCCTTTGGTGATACGGTTTTTCAAATTTCCTTGCGCATCATATAGATACAGATGCGCCCAACCATCCCGTTCGCTCCAATGGATCAATTCCTTACCATTATCGGTCATCGCTAGCGGGCGGGTTTCCATAGAGGTATTTAGACGTTCTTCAATGATCGCTTTTACCGAATCCTCCCCGATCGTATACGAACAGATATCCACCCGTTTCATATCCCGGCTGACACGGGTCAAATAGAAGGTCTGGTTATCTCCCAACCAGATCGAGTTCCGAGTGAGTCCCCTACGCTCCTTATCCGGTCTGGAGGCTAGATTGATTGTTTGATCTTTAAAACAATCCACCCGGATTTCTTTCCGCTTTCCGGCATTTTCCAAATCAAAGAGATATAAATGAACGATTGGAGAACCCGCCTCTCCCGGCATCTGATATTTATAGGTCTCAAGTGTAGGACGAGGTTTGGCGATCGAGTTAATCACCCATAAATCTTGCACCTCACGTTGATCCGACAAAGTCGCGACAAAATAACGACCATCGGGAGACCAGTCCCCCATTACATATTTCCGCTTATGGTCACATAAAGTATCGGTATTCAAGAAGGTCCGGGGCATACCAAAGCCAAAATCTTTTTCGCCATCCGTAGTCAAGGCGATCTCGGATATCGTCTTATCCTCCGGGTCCTTCACGGCCTTCTCATAATCCTCATAACTCATGACATACAGGTTCAAATCTTTTGCGAAGACGACCCGCTTTTTATCCGGCGATATATTCGCCCAACGGATTTTAGCAGGAATCTCGTTTTTCGTAATCCGAGTCAACCGGAAGGACGGATAATCATACGAGAAAAAATAGTTCCCGTTCGTACCCTTTATCGAGAAAGTAAACGTGCGATCATCTTCCTTTAAGCGTAAATCTTCGATAGGAAGTTGTTGTCCGGTAAAAGGCTCTCTCACGATCTCGCTTATCTGTGCCGCCAACTCATCCCGATCGAATAATAATCGTTTATTTCTCGAATCGGGGTTCACCAGATACCAGTTTGTCCCCTCACTCGTCTTATACTCATACCAGAATTTGTCACTATTATTAAAATAATTGGGGGTAAGGGTATAAGAGAAAAGTAACTGTTCCGCATTCGACGGGGCGAAACGGCGTGCTTGCGTATATTCCGGTAGGACATCTTGCGCATAGGTGAAAGACGCCCATGATAAACTCAAGAAGGCTACCGCATAAAAAAGTATTTTTACATTCATAGATTCATTTAGTATTGTCTGTTATTCGCCTCAAAAGTATAAACTTTCCGCAAGATACCAAGCAGATAGCGATCATTAGTTATGTGTAAGATACTTCTTCTACAAGCTACTAGAAAGATAAATAACAACTTTATTAGTAATAACTTTATTACAAACCTAATATTGATTATCTTTGCGATAGAATAATAGTTGAAAAATCATGGAGAATAAGCCTTTTATATTCGGAGTCGCAACATCGGGCGATAATTTTACCGATCGCGAGAAAGAGACAGAGCGTCTATTGTTGAACTTTCAGCATGGTGTAAATACGGTACTGATTTCACCTCGTCGTTGGGGCAAGACTTCTTTAGTGCAGAAAGCATGTCACTTGGCGCAATCCGACAAATTGAAAGTCGTGTATCTTGATATATTCTCATGCCGTAGCGACAGGGATTTTTATGATGCGTTCGCTGCAGCCATTCTCAAACAAACTTCCTCAAAGTTAGATGAATGGCTGGAGAATACCAAGCTATTCCTCTCACGTATCAGCCCTAAAATATCCATAAGCACCGATCCCATGACTGATTTTTCCATATCACTTGAGATGAATCCTCAAAGTAATGATGTTGATGAGATATTACAACTTCCCGAAAAAATAGCGCAAAAGAAGGGATATAATATTGTCGTATGTATCGATGAATTTCAACAGATTGCCGAATTTAAGGATTCGAAGACATTCCAAAAACGATTACGTTCCGTGTGGCAATTACAAAAGTCGGTGTCTTATTGCTTGTTCGGTAGCAAGAAGCATTTGATGAATGAACTATTTGAAAAAAAGAGTCTTCCCTTTTATAAATTCGGCGATGCTATTTATCTGCCAAAAATCGGGACTTGTGATTGGATCAATTATATATGTGGTCGTTTTGAGGCTACAGGTAAGCAGATTTCAAAAGAACTGGCTGAAAAGATATGCCAAAGGGTAGACAATCATTCATCCTATGTGCAGCAATTAGCATGGTTGGTATGGATTCATACAGATAAGGTCGCTACGGAGCAGAACTTTGAGGAGGCATATCAGGATATCATCGATCAAAACACTCCGCTATTCGAGAAACAGACCGAAAGTCTGACGACTTATCAAATGAATTTTTTACGCGCCATTCTAGATGGAGTACATAGCGAGTTTACCACGCAAGAGATTCTACAGAAATATAAACTTGGCTCATCGGCAAATGTCAGTATCGTAAAGAGGGCATTAGTTAAAAAAGAGTTGATTGAAATAGAGAAACGCAAGGTCATAATTCCAGATCCGGTGATGAAAGTGTGGCTAAAAAAGGAATTGGGAGGCGTTTAAGACAACGCCCCCTAGCCTTCTGATATGAAAAAGGCTAGGGGGGGCATTTTCTATTCATCATTCATAGGTTCTATTAACTGCCAACCTGAAACAATTATCCATGATTCGTAATTCCTATCGTAATTTTAGAGAGCAATTTTTATATTTTCACTTCCGATACGTATAAAGTAAATGCCTTTATTTGGCAACTCTATCTTTTCTTCATTATTTTGAACCTCAGAATGGAATATCAAACGACCGCTTGTCTCATAAACATGAATTAAAGAGCCAACTTTAAATCCTTGTAGGATTAATTGATTCGAACCTATACTGTAAATACATCTATCTGCATTTACAGAGTCTATAGAGGTTACATCCTTTTTCTTAAACTTAACTGAGATGGAAGTATTTTCCAACAGATACGGTATTACAAATCCATTGTTGTCATTTAGCGACTCCGTAATATTTTCACCATTTAAGTAAACAGATTCGATAGAATACCCTTCCGAAGGACTGACAAAAAACTCAATACGAGAAGCCGAATCAAATGTCCCATAATAAGAAGAATTAAAATCTTGCCAATATTCATCCTTATTGACTCTGAACTTCATACTTCCCCCCTCTGAAAGAAAGATCTCCACAGGGTAAGTACTCGCTTGGCCTATAGGTTCTATAACAGAGAATTTTCCCCAGACAGGATGATTTTTATAGAAAGGTAAATAGTCCGCAGGTACAGCTAATTTCGTTAACTGATAATTCAAATCAGAGAAGCTATTGTTAAAAACTTCTGGTGTTTTGCTTACCGGGATATACAAATAATACAAAGAATTACAATCGCTAAAAGCATTTTCCGCTATATACTCTATATTTTCGCTCATATATACATAAGCCAAGGATGTGCAGCCTTCAAATATTCCTACAGGAATTTGCTTGACATTCTGAGGCAAAGTAATAGAAGTCAATTTAGAACAACCTTCAAAGCTAGGGAGTTCATTCAAATTCATATATGCCTTAAAATTGAAAGATTCATTTTGGCAACCCTTCAAAGCATTTTTCCCAATATATGATAATTGAGGATTTTCAAAGTAATAGCCATTATCATTTACCTCATGTACATTTTCAAAGGCATAATCGCCTATTCTCTCCAAACTACCATCCAAATAGAATGTTAGATTCTTACAATTTCTAAATGCAGACTCTTTTATTTCTATCACATTTTGAGAACTCATTTGTTTCAAATTTGAACAATTTTCGAATGTCCCCTTTTCTATCACCTTTATATCGTCACAATAATACATATCTGTCAAATATTTACAGTCCTTAAAAGCTTCCTCTCCTATTGATTTTAATTGCATACCAATACCAGTAGATGTAAATTCATTTAGAACAGATCCATAAAAAGCCTGAGCTCCTACCGACTCAATAGAAGCAGGAATAGCTATAGAACGAATTGTCTTATTATTATAAAAAGCTTTTTTGGGAATCTCATTTGCTGGATAATCTATATATTTATTTACAGTTGCAGTAATATCCAAATCCGATAATGATTCCATTTGATTCATAACCACAAAATCTCGCTGGTCAATATTTCCTTGCAGATGAAGATTTGTTACTAACTTTATATCTTCTTCAGACAAATAAGAAGACAAAGTCCCCGGTTCTTTCACATCTAAAGTCAGACTTCTTTCTTCTTCCAACTTTAATATGACAGTCAGTTCTTTATCCTTATCCATATCCATACTTATTATTTTCGCATAATAGATAGCATGTTCCGGATCTGCCTCATATACAGATTCTCCATCTAATAGCACCTTCAAGATTGAATAAAATTTATTTGAATAAATTGTTAATGGGAAACCTTTTCTTGCCGCTACTTGTATATTTTTTTGGACAGGCAATTCATCCCATTCAAGATATATTTTTTCTATATTTTGAATATCTGTTAATGACAATATATACTGCTTTGATTTCCACTTAAAATTTAACTTTGTATCAGATTCTATAGATTCTATTTTCAAAAATCCATTATTAATTTTGCTTGTAATATTTTTCTCATTCAAGAGAACCTCATCTATTTCAGAGTACTTACTATCCAAAATTTGAATAATAGTTGAACTTCCATCTTCCATATATGAATAATAATTAGACAGAACTATTTCATTGTCAATCTTTATCAATCCGGCTCCCCCTTCTATTTGAAAACTAAAAAATGGTATCTGCTCGAACTCTACATCTAATCTCAAATCAGATGTAGAAGAAAGAAGAGTGTAGCGATTATTCTTAATTTGTTCTGTTATATCTTGGTAAGAGACTTCCATAACTTGATAATATAATATTGCTTTCTTTAAGCGATACCCTTCGGCTGGAAGAAATATAAACTCTGTAGAAGATGCAGAAATTGGGATACCTTGACCATGTGAAGCCTCAACACCATTAACCTTTACAGTTCCAGCACGATCTTTATAAAAAATTGTAAGGAAATAGCTTGTTGGTACATCTTTCTCAAAAGCAACAGAGACCTCTAAATTTTCAGATATTGAATAAAAAAACAACTGATTTTCCTTCACTTCATTTGTTTTATCTACACTACCTACCATTATTTGCTTCAAATGATAGCCCTTATCTGGCACAACAGATAATTGGACGTCTGCAGGAACAGTAACAGTCGTGATGGTACCATTATCTACAAAGTTATTATTTACTTTTATCTTACCACCTTCATTATAAGAGACCTTTACAGTATAGTTTATAGAAGCATCTTTCTCAAATAGTATAGAAATCTCCTGATTTTTTGATATGGAAGTAATCGTTAACTGGTTATTCCTCACTTCACTCGTTTTGTCTACACCTCCAACTGTCACACTCTTCAAATGATAACCTGAATTAGGGACTATGGATAATTGAACATTCGTAGAAGCGGTCACGGTAGTACTCGTACCATTATCGACTTTGTTATTGTTTACTTTTACCGTTCCACCTTCATTATATGAAACTTTCACTATATAACTAACTGGAGCATCTTTCTCAAACAGTATAGAAATCTCCTGATTTTTTGATATGGAAGTAATCGTTAACTGGTTGTTACTCACTTCACTCGTTTTGTCTACACCTCCAACTGTCACACTCTTCAAATGATAACCTGAATTAGGGACTATGGATAATTGAACATTCGTAGAAGCGGTCACGGTAGTACTCGTACCATTATCGACTTTGTTATTGTTTACTTTTACCGTTCCACCTTCATTATATGAAACTTTCACTATATAACTAACTGGAGCATCTTTCTCAAACAGTATAGAAATCTCCTGATTTTTTGATATGGAAGAGATTGTCAACTGATTGCTAATCACTTCACTTGTTTTGTCTATCCCCCCAATTGTCACAGACTTTAAATGATAACCTTGATTAGGGACAATAGATAATCGAACATCCGTAGAAGCAGTTACACTCGTACTAGAGCCATCTGCAATCAAACGATTGTTCACTTTCACAACACCACCCTCATCATAAAAAACTTTTACTATATACTTAGCAATTGTTTCTTTTTCAAAAGTAACAGAAAATTTCGTATCAGACATTATAGGTGTTGATGGAAGTTTATAAACATCATTCTCTACTTTCTTTGTAATATCAACATCCCCTAACTTGACACTTTTTATTTTATATCCTTCCGATGGCATTATATAGATCAAATACTCACTATCTTCTGTCACCTCTATATATTCACCATTTTTTTGCTTATTACCGTTTTTAAAATTTACCTTTATTGCTCCTTCTCCTTCATTATAATCCCAATATAACTTATGCCATTTATTAAACCAAAATTGTATAGTCGTATTAGAACATATATTACTAATAGTTGATTCATAATTCAAATATCCAGCTGGTATTGAATGAGTTTTATCTGATTCAGAATTTTTAATTCTATATTTTTTAAACGCATATCCATCCTTAAGTGTTACGTTAAACTTTATACTACCCCCGTAATCAATAAATTGTTCTCCCTTTGGAGTTATTACACCTCCTTCGTTTTCCACACTCAAAGTCACCTTTACACTTTTTGCTACCGAAGATGGTTCAAAAAAAACTTCTATCAAATAGTTTTTATCATTCGTTACTCTATAAGAAGTAATTGCCCCTTGACTTTCTCCGTTTATCTTTACATCAGCCACGCAGTATCCCTTTTTGGGAGTAAAAGTAAACAAGCTACCACTTGTATCGCTGTCAATAATATATCCAGGTGGTAATTTTTCTCCTATTTCGCAACTAACAGTTCCTTTGGAATAATCATAAGGTAAGACTTTTGCCCAAAAGAGTATATTTTGTGTTATTTTAACTTGAAAAGTAATTGTTTCACCTTCATATTTATCATTTCCCTCCTGCCTTACCGTAATTGTTGATGTTTCCTTATAGCTCTTTTGCTCAAGTTTTTCACCATCATAAGTAACTTCAATCTGATGTTTATATATATCTCCATCTTTTGTTACTTGCACACTTTTTACAGTATAAAGAGATTCATCCTCGCTAATAAAGGTAATAGGAGCAGAAGATTTTGTTTGAATAAGATCAAAACAAATCACTGTAAATTTATGAGAATATGTACCAGTTGATTCGAATCTCATAAATCCATTATACTCTTTATAGATAGTAAAATCAACTACTGGAAAAATCTTATGCAAAGTTTTTAATTCAGGAGAAATCCCCATTACCTTGCTAGGCATACTTAAACATAGCATTAGAATGAAGAAAGCTACATTACACAATCGACTCATAGAAATTAATCTCTGTCTCCCTGTTCCCCTCCGTTCGACATCGCTTTTATAAGGTTACAATAAAAAGAAGAGGCGTGGAAACTGTTTAATGCCTTATCTGTCATAGAGGTATCGCCAAACACCCACCGTACAAATAATAAACAACAGTCCCACGCCCTTATGTATAACACTTCTCCCATACAGGAAAAATATGTATATACCAAAGACGTGAGCGCTTTCTGTTGCTATTATACTTGTACGGCTTTGAAAATTGGCGATTTTCTATGACAAGAATAATATCTTAAAAACGCTCTTCGTTAAATATGTCCTTCCGTTCGAAGCCTCTCTTGGCCGCTAAGTCCCGCTTAGCCACTACTTAGAATTACCGCAAAGATAACGCTTAATTATTTGTGAGCAAAGTTTATGACATGTAAAAATAGCATAAACGAAAGCCCCCGCCCAACAGCTTCCCCTTGCTGCCGGACTGGGGCTTTTTACTTACCTTCCCAAACGATTAGATCTCATCCGGGCTTTCGGAATCACCTCCCCCTTCGGAGGTTGTTTTGGAATCGTTCGTACTGTCCGTTACATCGAATTCGAATTCCATCGATTTCATCACCGTACGTAACTCCGCACTGGGAAGGAAACGTAGTTTCACGTGGTGGATAGAATCCACATTCGCCTCTTTCTCATCTAAACTGCTCTTCGCATTAAAGGAAGGGACGAAGGTACCGAAACCCGTCACTTGCACGGAATGGCCTTGCCGGATGAATGTCGTCATGGACTTCACCAATCCATAGACTACGGACTGAACCATTCCTAAGTTAATACCTGAGACCGCAGCGACTTGATCGCAAAGGGCCTCGAAACCTACCACTGTAGCCCGATCAGGGACTATCACATACTTTTCGGTCTTCGACTTGTCAAAGCCGAATGCCTTTTTGATTCGTCTTACTCGTAAAGCCATATTTTTTCGCTTTTTTGAGTTCAACAAAACAAGAATGAATACACACACTTGTTTACTCCCCTCATTCTTGCCAAAGAAAGAATAAACCTACCCAGCCCAAACGATACAAAGAGAAACATACCTCTCATAGGTCGCTTGCGGGCAGCGGCTAAATTTGGATTTTACGGGAGAGAAAAGTTTTCATTAAGGCTAGCTTAATCATCGAATTTAAAACCACCCCCGGGGAAAGGGCTGAAAAATGACACCTCTATTTATATAACGTATCATCGACTTTAAATTTCCATCACTAAGAAAATGATGCCTCTTTATTTATAACGCATCATCAAGCGTAAGAATCGCTACTCCCATTATGATACAAAAGTACAACTATTTTCTCTTCTTGCAAACATTTTCCTAGAAAATATTTCAATAAATAAGCATTTTATCTCTTCAACCCCTCTTTACCTAGAAATCCAGAAACTTCTTAGTAAGTAGACCAGACCTCTACTTAGTAAGTAAACAGGGGGTCTACTTACTAAGTAGTTTCCATCCTACTCATAGAGTAGATCCCGGACTATTCCGCAAGAGATTTCGGCTTATAAAGCGACAAGCCCTGTTTTGCGGATACGAAAGAAAAAGTTTATCTTTGCCCATATACAAAATAAGACGACTATGAGCAGGGATATTCGTTGGTTGCAACGTTTCGATAATTTCGCCAAAGCATGTGCTCGTTTATTGGAAATAACGGATACGATGGAATATAACGCTTTATCGGAACTAGAGAAAGAGGGGCTTATTCAACGTTTTGAATATACGTTTGAGTTGGCCTGGAAGGTGTTGCAAGATTATATGCAATATCTGGGGTTCCAATTCCAGACAGGCCCGAACACGACCCTTCAGTTGGCTTTTGAGAATGGATTGATAAAGGATCATGATCGATGGCGAAAGATGGCAAAAGCCCGAATCCTGACCTCGCATACATACAACGAGGACGAGGCGGATGAGATCGCAAAAGGGATTTACGCAGACTACGCTCCCTTGTTAAGGGAACTAAGGGATTTGCTGATTATTCGTAAGAACGAGACGGAGAACAAAGATCTATTTTAATAGTTTATTATGTTTGGATTAAGCGATAACGTGGTTGAAGAGTTGCGTGAGGTATTTCGCAGGTATGGCAACATACGGCGTGTACTTATCTTTGGCTCGCGAGCCAAAGGCACGAGTCATGCAGGCTCAGACATCGACCTTGCCATGGATGGAGAAGATATCACCTTTGGCCAACAGCTCGACATAAACAACCGTATCGATGATTTGGGTTTACTTTACAAAGTCGACTTGCTTAATTATCAGAAACAAAAAGGGACTCCTATCGGGGAACATATCGACCGAGTAGGTAAAGTTTTCTATTCAAGATAGACCCGCATTCATTTCTCACAAACATTTCGTACTTTCGCGATCAGTACACAGTGATATATTATATAATGTAATGAAACAGATCCTTATATTCCTATTTTTACTTTATTGCTTGACACCCCGTGTCTATTCACAAAACGCCCCGTTAAAGCTAGGTGCCGAGCGGATGGATGTCGTCACTCGTTTACTGAAGGGCAAGCGGGTAGGATTAGTGGTCAACCAGACTTCCATTTTGGAAAAGCGGCAGATTCATTTATTAGATGCGCTAGTAGCGGAAGGCATAGACGTTAAGAAGGTGTTCGCTCCGGAACATGGATTCCGGGGAACCGGTGATGCCGGAGAGGAGATAAAAGACAGCCGGGACTTGAAAACAGGCATCCCCATCATCTCTATTTATGGGAAAAACAAGAAACCGTCCGCCGAGCAACTGGGCGACCTTGATGTGATTGTTTTCGATATACAAGATGTAGGTGCCCGTTTCTATACCTATATCAGCACAATGCATTACGTGATGGAAGCCTGCGCCGAAAACAACAAAGAGTTTATCGTGTTGGACCGCCCGAACCCGAATGATTTCGTAGACGGGCCGATCCGCCAGAAAGGATTCGAGTCTTTCGTCGGTGTCGATCCGCTCCCAATCTTGCACGGCTTGACCGTAGGGGAA
>OIYT01002599.1_pt1 | contig 10777 bp, 9 predicted proteins | sample 1588201 | NCBI WGS metagenome assembly OIYT01 (sample SAMN03283260) | human gut metagenome | biome: human-associated habitat; material: feces | host: Homo sapiens | place: USA | collected 2013
CGGCGATGCACGCGGTCTCTTCGAGGCGTATCTTAAAGCACTCGAGGCATCTTTTGCCCTCCTCAGGCTCGTTCTCAAGTCCTTTTATACGCGAAAAATAGTCCTCACTGCGCCACGGCAGTGTCAAAAGCCCTGCGCAAATCCCGTCCTCGGCAAGGCAGGATATAAGCTGCTTTTGGGTGGCAAGGCGCTTTTCGAACTCTTCCTCCGGCCAGAGATTCGGATTATACCACAAAACCGTTACATCAAAATGCTGCGAAAGCAGCTCGATCACCGAGCTTGAGCACGGCCCGCAGCAGCTGTGCAGCAGTATGCTCGGCTTGGTGTCTCCGAAGCCGGCGACAATCTTATCATATTTTCTGAAAAAGTTTTCTCTGTTCATAACGCTCCTCTTTCAAAAACGTTTTACATTATATATACGCACATTTTACCTGTCAACCGTTATCACTCTTGTTTTCGCTGCATTTTTCATGTATGATTGTATTTGGTTAGGATACCGATACAGTAATAGAAGAAATAGGAGGAAAACAATGAGAAAGCAAAACCATTTCCGGCGCTTTGCCGCCGCGCTGCTTACCATTATAATGATAAGCACGCTGTGCAGCCCTGCGCTGGCCGCTCGGGATGACGCCGATAAGGGCATAGATCTTAAGATCGCCGTCATGAGCGACACGCACTACCTGTCCCCGAACATGATAAAGGACACCTCAGACTACACCGATGCACTCAACAGCGACAGAAAGCTGCTCACGGAAAGCAGCGAGATAAACCTCAAGCTGCTCGATGCCGTGCGTGAGGACAAGCCAGACATTCTGCTTATTTCGGGTGACCTCACGAAGGACGGCGAGCTTGAAGGCCACAAGGAGTTCTCTGCTCGCCTGCAGCAGGTTCAGAAGGACGTTCCGGGCATGAAGGTGTATGTCATAAACGGCAACCATGACATCCGCAACGAAAACGCAAAAAACTTCAACACTCCCGACGGTAAGGCAGTTCCGGCAACGCGCACTCAGCCCGAGGACTTTGCATCCGTCTATGACTTCGTGTATTCCGACAGCAGCATAGTTGCGCGCTACACTCCTCCCCAGGGCAAGGAATCGGGTCAGCTTTCATACGTTGCAGAGCCTTGCAAGGGTGTAACGCTTATCGCGCTCGACACCTGCTGCTACAGCGCCGACAACACCTCGGACAAGGAAGCCGAGCACGAAACGCGCGGCGAAATGAGCCCCGAGCTTGTCGCATGGGCAACCGAGCAGATAAAAGCAGCCAAGGCAAAAGGGAATCACGTCATCGGCCTTTCGCATCACGGCTTCGTTCCGCACTTCTCTATGGAGCCGGACATTCTCAAAATGTACCTTATTGAAGATTACGCTTCCATTGCCGCCCAGCTTGCCGATGCCGGACTTGAAATGATCTTCACCGGCCATATGCACGCAAACGACATCGCCGTAATGACGACCAAGAGCGGAAACACTCTTTACGATGTTGAGACCGGCTCAAACCTCACCTACCCCTCGCCCATGCGCTTTGTTCAGCTGCGTGAGGTCTCCGGAAGTCTCGTTGTCGCCGTGAACACGCTCAATCACATCGGCCCCGTAAGATACTACAACGCCGTTTCCGGCAAGTACGAGACCATCGCCGACGTGACCGAGTACGGCAGAGAGCGCGGCTTCACCGCCGATATGCTCAACACCGTTGCCGGAAGCTTCGTCGGCAGTTTCCTGAACAAATTCGTCCCCGTTGAAAACAGCGTTTCAACATGGATAAACGGCCGCATAATAGCAAATTTGCAGAGCATCATCACAGAGGGCGTCAATATCCCCGTTACTGACACCAAGACACTGCTCGACGCCGTAAACTACATCTATCAGAGCCACCTCGGCGGCGAGGATGACGGCAATTACCCCGATTGGGTGCAGGCCGGTCTTAACAAGATAAAAAGCGGCGAGATACTTGACCAGCTGCTCTCGATCATCAAAAAGCACGCTTTCGGTGATGCGGCAAGCTCAATAAAATTCGATAACATCTTCACCAACGCAGTCAAAGCCAAGATCAATGACTATATCTACAAAATTGCCGACTCTATGGGCAACGACACAAATTTCACCGATGACAATGACGCGCTCATCGTTCTCGACGGCAAGCTCGATATACGTCCTGTGATCATCACCACCGGCACTGTGCCCGTCAGTGCGCCGGCCATCGTCGAAAACGGTGTATGCACCGTTTTCCCGACAAGCAACATGATGCGCACGATCGGCGCAAGCGGCAAAACCGTTATTATCGACGCATCCGTTACCGGTGCGGACACCGTAAACGTTTGGGAGCGCGGAGTTTCGGCGCTTTCGGCGGCAAGCTCCGTTCGCTTTACCACCGCAAACGGCAGCGCGGAGTTTGAATCCTCCGTGCTCACCTCGGGCGGCGACGTGAGCGTTTCGGTCGGCACCGCTCAGCCGAACGCAGTGCAGAAACGCGCTCTCGGCGAAAAGCTTGACAGTGCGCAGCTCTTCCTTGTCTCCGCCGCAGCAGGCGGCAGGAGCATTAACGCTCAGTGCTCGCTCGGAGTTCCCGTAAAAACCGGCGGCTGCGTCGCAGCGGCAATAGCTGATGACGGCACGATAAAGGCGACCGGCAGCAGCGTAAGCGGCAATTGGCTCACCTGCTCGACCGAGACCGGCATCATGACCGCCGTAACGGGCTTCCCGTTTACCGATGTTCCCACAAACGCATGGTACTTCGGCGATGCATATTACGCCTACAACAATGCTCTGTTTGCCGGAACGGGCGCAAACACGTTCTCTCCCAACATCACCATGACGCGCGGCATGCTCGTGACCGTTCTGTGGCGCATGGAGGGAAGCCCCAAGGCCGCCGCACCCACCTTCTCCGATACACGCGGTATCTGGTGCAGCAGCGCTGTCGGCTGGGCGGCCGCAAACGGCATCGTAAACGGCTTTGACAAGGACACCTTTGCTCCCAACGCCACCGTCACGCGCGAGCAGATGGCGGCTATACTTTATCGCTACGCCGCCTTCAAGGGCATCGACGTATCGGCAGCAACCGACCTCGGCAGCTTTGCGGACTTCGAAAGCGTCTCGGCCTATGCGCGCACTGCCATAGCCTGGGCATCGGCAGAGGGCATAATAAACGGCTCGGCCGACGGCCGTCTCATGCCCAAAGCAGGCGCAACACGAGCTCAGGTGGCAGCAATACTCCACCGTTACATTGAAAACTGCATATTCTGATTTCAAAACGGCAAAAGCAGCTGCTCTCCGCGCAGGAGGCAGCTGCTATTTTTATATTCGGTTTTTTCAAATCACATCGGCGAGTTGATCCACATATACATCAGCACGGCAGTCAATACCGCTACCGCAGCAAGCAGCCCTGCGCCGAGCGCCCTGTGCTTTTTCGCAAATGCAGCGGCCGCAAAGCCGATAAGCGCAGCATAAACAACTGCCAATATTATCGTAAAGCTCATGCGCTTCTCCCTTCGGGTATATATCGCCGAAAGTATATCATGCAGATGTGAACAAATCTACACGCAAAAACCGCCCGTGAGGTATCCTCGCGGGCGGTGCAATAACAATTTGAAATTTACGACAGCAGGACGGAATCAGTCTCCTCCTGAACGCCGGCCTTTTCGGCAAAGCGCTCGAGAAGATCAGCCTTGGTCAGGCGGCTTTTTTCCTCGCCGGATATATCGAGGACTATTTTGCCCCTGTCCATCATGATCAGGCGGTTGCCGTGGCGGATGGCGTCGGTCATATTATGGGTTATCATGAGCGCCGTCAGCTTGTTATCGCTTATGATCTTATCGGAAAGCTCAAGAACCTTTTTGGCCGTTCCGGGGTCGAGAGCCGCAGTGTGCTCGTCCAGAAGCAGCAGCTTCGGGGTCTGAAGCGAAGCCATGAGCAGCGTCAGCGCCTGACGCTGGCCGCCGGATAGCAGTCCGACCTTGGCAGTGAGCCTGTCCTCAAGGCCGAGGCCGAGGGTCGCAAGCTTTTCGCGGTATATCTCACGTTCGGCGTTCGTAACGCCCCATTTGAGTCCGCGTTTTCTTCCGCGGCGATAGGCCAGAGCGAGGTTTTCTTCGATCTGCATATTGGGCGCGGTGCCCATCATCGGATCCTGGAAAACACGGCCGATGTACTTTGCTCTTTTGTACTCGGGCATGCCGGTGACGTCCTCGCCGTCGATGAGTATAGATCCGGAATCGACCGGCCACACGCCTGCAACGGCGTTAAGAAGCGTCGATTTGCCCGCACCGTTGCCGCCGATAACGGTGACGAAGTCGCCGTCGTTGAGGCTGAGGCTGAGGTCTGTCAGCGCGCGCTTTTCGTTTATCGTTCCGGGGTTAAAGGTCTTTGAAACATTCTTTATCTCCAGCATTATGCATCGCTCCTTTCGCTTATTGCCCTCTTCTTAGAGCGTGAAAACGAGCTTTTCGACTGCGCCTTGAGCTGTGGTATCGCAAGGAAGGCGGCAACTATGATGGCCGTGAACAGCTTAAGGTCGTTCGGGTCAAGCTTCAGCCAGAGGATGACGACCATGACCGCGTAGTAGACAATGCCGCCGAATATGATAAAGCAGAGCTTTACGGCGAAGTTGCAGCCCTTGCTGAAGATAGCGTCGCACAGGATCTCACCGATGACGATCGCCGCAAGGCCGATTACTATGGCGCCGCGGCCCATGCTGACGTCGGCAGTGCCCTGGAACTGAGTCATAAGGCCGCCTGCGAGGGCGACTATGCCGTTTGAGATGCCGAGTCCGATGACCTTCATCGTGCCGATATGGATGCCCTGTGCGCGGCTCATCGCCGGATTATTGCCTGTAGCGCGCAATGCGCTGCCCTGCTCGGTACCGAAGTACCAGTAAGAAAGAGCGACGATTATCGCCGTAAGGACAAGGCCGACCAATATTGCCTGCGGAATATGCAGCGAGGAGACGAGAAATCCGTTTCCGTTCTCCCAGAACATGCCGAACTTCTGCACGCTGGCTGTCTGATTGGCCTTTGTCATGATGCGCAGGTTGATCGAATACAGCGCAAACTGCGTGAGTATACCGGCGAGAATCGCAGGAATACCGAGCTTTGTATGCAGAAGGCCGGTGCACAGACCTGTGAGCACGCCTACAACTATGGCTATGAGCAGTGCCGCCCATGCAGGCATACCGGCAAGCAGGAGCATTACCGTGACCGCACCGCCGGTCGCGAACGAACCGTCAACGGTCATATCGGGTATATCCAGCAGTCGGAAGGTTATAAACACGCCCAGCGCCATGAGTCCCCATATGATGCCCTGCGCAACGGCAGCAGGCATTCTTGATATAAGGTTTGTCACGCTCAGAGCGGACAGGTAAACGGACATCGTCATTTTTCAGACCTCATTTCGGTTGATTGGTTAGCAATTACGATTAATTAGCCGATAGCGGTGTAATCGGAAGGAACGGTGATACCAAGCTGCTCGCAGATGTCTGCGTTGTACTTCTTGACGGGGTTCTGGTAGTACTCGATGGGCATGGTGGAGATATCGCTCTCACCGGTGAGGATCTTTGCAGCCATCTTGCCGGTGGTAACGCCGAGCTGGTAGTAGTCGATGGACAGAGTTGCGATGCCGCAGCCCTTTGCAATGCCTTCCTCACCCGTAATGATGGGGGTCTTCTTAGGCAGAGCAACATTGTTTATTGCCTCGGCACAGGAAGCGGCGGTGTTATCGGTGGGGATGTAAAGTGCGTCGCATTCGTCACATGCGGTCGCGGTTACGGTTGCAACGTCGTTGGAGTCTGCAAAGGTGTAGACCTTAACGGTGATGCCCTTGTCCTCAAGAGCGGCCTTAACTACGTCTGCCTGATATACGGAGTTTGCCTCAGCCGAGCAGTAGAGGATACCGACGGTCTTTGCATCGGGCAGAAGCTCGGAGAACATTGCGGCCTGCTGATCGAGCGGCGCGAGGTCGGAGGTGCCGGAAACGTTGCCGCCGACTGTGCCGGAGAAGTTCTTTATATCAAGCGCAACGCCGTACTCTGTAACTGCGGTGCCGAGGATGGGAATTGACTGGGTAGCTGCGGTTGCGGCCTGAAGTGCCGGAGTCGCGTTTGCGAGGATGAGGTCTACGCCGTCGGAAACGAAGCCGTTGCAGATGGTGCCGCAGGTCGGGATATCGTTTGCGGCGTTCTGCTCAACAAACTCGACCTTGTCGCCGAGCTCCTCCTTCAGAGCATCCTTAAAGCCCTGGGTCGCCGCATCGAGCGCCTGGTGCTGCACCAGCTGGCATATGCCGACGGTGTAGGTATCCTTGGCGGTATCTCCACTGCCGCCGTTATCCGATGAGCCGCATGCCGCAACGCTCAGACACATTGCAGCAGCCATTACCAAAGCTGTGATCTTCTTTTTCATAACGTTTTTTCTCCTTTTTGATTAAAAAAACAGGGTGCTGCCGAGCCGGCAACACCCTGAGATTTCCTGCATCAGAAAACCGTACAAGGACATTCGCACCGGTCGGTAGAATTGAGAGCAGCAAAATATCGGCCTGCATAGCAGACCTTAGTAAAGCTGAAATAGGAGGACGCAGACATTTCGCGTCTGCCGGTGCTCATCATATTGCGTGCAGTGCAGATGCTCATTGCCGTATCTCCTTTCTCAAGTTCACCCGGTGGCGTCCACCGTGTTTTCATGCTGCAATAATAGCGCTTTAAATGGCAAAAGTCAACCGTCAAATATAACAAAAGCCGCAGAAATTATCCATTAAAAAACTACATCCGGCACAAATCGTGCCGGATGTACGGGTTTTTGCTGATCTTACTGAGCGCGATAGATGAAGGTTACCGCCTGTGCACGGGTGCAGGTAGCGTTCGGGCTGAATGTCGTTGCCGTGGTTCCGTTGGTTATGCCCTTGGAAACCGCCCATGCGACGGCCTCGGCGCACCATGCGTTTGCCGGAACATCGGTAAACCGGAGCTTCAGATTCGACGCATCATCTCCGGATGCGCGGTACAGGAACGCAACGATCTGTGCACGGGTGCAGACGGCGTTGGGACTGAAGGTCGTATCTGTCGTGCCCTTGGTGATACCTTTTTCGACAGCCCACATTATTGCCTTTTGTGATTTTTGTCAGTTAGCATATGCTAACTGCGAGATATACTTGTCTGCGTCTATACGCTTTTTGACGGGGTATCGGCGTATTCGGGCATTTAGTTAGCAGCCGCTAACTATGGAAGCAAAAAATTTTGCATTTGAGTTAGCAGCCGCTAACTGGATTGCAAAAAAATTTGAATCCCTATCAAGTTTGTATGCATTATAACCGATCGCGCGCTCCATTGCAAGAGGGAATGTGCAAAAAATCTTTTCCGAAAAAATTTTAAATTGGGTCTTGACAAGATGAAATCCGGTGCTATAATGCAAGCATCAAACCTGTGACGAAGAGTAGTAGTTCCGGGAAGCCGTTGTTAAGAGAATCGTGGGTGGTGAGATCACGGTCGTCGGTGCGGAATGAATGGACTTCGGAGGGCGGCTTGAAAGAGTTTTTCTTGAGTAGATGCCGACGGGATCCCTCCCGTTATCAATCGGGATGCGTATGATGGTACGCATAAGCGAGCGGACGAATTTTTCGTCAATTTGGGTGGTATCGCAGGAGCGCAGCTCTTGTCCCATTGTTGGGATAGGAGGCTGCTTTTTTTGTTTTTAAAGCAAGCTCCCCTCCATCTGCACCCAAGCTACAAAAACATTTTTGGAGGAAAAAACAATGAAAAACAGCATCATCAAGAAGGCACTCGCGCTCGTATGCGCACTGGCAATGGTATTCACCCTCTGCGCATGCAGCAGCAATGGCGGCGACAACGGAAGCGGCGACAGCGCAAAGGTCTACAAGGTCGGCATATGCAACTATGTTGACGACGCTTCCCTCAACCAGATCGTCGAGAACATCCAGTCTCAGCTCAAGGCCATCGGCGAGGAAAAGGGCGTGACCTTCGAGGTAAGCTACGATAACTGCAACGAGGACGCAACCGTTATGGAGCAGATCATCTCCAACTTCATCGCAGATGACGTTGACCTCATGATCGGCGTTGCAACTCCAGTTGCGATGCGCATGCAGGCACTCACCGAAGACACCGATATCCCCGTTGTGTTCTCCGCAGTTTCCGACCCCGTGGGTGCAGAGCTTGTTGAAAGTCTCGATAAGCCGGGCGCAAACGTCACCGGCACCAGCGACTACCTCGACGCAGACGCAATCATGAACCTTATCTTCGCAAACGACCCCGACGCAAAGAAGATCGGCCTGCTGTATGACGTCGGCCAGGACTCCTCGGCAGCATCCATCGAAGCAGCAAAGAAATACCTCACCGACAAGGGCGTTGAGATCGTTGAGCACACCGGCTCCACCGCAGACGAGGTCATGCTCGCAGCTCAGGCAATGGTAGCAGACGGCGTTGACGCAGTTTTCACCCCGACCGATAACTCCATCATGAAGGCAGAGCTTGCAATTTACGAAACCCTCGCAAAGGCCGGCATCCCCCACTACACCGGCGCAGACTCCTTCGCACTCAACGGCGCATTCCTCGGCTACGGCGTTGACTACGCAAACCTCGGCGTTGAGACCGCAAACATGGTAGCGGACATTCTCCTCAACGGCGCAGACCCTGCAACTCTGGCAGTCAAGACCTTCGATAACGGCACCGCAACCATCAACACCGAAATCTGCACCGAGCTCGGCTACGACTACGACACCGTTGCAGCGGCATTCGAGCCCTACTGCACCAAGATAAACACCATCACCACTGCCGAGAGCTTCAGCGACGTTCAGCAGTAATTTAAACACAGCACACAGGAAAGAGGAAACGACATGGATATTGCAACGATACTGAGCCTTGGGCAGACAGCGCTTGAGCTGGGACTTATCTGCTCGCTGACAGTGCTTGCGCTGTATTTGAGCTACAGCATGCTCAACGTGTGCGACCTGTCCACCGACGGCTGCTTTACGCTCGGCGCTGCGGTCGGCGCGATAGTTGTCATCTCGGGGCATCCGTATCTTGCGATACCTGCCGCGATGGCCGCCGGCGTATGCTCGGGCTTTGTGACTGCCATATTGCAGACCAAGCTCGGTGTTGACAGTCTGCTTTCCGGTATTATCGTAAACACCGGACTCTATTCAATCAATATTGCGATCATGGGCGGCTCATCGCTGCTTAACATGAACAAGGTCGATACAGTGTTCTCGCTGATGAAGGATCTTCTCAAGGGAACGGTTTTCGCAAAGCAGTATAAGCTCGCCGTCGCGCTGATCGCGGTCATCGTGATACTTGTTCTGCTGACGCTGTTTTTGAAAACGCGCCTCGGCCTTGCCATCCGCGCAACGGGCAACAATCCCGACATGGTCCGCTCATCGTCAATAAACACCGCTTTCACGACCATCATAGGTCTGTGCATCGCAGGCTCGTTCACGGCGCTGTCCGGCTGCCTGCTGGCGCAGTCGCAGAAGGCAGTCGATATAAACATCGGCACCGGCATGGTGACCATCGCCCTGGCCTCGCTGCTCATCGGCGGCGTTATCATGGGTAAGGGCGGCATCTTCACTCGTGCAGTCGGCGTTGTGCTCGGCTCCGTTTTGTTCAGGCTCGTTTACACCATCGCACTGCGCTTTGATATGCCGGCATTCATGCTCAAGCTTATATCCTCTATAATCGTCGTGCTTGCCATCTCCATCCCCTATCTCAAAAAGCAGATGCCGATGATAAAGCGGCGCATGGGGATAAAAACGCAGAAAGGCGGTGTGTGACATGCTGAAGCTCAACAACATCAGCAAGACCTTCAATCCCGGAACGGTCAACGAAAAAACCGCGCTGAGCGGACTTACCCTCGACGTTCACGACGGCGACTTCATCACCATAATCGGCGCAAACGGCGCAGGAAAATCAACGCTGTTTAACGCCATCGCCGGCAGCTTTTACACCGACAGCGGCAGCATCGAGCTTGACGGGCGCGATATTACCTTCATGCCCGAGCACAAGCGTGCACGCATGATCGGGCGTCTGTTTCAGGATCCCATGCGCGGCAGCGCGCCGGGCATGAGCATCGAGGAAAACCTCGCCATGGCGGCAAAAAGCGGCGGCTGGTTCTCACACATAACAAAGGCCGATCGTGCAATGTTCCGCGAAAAGCTTGCACTTCTGGATATGGGACTTGAGGACAGACTCACGCAGCCGGTCGGGCTTCTCTCCGGCGGTCAGCGCCAGGCGCTTACACTTCTTATGGCGACAGTCGTTCCGCCGAAGCTTCTTCTGCTCGATGAGCACACTGCGGCTCTCGACCCCGGAACGGCGGAAAAGGTTCTGGAGCTTACAAAAAGCATCGTTGCAAAGGACAACATCACCTGCATGATGATAACCCACAACATGCAGTCGGCGCTCGATCTCGGCAACCGCACGCTGATGATGTCCGACGGACACATCGTGCTCGACGTTGCGGGCGATGAGCGCGCGGGCATGAGCGTAGACGATCTCATCGCGCGCTTCAAGGCGGGCGCCGGACACGAGCTGGACAACGACCGCATTCTCTTATCGGAATAGCATTCGATCATCAGCGCAAAATGCTGTCTCCTTGTTTTTCTGTGTCCTGCCAATGCGCAAAAAGAGCATTTCTGGCTTACGGTTCACACGCTCGTCCTTCTTTTTAAGCGCGCATCCTTAATAGTTGACGGTGCGTACCTGAGCGGAAGCTTGTAGCGAGCGCGACGTGCGCACGACCTTGTTGATCGTCTCGACCATGTGCACGGGGATGCGGATGGTG
>OIYT01002605.1_pt1 | contig 10760 bp, 11 predicted proteins | sample 1588201 | NCBI WGS metagenome assembly OIYT01 (sample SAMN03283260) | human gut metagenome | biome: human-associated habitat; material: feces | host: Homo sapiens | place: USA | collected 2013
CCATGGACAAGGGCTATTCTTATTTGGCTAAGCTTTTTACAATGTTAAACAATAATGCAGATATTTGCAAAGCATTGAATGTATCTCCCAGTGAATTGCTTGATGTCAGATTATCACCTGACGATTTAGACGACCAAGAGCGAAAGGTAATTATGGCGTATCGCACCAAACCAGACCTCCAGAAAGCTGTCAATATTCTTTTAGGTTTAGAATGATTTCTCATTTTCACTTAAAAAAATATATACTTTCCCGCAGTTTATAACGGTTGAGATGCCGAGCTGTTACTTTTGCTCTATATTCGCTTGATTTTCGCCCTTTGCTTTGTGCAGAATAGCTAATTTAACCGATTTTGAAAAAACCTTATATAATATCATAGGGCACGGATAGGTGTTTCCTTTTATATAGAAAAAAGCCATTGACTATGAAAATCAATGGCTTTTGTGTATTAAAAATGGGTAGGGTAGGTAAGGAGCTTTCTATATATTATAAAAAATACTATCTTTTCTATATTATATCTCTTTTTCCCTTACCATCCCACCCAATGTATTTAATGGAGGTGTTGTTTTAGGAGTTACCTTTTGAAAATGGAGGACAGCAGATATACCATTTTCCGCTTTTGATACGAGGAAAGGTTTTACCTGTGCGTTTTTCTATTTTGGGAATAAGCTGTTTTCCAACGCTTACACTGCTGATATTTAAACTATGAAATTCATCGTTTAGACGCTTTGCAATTTGTGAAGCAGTAAGACGTTCTTTCCAAAGAGATATATCGCAATCTGTATCAAACATTGTCATAAACTCATCTTCGCCTTGTACAAGCGTTTCAAATTCCTCATTGCAAAGATTTACCGAATCTTGTTCTTCTTTTGTTAGTAAATATCCTTTCGGATTTTCCAGATATTCAGTTTGAATCTGCCGCCATAACTGTGAATACCATTCAGAATCGTATGCAAATACTTTGTCCAAGTCGATACTTTGAATAAGAATTGTCCAGAAACGTCGGTTGCCTGTTTCGTCTGTCAGGAATGCAGCAGGATTGACTGTACCACAAAATGAAGTACGGCGTGAACGGTGAATCTCTTTGGGAGCATATGGCTCACGGAAGTTATCGGTCTGTTTGCTCAGAAAACCTTTCAAAGCAGACTGTTTCTTTCTTGTTGTGCCGTCCATTTCTCCCAGTTCGCATATCCATACCCTTGTGGCAGCCATAAGCGTATCTTTATTCTGCATATCCAGCACAGCTCCGCCGAGGAAAAATTCATTTTTGATTGCCAAATGGCGAAATAACTGCGTTTTTCCAACACCTTGTCCACCTTGTAAAACAAGCATATTTTCCGCAAATATCGGATTAGAGCTGCTGTTATAAAGAACAGCAATTGTCTGTAATGCCCACTTTTTCACAAGTGTTTTATGGAGGGTCTCAGTAATCCCCATTATCTGATACAATTCATTCAATCGGTCGATTCCGTCCCATTGCTTTTCATTCAGGAGATTTAAAACCGGATGATAGTGATTTTCATTTGCAATCAGATTCAGAATGCTGTGAACAGCTTTGTCTGATACTCCTTTGTAGGAAAGCTTTTTTGCCGTATCAATCAGAAGCGTTTCAAGCAATTTGTCCGATTCTTCCAGATTGAATTTAGAGGGCAACCCATTGATTTCATGGCAGTTGTTCATATCGTTTAATCTGACAGTAATTCCAAATGCCCGAAGGAAAGTTCTGCAAATATCAATATTAAATCTGCGGTTTTCTTTTTCGACAGAAATCAGTTTAGCAAGAGCATTTCCGTCAGTAACATCTAATTCAAATGGGCTATATTGCTGCGGAGGTACGTAATTCACATCATTCTGAATAGTCTGATGATAAAACTTGCAGGCACTTTTCCATATACCATCAAGCTCTGTTTGCTCCAAAGGCGGCGAACATCTTTCAGACTCCTTCATATCACTGAAAAGTCTGTCCGGAAAGTATACATGGAATTTTGGACGAGCTGATTTATCGCATTTCTGCTTTATATGATTCCGAGAATAGGAAACATAGAACGGAACATCAGGAAATGCTTTTCTCGCATCTTTCGGTGTAATCCATTCGTCAGGATTATCGCTGTCAGCGTTATCAACATCGAACATATTACAGTCAGACTGAATGAAGTTGTCGTTCTTACGATAGTTGTCTTTATATTCAGCGCAAACATGGTCATAAGAAACAGCTTTTTTCAAATCTTCCGTATCGAATATGACCAGCTTATTTGGATATTTTGCATTCTTTGCGTTCTGACGAACAGTATTATAGTATAAAGTCATATAAAAGTTGCTCATGGTTTTACCTCCTATATGACCATTCATTTTTATCCATAGTGATACACATAGCTGCAAGGCGTTTTGCGACGTTTCAGAAAAGATGGTCTAATTCTATACTGAATCTATCAAACTTTCATCAAACCCAATTGCAGTATATCTGCATGGAAATTTTAATTCACATTACGAATAAATGCTTGTCCTTTGCATAAAATAAAAAAATGAATGGTCGCCCTTGTCTTTTTTGCGGTTGCCATTCATTTATAATAAGCGATAAACTATACATACGACCGTGAAATATCGAGTTTTTTTGCTGTTTCATTCTGCGTGTGCGGAAGATTTCCGTACAGACCATAGCGATAAATAATTATATCAAGCTCACGCTTATCAAGACATTTTCCGAGAAAGCGATACAGCTGACGTGATTTTATAAGCGTATCGACCTGTTCATGGATATCAATACCGTCGTCTATCAGATCCATGAGAGTGATAGTATTTCCGTCCTTATCAGTTTCAACAGGCTCGTTGATATATACGTCACCGGCGGTTTTTTTAGCTGTTCTGAAATTCATAAGAATTTCATTTGCAACCCTATCTCAGCGGCTTCTGAAATTTCGTCGTCTGAAAGGTCGATTTCGGAATCCTCCGAACCAAAAAAATAAATGTGAACGTTCTCGCCGTCCCATACGATTCTATGTATGATACTGCGGAGAGCGTTTCTTTTTTGTTCAACAGTCATTTCATCAATGTAATTTGCTGTATTAGAAAGCATTTCGGCAAGTATCTCAAAATCCTCCTCTGATGAGTTGGTGTTATTGGCAAGGTCGATGTATTCTTGAATCTGTTTCTCTAAGGCTTTTATTTTGTTGTCGATTTCATTGATCTGGTTGAGTATGTAGCCTGAAGCTGCTGAATCCTGAGATTGAGCAAGTGATTCAACAAGATTTTTTATTTGCTTTTCGTATTTTGCTTTGGACTTCCTCAAATCTTTTAATTTTTCTTGATACGATTCGTTATTATAGTCCATACTCCTTAAACCACGCTTTAAATGCTTCATAAAATCAGAAGTGTCTGCCGCTATTTTCTTGACTTCCTCACAAACAAGCCTATCCAATTCATTGCCGTTAGGACGTTTCATATCGCATTTCTGACTCTTACTCTTTTCTTTAAGTTCACAAAGATAGTCATAAATCAAATCTCCGTCCTTATTTCTTCTCTGTGTGAGCTTTGGACGCATAAAGCTTCCGCAGTGACCGCAGTAGAGAAGTCCTGACAGCAGTGCAACATTGCTTCTTGGCTTTCGGTATGACTTAGACTTGTTCTGATTGAGAAGCTTCTGGACATCTACCCAATCAGCTCCGCTTATAAGTCCTTTGTGCTTACCGACAGAAATTACCCAATCGCTGACAGCATTTACCACGTTAGTTCTGCCTGTCTGCTGATTGGTTTTATTGTAAGCCATCATTCCATGGATACCGTCAAACTGCTCTTTATTGGAATAAATTTCAGTATCGGCAGCAGTAAAGTAGTTCCATGCCTGTTCATCGGCTATAAGGTAAACAGGATTCTGTAAAATATTTTTGAGTGCAAATCGGGTAAATGATTTTCCCTGCTTGGTGAGAATGTCATGCTGAATCATGTATGTTTCAGTCTGAGAAAGAGATTTATATTCGAGAAACTTTGAGTAGATAAGTTTTACTAAGCTTGCTTCTTCATCGACAACTTCGAGCATATGAGCTTTTCTCGTTCTCCCGTCAACAGTAACGCTTCCGACTGTTTCCGTACTTCTGTAACCGGTTGGCGTATTACCTCCGAGCCAGCGACCGTCTCTTGCCAAATAAAGCATATTGTCACGGATTCGCTCTGCAATAGTTTCACGTTCAAGCTGAGCAAAGACCATGGTCATTGTTAGCATTGCTCTGCCTGTTGAAGTGTGAGTTTCAAAATTATCATTTATCGAGACAAAGTCAACATTGTGGAGCTTCAATTCTTCGGTGAGTTTGATAAAATCAGCAATACTTCGGCTTATTCTGTCGAGCTTGTAGCAAACTATCCTGCAAATATTGTTTTGTCTGCATTCCTTGAGCATTTTCTGAAATTGCGGACGGTTAGTATTTCCGCCCGAATATCCCTCATCTTCAAAAACTAAAATATCATCGTCTTCAACATTTTTGAATTTCTTTTTTATGTGAGTTCTGCAAATATCGACCTGGCTTTCAATACTTTCCCCTTTTCCTGTGAATTTTGACTTTCTTGAATAAATCGCAGTTTTTCGTAAGTCTATCATAACAGCCTCCTTGACGATTGAGTGAACTTATATATCATTACGGCTTTTGCCCCTAAGACTATTATACCGCAAATTTGCTTTAATTGCAACAATTTTAACGAAATTAGCAGAAAAAATTTTAAATTGCAGCAGACTGATGCAATAAAAATGCCCTGTGATGTGCTATAATCATCATAGGGCATTCGTTATTAGAATTCATCAATTTTATCCGCAAGCGCTCTGACAGTAGTAAGAAAAGTCTTTACCTTGCGTTTATCCTTAGTTTGAAGCATGGAATTAAGAGTTGTAAAAAGGTTTTCATTTGGTGCGACAGAATCAAATATCAGGTAATCCATGCTAACATCAAGAGCTTGTGCAATTCTGAAAAGAGTATCAAGCGAGGGAATTCTCGTACCACGTTCGATGTGTCCGATGTGTGCAGTAGAAAGCTCACAAATCTCTCCGAGCTGTTCCTGAGTTACATGATGTTCTTTTCTTGATTTGCGTATCCTTATGCCGAGCGCTACATAATCAAGTTCTTTTTCCATATCTTCACTTCCTTATCTTTATTATACATTATTCACAAAATTTAATAAATTTATTTGGAGCATTAAATATTGACTATTAGCATTATTATATGCTATAATATAGAAAATACTTGTTGGAGGTATAAATCATGAAGTTTTACGGAGTTGGAGTTCAATACGGTCGAAAAGATGATAAACTCTCTGATTTTCAGAAATTTGGTTTCTGGTGTATGGGGCATGATACTCATGAAAAATTTGAGGAAGTTATATCAAATGTCAATACAGGCGATGTTGTATTTGCAAAATCATTTATTCCAGAAAATCCAAGACACTTTTATATTAGAGCCATTGGATTTGTTAGTGATATTAGCAAATTGCCTGATAATGTTCCGAATGAATATAAAAGTAAACGAGGATTTTCAGTTGTATGGACTACATCATTTGAGAAGCGTTTAGATTTAGAACCAAGTGATAACTTTATGTCAGAGGGATTTATGAAAGTATTGGGGAATGTTCGTACTGGAACAATCTATCATGAAACTAATAAGGAGATGATTCTAAAAATTGTTGAAACAATGAATGGTCCATATTATAAATAACGGAGGTATAACAGAATGGCTTACAATTTTTTAAACGCAAACGAACAGGTGGTTATGGAGGGAAAAGCAAATAAAACGGTTTTTCTTGGGGTAAACAAGGGAGGAACTTTGATACTTACAAATCAGAGATTAATTTTCAAGACTTTGCTTTCATCAAAAATAGATGATATTCCGCTTACCTCTATTTCAACCAGTGCGGACAGCTTTAATGTGTTGATTCCGTCGGGCAACATGATAAAAGTATGTACTACTGACGGCAAAAAACACCAATTTTTAGTAGTTGGCAAGCAGAAAGAAGAGTGGAAACAAGCTTTGTCAAATGTTGTGAATTCACTTAGAGGATAACGTTGACAATCAGAGTGTAAAGGAGAATAATTATGAATGTTGCATCTAAAAAAGCTGATATTTCCTTAAAAGGAATACTCGGAATTATTCTATCTGCAATTATGGCTATGTCAATGGTGATATGCTTTACAAGCTGTGATGATGAATCGTCAAACGGAAAAACTTCTTCAAAAGATTATGTTTTTAAATCTAACAGCCAATCAGGCGCAAGCTTCAATTGTACGATTGATGATGTTATTAAGGGCTACAATAAAAATATTGACAAACATCTTACAAATGGCGGTGACGATTTTAAGCTTGATGTTGGTTATTTTAGCAAGGAAAATGGAAAATATTTTATGTCATCGTCTAATAATGCATATAGTATAACTATATTTATTGATGAGAATGAATATGTATACGGAGTAGAGTATGACGTTGACAATTCGATATTAATGAGTGATGAGTATTCTGACTTGATTTTTGTTTTGGTTCGTGGTTTATACAATTCCGTTGAACCTGATAAAAGTTATGATGAAATATGTGATATACTCGGTGATGCTATTAACAATGGTGCTTTGCAAAAAGACAATGTTAATCACGTTGTAATAGCTGAGAATAGTTTGACAAAATTCGCTTCAATGGCATCGTTTGATGAATAATACAAGTATCTCAAGCACTTCACAAAACGTGGAGTGCTTATTTTTATGTCTTTTACTTGATTATTACAGCTACATCGGCGAAAAGAATTAACTAAGTTAAAGTCTCTGAATAACAGGGACTTATTTTTTATGCCTGAATTTGTGAACTTTTTGTAAATAGTTGCTGTTAAAGGAGTAATTTTTAAAGTGAATTACGAGTAGATTTTACCAAATCGCAGGGGAGAATTTTCTTTCGATTGGTTTGGTAATTTAATTTAAAGGAGATGTTTCTTATGGAAAAAGAAACAAGAAAAGTAACTACAAGAGTAATTACAAACTACTCACCCTCAGACGACGCTATTACAGAAATTGTACACTGCGGAAATGTTACGGAGATAAAGGTGCTTGAACGCAATCCGTTAAACAACCTCGGAAAATGTAAACGTAAAAGCAAGGATTTATATGTTAATACCGAAACAGGAGAAGTGCTTGAATATAAGCATAACGAAAAGTCTGGTAATAAAAGAAATATGAATAAGGCATTTGAAAAGCTTCGCTATCTTATCAACAACAATTTCAAATCCGATATTAACGAACTTCATGTTATCCTTACTTATGCTGAAAAAATGGACGACTTTGACAAGGCTTCAAAGGATTTTAAACGTTTCTGGGAAAAGGTCAATTACAAATACCCTGACTTGGAGTATATCCGTATAATCGAACCTCAGCATACCGGTACATGGCATATTCATGTTTTGATAAAAACGGCAAAGAAAGGATATTTCACACTTCCGAAAGATGAACTTGAACAGCTCTGGGGACATGGTTACGTTTGGATTTCAAAGATAAAGAACAATGACAACGTCGGTGCATATTTTTCTGCTTGTCTTAAAGATGTTGATGTGTTTGAAAAGGATTCAGAAAATCCAAATGATACAAAGTGTATTGTAAAAGGTGCAAGACTGCGTTTTTATCCGCATAATAAAAGGTTTTATAGTTATTCAAAGGGTATCAAAAAGCCTTTGACGATCCGTACAACTTATGGTGAAGCAAAGAAAAACTATGATCTTGAAGATTGCGTTTATAAAAAAGCTCAGGAAATTGTTTTAAAGCCTGATGATGAAAGTGAGAAAGAAAAAGTTGTAAATCGTGTACTGCGTTTACAGCTTAATTCCAAGCGCAAAAAGAAGTCATAATGTACAAACTGTGCTAAATAAGCTGTAATACGGAGGTCGTTGTTATGCAGGTAATATCACACTATCCAAAATCGGCTGATGTGCAGAGAATATTGTGCAAAAACTTAGCCGAGGTTCAAGCTAAAGCGATAATTGAAAGAATTCAGAAAATGAATCTATCCGAGGACGATACAAAAAGACTTATTACAACAATATGCGATAAGGTCAAAATAAACGCTGATACATAATCAGCAAAAGACGGAGCGTAAAAACTCCGTCTTATTTTTCACATAAGCATTTGAAATTATGGTCGTACAGGGCATTATTTATATCCATGACCGAGGAGGATTTTTCAACTCCGAAAATAATAATACTGTCCCTTTCATCTTTAGGATACAGTGGAGCAAGCTTGGCGATTTTCAATGCAGTCTGGATTTCGTCAAGATTAAGCTTCATTCCAATACAGATAGAGATTAGCACCTCTCTTGACGGAGTACGGGGATTTGAGGGCGAAAGGAACTGATAACAATACCTGTCCGAAAGCTCAGAATCGCTTGCGATCTGCTGGATAGTGAGCTTTTTCTCTTTGATAAGTAAGTTCAGATATTCCTTTATATCACAGTCGAGAAGAAAATCCTTGTTTTCCTGCAAATAAGCGTCGATACTCCCTGATTTTTTAAGAAGCTCAAGCAGCTTTTCAGTGTCCTTTTGTTTCATGAAAAATCACCTCAAAAAATACGATATTTACATTTTTATTATAACATGGTATAATAGAAAAAGCAAGTGGAAGAGGTGAGAAAATGTTCAATTCCGAAGAATACAAATTTGTAAAGCGAATAAAATCAAATGAGAAAAGCGAGATCGTTTTATTGGAGCATAAGAAATCCAAAATGCGGGTTATAAAGCGGACTTTTTGCGGAAATCCCGAGGTTTATAAAGCTCTGCTGAATCACAGGATAGAGAGTATTCCGAAGATATTTTATGTAAGTGAAAACGATAACAAGGTAATCGTATTTGAAGAATATATATACGGCATAACATTATCCGAGCTTTTACAAGAGGAACTGTATAATGAGAAATCGGTCGGAAAAATCATTTGCGAGCTGTGCGATGTTCTCGCTATTTTGCATGGTCACAGGATAATTCATAGGGATATAAAGCCTGAGAATCTTATGATAGACAAAAAGCAGAATTTCAAGCTTATTGACTTTGATTCTGCAAGGATATACAAGCCATACTATCCGAAAGATACCGAATATCTGGGAACTGTCGGATATGCTGCTCCCGAACAATACGGCGATACTCAGACGGATTCAAGAGCAGATATTTATTCAGTCGGAGTTTTGATGAATGTTCTGCTCACAGGAAAACTTCCCACGGTACAGCTTTACGGCGGAGATATGGGAAAGGTAATCGAAAAATGCATACAGGTGAATCCCGATAGACGTTATCAGACTGCCGAGGAACTGAAAAAAGCTCTGATTGGAAACAAGAAAAGAAAAAAGAACTGGCGGTATTTGCTCCCTTTGGTAATTTTGCTCCCCGTTGTGATCTGTGTGACAGTTTTGATGTCAAATGATGAAAGTGATAATAAAACAAAGAACTCTGATAAGCCCAATTCACTTGCCCAAACGACCGATGCACCAATAAATTCAGCTAATGATGTCACAACGATTAAAACAACTTCACAAGCTCAAACAAGTGCTGTGATTGCAATTGAAACAACTTCACAAGAAACCGCAATACAACTTGGCGACTATATCACAGAGGGCAAAACAATCAGTCAGATACAAGGCTATGGCGGTTATGAAGATATTGGCGGAATAATTCTGACGATCGAGGAAATCAATGAAACTACACTAACATTTTCCATAATTCAGTACAGCGAAAGCGGTTATGCTGCTGATACAATATCGGCAAGAAATATTACCGCTGAAATTTCGGATAATAGAGCAGAATTTTATTTTAAAGATATGCTTGACGGCAATGGTATGGGAGTGCTTACATTTGAAAACGGAAAAATTCACATTGTAACATTCCCTGACGAAACAGCTTCTATACAAACAACAATTATCGTTGACGAATGGCTTTCTTGATCTCTTTAAAATGATGATACATAGGCAGCGAAAGACGGAGCATAACAACTCCGTCTTTTATATTGAAAGACAGTAATGAAAGCCTGAAACTTTGGTAGCTGTCTACTTGGCTATCTTCATAATAACTTTAATCATCTTTATTTGATCTTCCTCGTTTACCACCTCTCAGAGCTTCTATAAAGCGTTTGAATTTTAAGGGCAAACGGTTTCGCTGAAAACGCTGTAAGCTGTTCACAAGCCTGTCAGACGTTATGGAGAGCGTTAAACAACTCGGAAAGCTTTTCAAAAGTCTTTTTCTGAATGCTGACCTTGTTCTGCTCCCATTTTTTAAGAGTTCCGAGAGGTGTTTTTATATATTTTGCAAACTGGGATTGAGTAAGCTTCATAGACTTACGCAGTCCCTTTATTTGCTTGCCTTGACCGTTGTAAATGAAAGTGTTGTAGTCATCGAGCAGTAGCGAAACATCAATTTTGAATAATTCCGCTGCTTTTGAAAGCTTGTCCAACGGATAGCATTCAAGGACGTTTTCTTCATATCGGGAGTATGTAGTTCTGTCAACTCCTATAGCTCTTGCAACGTCACGCTGGAGCAGTCCGCTGTTTATGCGATACCATTTCAGCTTGTCCGATACAGTTTCAAGCTGTTCGGGAACAGGATTTTCACTCAGGAATCTCTTCGATTTTGTAAGATGACAATTATTGATGAAACGGAGAGTCTGAATAAACAGGGGTGCATATCTGACATTTCCGTTATCGTTCTGATACATAACGTAAAAATTGTCGCTGACTTTGCTGTGTATCTTCCAGACATTAGAAAAGGCTCTTGTTTTACTT
>OIYT01002609.1_pt1 | contig 10755 bp, 6 predicted proteins | sample 1588201 | NCBI WGS metagenome assembly OIYT01 (sample SAMN03283260) | human gut metagenome | biome: human-associated habitat; material: feces | host: Homo sapiens | place: USA | collected 2013
CAATATCGTTTTTTATCACTGTTGTTGAATTTACAGAGATTTTTTCGCAGGGCCGTATTGAAAAGTAAATAGATAAAAGCGATCCTCCATCAAGTAGAAAGCAGAGATAAACTCTCTTCTGTTTGGTGAGAGATGTTTTTATTTTTCAATAATTCGATATTATTTTCGATAAAGCAAAGAAATGCGGATGCTTTTTCTAATAATTGCTTAAATGCCTCGACATAGTTATTCTCACTAATACCTAAAGCTGATGTAATCTTCTTATAACCTTTTCCTTTGCGGTGACCTGTTCCGCAAGAGCGTAATTCCTGTAGATTTCGTAAGAATTTGATGTGTTCTTCGTAATTGGGAACATTCTTTTCTTTAAACCATGTTTCGATTCTGGCAATGCTACCTTTCAATTCTGTGCAGTTCCCGGTAAGTACTCTAACTATGTTTTTTTCATTCAATGAATCAATGAGCGATTTTACAAGAGATAATACTAGCATATCAAATTCTGGAATGGCATTATGAATGGGGATTCTCAAACCATCAAAATTATATTTATCTTGATTCTCGAGTTGAAGGAAAAGAGGCCATCCTAATTTCTCTTCAACCAGACTATTCACTCTTACATAGTTTCTTTTGAAAACTGAATCTTCAGAATCAGAACTTGCAGCAATGCACATAAAATCTCTTTTGAAACGTGCTGAACTAATATTACTGTCTGTTATTATGTTGAACCCTCGCCAATAATGCTGTTCTGCTTCACTTGGTAGATCACGTCCTAAATCTCCTAGATAAACTGAAACATAGCCTGCATCATTTCTATCAATATAAAGCGCCCATAAGTTTCCGCACCTTAGAATGGACTCAGTCACCGTATATAATTCTGGCTTTGCTATATATTTTTCAAGAACTGCCGGGGCAAAGAAAACTGGTGTGAGATAATGGGGTGCACCTTGATTCGTACCAAAATAACTGCTTAATTCGTCTGGATTACAAGTGAAAGATACTTCGCTACCATCATCGTCAACGCCAATAAGAAAATCAATGAAATTTTTTGATTCGTTAAAAGGCCATACATTACAACTTGCTAGACTACACCCAAATATCACTTTTTTTGCGTAAACCATAGAAAAATTCTCATAGCGTGTTAATCCATCAGTTTGCCCAAGAGTAAGAGAATATAAATAAGAATTGTCATCCGCTTTTACAGTGTTTTGAAAATAATCAAAACTGGTACTATTATCAAGATCAGTACATCGACTATCAACATGTATTAGTAGCACTTTTTCTTTTAAGGTTAAATAGGTTTTTAGATATTTTTTGTGTACAGTAACAACGCCAACATCATCTATTTTTACTACAGTGATACAAGTTCCATCAGCAGGGTCAATATACTCTTTTTTTGTCTCATCATAAAATAAATTAAACAGTAATCTGAATTCTTCTGCTATTTCAGTTGAATCTGGGGCTACACCATAAAATTCTCTATTTATTACCAGCGGTTCAAATCCATCATAATTGCCATATCTTAAGTATGCATAATTTCCATTTTCCCAATCGCCACCTGAATTTACGCAAGGATATAAGTTATGTGCATTATAGGTATCATTTGACATTTCCCTTTCTATCTCAGACTCAGGAAGAAGATGACTTTGAATACAAACATCAAATCCGTCTGACACATATTTCCCAAAAACCGGAACCATGATCTCTGAACCTAATGTCTCCGTTATCCATGAAATGATAGATTCTTGTTTAAAATATTCTTTTTTCATTTTATTATTACCCCATAAAATAAGTTTGTAATTATATATTGAATAAAGTATAGCTGTTTCTATAGCTAGTGATATTTTCTCACATTTTCAAACATTGGTTATTGTTTTGGCATACTAACCTCACTATACAATAATGTATCATAAAAATTTGTTTATCATTTATAATATTTGTAATATTCTCTCGGCGTGTTAATCTGTAAACTATATTCATGCCTTTCACCATTGCAACCATCGGATATGTTTCCACTTTGTACATTTTGACGAATGACAACCAAATGACAGTGTACCAACCTCTCTGTTATCAAAATTGCACCGTAATCTCACTATGCAGATTGGTTATCAGCCTTTTTAGACCGTGGATGTCTTTCCGAATACAGTAAAAATGGCATTATGGTTGACGTTGCTATTTGAAGTGAAAGCTAAAAGTACTGTAAAATCGGAACTTTTATGCCTTTTCCCTTGACATCAATACTACGCACTCAACGTGCGCCAAGACGTAAGAATTGATAACCTGCATGTCACTGTCGTGCCGGACGTGGAATAACCACTACCATGAGTGGGTAGATTGGTTGTTTTTTCGGAGATTTTATATGCGTGGAAATATGTCAATAATCGCTTTGCTTGCGGGAGAATAAGCTGAATGGTTTATTATTTAACTTACACTCCCCTACAAGATACTGCTACAGAATTGCCGAAGTGTCTCCGTTTTTCCACGTCTACTTCTCTGCCAATAAATATTATACTTTTTCTTTTTCTCTAATCGTGATTTAGTAAATCGTGATTTGATATTATACTATAGATTTGGAAAAATGCAAGTGAATATAATGAAAGGAAAAGCCATCTGAATTATTTTTCATCTATCTGACTATTTTCAATATCCTTCAACGTGCAATCGTCATCAGACTTCTAACTTATCAAACCATTTGCACTTTTCCCAATTTCAAATACTGCTTATACGCTCAGATACTTCTCGATTACAACCATAATATGCTTGTTACCTGGTGAAAGTGTTTCTCAACCTCTCGCAGATCGATGGACTTGCCGTCGTTCTCCAGCAGTCCATTTGCATAGCGCATCAGGAAGGCTTGTAGCTCCTTGCGGCTCATTTTCTTGATTGCACGGTCTATTAATTTCTGTTCTGGCATAAAAAGGCTTTTCTTATAAATCAGAGACTTTTGTAATACTCTTCGATCATTTGAGCCATAAGATGCCGACGCTGAGATAAAAAGCTGTCGTAATCGCCGACGGTCATGTGAATAATATCAGCGGGTAGTGCATTTTCTTTGATATTCTCATTGAGTGCCTCCATGCTCATAATATTTCCAATCTCAGCAGTTCCCGAATCAAACTGATCGATAATAGTTTTGAAATAAACAGCGGGAGCGTCATCACTAATCGCTTTATTCACCTGCGTGTCAAGATAGGTGTAATTTGCCACTTGATTATACTGTGACTTTGTAGTAACGCCGTTAGCTTTTAAATATGCCTTTGGGAAAATGTGATGTACATCTCCGGATATATCAAGCAAGTCAGAAATCATTGTTCCATGCATAAGCAGTGAATTCTTATTCATATTGATTTGAGCCGCAAGGAATGTATTAAATGCAGGGCTGTTAACGGAAGATGTTTCAAGGTTCTGCGGAAGAGTAACTTCCCAGAAAGTATCTGGCAGGGCAGAACGCTCAATTTCGCTAAAGAACGTTAGGAAGCCCTTCTCTTCAATATTTCGGATATCACGTCCCATAACGGTTTCCGGAGAGCCGATGTACCGACCGGTTAAAGTTGAGAGAACAAACCATTTTTGAACATAACGTTTTACTTGATTCTTAGGTATAGCAGGATCATTTGATAGTTTCAGGAACAAGTAATATGCAAAATTAAGCGTCATCATCGAATTAAGCAGTTTGCTAGATTTGAAGCCAGCTCCCTTTATTGCAAGAATAAACTGAGCAAAATGGTACTCATTAATAAACACCTGAATCCCCTCGTCAAGTTTTTTGTATGACTCCTCGATGATTTCTTCCTTAAATTCTCTGGTTTCAAAATCGCGACCAGAAAGTAAACTTACCATGTCAGATAGTCTGCCTCTGCTAAAGCTGTACATGAAAGCAACTCGCAGCATATCACCATAGTCCGGATTGTAGATATCCTCTGTACCTTTTGATAGCCATTTGATTTTTTGAGCATAAGTTGTTTCCGAAAATTCCGTATCCTTCTGTACTTGTGGATAAAAGTCGGGCTTCACAGCAAGATGGCAGAAATAGTCCACAACTTTGCGAAGCACATTACCGTTATGTGCTGTGTCTGCTGCCATTTTTGACATTACGAAGTCTGACTGACTCAGCGGAGTGCCTTTCGAATTGATACGGATGAATATTTCGGTAACCTCGTCAATATCAAGTGTATGATCCAACTCTATAACACCGATCTGCCGATTCGCTATGGCTTTGAGTTTTGTCAGCACCTCCGATACTTCATCAAGGTCTACGCCTTCATTTGCCTCCGCATATTGATTCTCAAATGCACGCTGTTTGAAATCAGGCTTAAATAAAACAGATATATCAGGAATCCATTTTTTGTCTTTCAGGTGTGAAGCATCCTGTACTTCAAAACGCTTTGATGGATCAGTTGCCAGCGGATTAAATGCAATTTTAACACGGTCTTTGTTGAAGTCTTCATCAAGGACTTCTAATCCAGATATTGCAGCCATCAATGCAGTAATTCGTTGCTGACCATCAATCAGGACATGCTTACCGCCTGCAACAACACCCTCTTTGGTTTTGATGTCAGGATTTTTCCATGTAATAATATACCCAGTCGGATAGCCGTTATAAAGAGAGTCGATCAAATCTCGAACCTGACGGCGCTTCCACACAAAAGGCCGCTGTATTTCAGGGATTACAAATTGTCCAGCATCAATTAGACCAAGAATGGCACTGACTGAATACTGCATCAGTGTGAATTTTTCTCCAATCATTATCTTTTCTCCCCCAGATTAATAATATTCCTCGATGTAGCTGTACGCCTTGTTGAACACATCATTATCGTGAATCTTATATTTGTTCCAGATGACGCTGCGCAGAGCCTTCTTTACTTCTTTCTGACCAGCAGTTGTGTTTTGCCAGCCGTCAAAGCGGACAATCTTTACGATGCTGTCAATGTCTGCAACAATGCGCTCAACAATGATTGGCGTTTTATCATTTTTAAGCCCATTGAAAAGTTCAGTAAGTGCAGCCCTACCCTTGTCGATTTCCTGCTCTGGAACAACCTCTTTTTCCGCCTGACGAGCCTCTCTTGCAAGAACAAGCAGCCGTCTCAGAAATTCTACGCTGGCAATCAGACCACGCTCATGACGATCTCTCAACTCTTCCAGCTTTTCACCCAACTTGATGAATCGTGGATCTTTGCTATGTGCTTGGATACGGGCAACGAGATCGATTTCAACCTTCATGGTTGTTTTCTTGAGGTCTTTCTGCTTCTCGATATACTCATCAATCAGCTCCGCATCAAGTTCCAGAATTTCCTCGTCCTCATGTACATCACCGACAATAAGATTTTCATGAACCAGCTCCATTGTTTTTGCGCCAAGAGATGCCCATACAAGTCCGCCGATGTCCGTTGTAGGCTTGACAGACTCGTATACATGAGTGAGCCACTGATAATCAAATTTATAAGGTGCAAGGAAAGGATCAGGTGAAAGTGAATTCCATACTCGATTCAGCACACGGTAATCCGCACCAAAGCTATCCTTATCTTCATTTGTAGGAATACACTCCTGCGCAGCCATTAAGCCTTCCCAACCGTCAATGGTTCGATCAACGCCGATGAAGTATTCCAGACACTTTGTCATCAGTTCAGGGAACTGATTCTTAACTTCTTCAATATTCGTGATGACCCTCTTCATTCCGGCTTCGTCAAATTCAAGAGCCTTTGCTACATTATCAAAAATACCGATATAATCAACAATCAGACCATGTGTCTTTCCTTCGTCATAAGTTCTATTTGTTCGGCAGATTGCCTGCAGCAAGTTATGATCCTTCATTGGCTTGTCCAGATACATGACCTGAAGAATAGGAGCATCAAATCCGGTAAGCAGTTTTGCTGTAACGATGACAATCTTTAATGGACTGGTTGGTTCACGAAAGAAGTCAAGTAGCTTAGCTTCCTCATTCGCCTTCCTTGCCGCTGCGAAACAGAACTCCTTGTGGCAGAACAATCGCACAACGACCATTCTTTTTATCCATAGAGCAGATCATGTGCTGCAGCCATGCAAAGTCAGCATTGGAATCGGTTGGTGAACCCCACATATTTCTACCGTAAATATCGGATGAAAACTGATCTGCGCCCCAATTCTTGAGGGAAAACGGCGGATTGGCGATGACGCAGTCAAATGTACGAAGCTGTCCAGCTTCTAAGAATGCAGGCGAACGAAGCGTATCCCCCTGCACAATCTGCACATCTTTTGCACCATGAAGAAATAGATTCATTCGTGCAATTGCAGAGGTGGCCAGATTCTTCTCCTGACCAAAAATCTTACCATATGTAAGCTGATCATTTCCAATATATCGGATTGCCTCGATAAGCATACCCCCGGTTCCGCAGGCTCCGTCATATACAAAGTCTCCTGCTTTCGGAGCGAGAAGTTGAACCATCAGCTTGACGATGGGACGGGGTGTATAGAATTCACCTGCATTCTTTTTAGAGAGGTCAGCGAACTTCTTGATCAGATATTCGTAGCTGTCGCCCATGACATCGTCAGAATAATTCTGGTTGCCAAGCTTGATCTTAGACATGTGTTCAACTAGATTTTTCAGACGTTCGTCGGAGAGCTTCCCTTTATCTGTCCAATTCGCATCGTCGAAGCTAGAGAAAACGCCACTCAGTGTGTCAGGATTTGCTCTCTCAATGCCAGTCATAGCTTTTACGATAGCAACACCGATATTTTCATGTGCCTCACGAACATCATTCCAGTGACAGCCTTCCGGAATTACAAAGCTATGGTTTTCCGGAAAAGCGGCATATTCTTCGTCGCCGTCAGATTCTTCCAATGCGATTTGTGTTTCTTCGTCGTACACATCGGAAATACGTTTGAAGAACAAAATTGGGGTAACATAGCTTTTATATTCATCCTGATTGATTGGGCCTCTCAGGATATTACAGGCTTCAAACAGATGAGAAAACAACCGCTGACTCGTTGTTTCCTCGCATGAAACCACTTGTGTTTTCTTTTTTGCCATTGATTTTCTCACTTTCGTATTTGATTTCATAACGGAAAAACGATGAGATTCAGCAGTAAAAATGTCACTGTTCTGTTGCCGATTTTGGATATGAATATACAAAATATATTATATCATGATTCGGAAGAAAATTCAAGTGCCTAGATTCTTCTTTTTTGTGCATTATGCCGGTTTTCGAATTAGCTCTTGACATTTTTTACTCCTCATGCTATCCCTGCGCCAACTGGCTGAAAAGCTGGATTTATCTGCTCCGTTTTTGAGCGATGTCGAGAAAGGCAGACGTAATTCTCTCGATATGGATAAGTTAGTTATGCTCATCTCACCGCCGAAAACCTCGATACAGGTGAGAATATGAACTGCCGCTGTAAATTTACTTGTAATCTGCACGAATGATCATCTCTTAGATTGGCGAGAACCGGTTCGGCGGCGAATCTGTGACGTATATGGGTATCGGTGCAACGAAAAAGTGGGAACGCATTGAAAGCTACGGCCCGAAGTTCGTCGAGAATATCGTGCAGGCAGTCGCCCGTGATTTGCTGATGTTCTCCATGCAGACGCTGTCGCACTGCTTTATCGTCGGACACATACACGGCGAAATGATCATCGAGGCAGACCGCAGAATGCCGCTGGAGCGGTATGCCGGCAGATGTCACGAACACCAGAATGGGCAGACGGTCTGCTCCTGCGGGCGGACGGGGATACGTGCCGCTGGTATCGGAAAGTCTAAATTGTAACTTTTCTGTAAAGCTTTCAGGAAAGTTGTACGTTTGCGTACAACTTTTCCCCCGAAATCGCTGTATAGTGAAGGGACTTTCGCACACAGACAAAAATCATGACAGGAGGTATCTTTTATGCACTTTACCCTTTATACGGCGGACTGCCGTGAAAATGCAAGAAACATTCGTTACCCGAATCCGGCTGCCATTACCACAGCCGCAGACCTCAGGAAAGCCATCGCTTACGACCACGTTTGTGCCCAGTATGCCGACGGCATTCGGAAAGAGGCAAACTTCCAGTTCTCGGATGTCCTCCCGATGGACTGCGACAACGACCACTCTGACAACCCGAACGACTGGCTCACGCCGGAACGCCTCGCACAGCGGCTGCCAGACGTTGCCTTTGCTGCCACCTACAGCCGCCACCACATGCAGGCAAAGGGCAAGTATTCGGCTCGCCCACGGTTTCATGTCTTCTTCCCCACCGTCCCCTGCACGGACGCTGCCACCCACAAGGCAATGAAGCTTCGCATTCACAAAGCCCTGCCGTTCTTCGACTGGAACGCCCTCGATGCGGCACGGTTTCTCTTTGGGGCTTCGGGCGAGGTCTTCTGGCAGGAGGGCAGCCTGCACATCGAAAACTGGCTGCTGCTCATGAAAACAAACCGCAGCATTCCCCAGGGACAGCGCAACAGCACCATGTCCCGTATGGCGGGAAAGCTGGTCAAGCGGTTCGGTGTCACCGGGGAAGCCCATGCGAAGTTCCTCGAAAAGGCTGCAGCGTGCGATCCGCCGCTGGACGATGCGGAACTGGAGCGTATCTGGGCAAGTGCCTGCAAGTTCGGCAGGAAAGTCGCCTCGCAGGAAGGCTATGTGCCGCCCGACCAGTACAGCGAAAACAGCCTGATTCCCGATGATTTCTCCGATGTCGGGGAAGCCCGTACTTTTGTGGATTGCTATGGCGAGGAGATTGCGTTCACGGTTGCGACCAACTACCTGCGTTATAACGGTGTGTATTGGGAGGAATCGGAACAGGCGGCAGTGATGGCGATGATTGAACACACAGACACACAGCTTGCGGAAGCGGACAGACAGGTGGAAGAAAAACTCAGCAGTCTGGAGAATCTTGGTGTTCCGAGGTCACTTGCAATTGCAGGCGGAAAGAAGTTCAAGAATGAACTGAATCCGGAACAGCTTGCTGCCTACAGCGGATTTGAGTTTTCCAACGCATACAGAAACTTCGTTATGAAATACCGCAATATCCGCAGCCTGAACAACGCCCTCGATGCCGCAAAGCCGCTGGTATTGAAACACCCGGAACAGCTTGACGGTGCTCCCCTGCTGCTGAATACCCCCGGCGGTACTTATGACCTCTCCAAAGGTCTCGACGGCTGGAAAGCGACGGATCCCGCTGACCTGATTACGAAAGTGACGGCGGTCGTGCCGAACGAGGACGGTCGCCAGCTCTGGGAGGATGCTTTGCAGGTGTTCTTCTGCGGTGACCAGAGCCTGATCGACTATGTGCAGATGATTTGCGGACTCTGTCTGATTGGCAAAGTATACACGGAAGCAATGATTATTGCCTACGGCGACGGCCGAAACGGCAAGTCCACCTTCTGGAATGTCATCTATAAGGTGCTGGGCAGCTATTCCGGCAATCTCTCCGCCGATGCCCTGACCGTCAACTGCAAGCGCAATGTCAAGCCGGAAATGGCGGAGTTGAAAGGCAAGCGTCTCATCATTGCGGCAGAGTTGCAGGAAGGAATGCGTCTGAATACCTCCGTGGTTAAACAGCTCTGTTCCACCGATCCCATTTTTGCAGAAAAGAAGTTCAAAGCACCGTTCTCCTTTGAACCGAGCCATACGCTGGTGCTGTACACGAACCACCTGCCGAAGGTGGCGGCTTCTGACGATGGTACATGGCGCAGACTGATTGTCATTCCGTTCCATGCCAAGATTCAGGGACAGGCTGACAAGAAGAATTATACACAGTACCTGATCGACAACGCAGGCGGTGCGGTCTTGTCGTGGCTGATCGAGGGTGCGAAGAAGGTGGTCGCCGCCGATTTCAAGGTAGACCGCCCGCAATGCGTGCTGGATGCAATCGGAGCGTACCGGGAGGGCAATGACTGGCTCGGTGCTTTCATCGATGATTGCTGTGATGTGGGTGCTTCCTATCAGGAGAAGTCCGGAGCGCTGTATAAGCGTTATCGGGAATACTGCACAGAGAATGGCGAATATGTCCGCAGCACCACCGATTTTTACAACGCACTTGAACAGGCGGGCTATAAGCGTAAGAAGACCAAGACAGGAAATATGATCATGGGGCTGTCTCTTGCAACGGATTCCCTTGATTGACTTCCACCCTAAACGCATCAAAAAGCACGTAAAATAGCGAAAGGTGGAAGTCGTAGGAACTCATTTCCCAACCTTACGCAGGCGAGAAAAAACATAATTTTTTTCCTATGGAAAGGTATGTATTTGACTTCCTACGACTTCCACCAATAGCGTACATTGATGCGGGATTTCACCTTGCAGGCTGCTGCATCTGGGTGAAAGATAGTCTGGTGTACTGTACGGCTTCATGCAGAACGGCAAGCACAAGTGGTATTCCGACCGCAAGCAGACGACCATCTGGCACTTCGACAAGCCGAAGCGCAATGCCAATCACCCCACTTCAAAGCCGCTGGACTTGCTCGGTTATCCCATCGGCAACTCCACGCAGGAGAACGCCGTGGTGATCGACACCTTCGGCGGTAGCGGCTCGACGCTCATGGCTTGTGAGCAGATGAACTGTATCTGCTATATGATAGAGCTTGACGAAAAATACGCCTCCGTCATTCTCCGGCGCTACGTTGAGGACACCGGGAATGCCGAAGGCGTGTATGTCATTCGTAACGGACAGCAGATTCCGTATGCGGAACTGGTCAAAGAGGTCGAGACGAAGGAAGGCTGATGAGGTGTTGCTATCAGACTTTAATATGATAGATTTACAATATAAGTGCAACACAAAAAAAGAATGACACATAAAGCCACTCG
>OIYT01002610.1_pt1 | contig 10753 bp, 13 predicted proteins | sample 1588201 | NCBI WGS metagenome assembly OIYT01 (sample SAMN03283260) | human gut metagenome | biome: human-associated habitat; material: feces | host: Homo sapiens | place: USA | collected 2013
CCGAGTGGGAAATTTCCTCACCCGGCCTTGATTTTTTTGAAGACTTATGAAAAAACGGGGGCAAGGCGGACGGCAAAAAACCGCCCCGGCAGCTCCTGCCGGGGCGGTTGCCGTATGTCGGAACGCTTAGAAAATACCCTGTGCCATCATGGCGCTGGCCACCCGCAGGAAGCCCGCGATGTTGGCGCCGGCCACCAGGTTGTAGCCCAGGCCGTACTCCTCCGCCGCGTCCACGCTCATTTTGTAGATGTTGTTCATGATCTGGCGCAGCCGCTGGTCCACCTCTTCCTCGGTCCAGACCAGACGCTCGCTGTTCTGGGCCATCTCCAGGGCAGAGGTGGCCACGCCGCCGGCGTTGACGGCCTTGGAGGGGGCCACGATGATGCCGGGCTGTTCCATCAGGAACTTCAGCGCGTCGTTGGTGGTGGGCATGTTGGCGACTTCGATGTAATACTTCACGCCGTTGGCGGCGATCTGCTTGGCTTGCTCCATATGGACGTCGTTCTGCATGGCGGAGGGCATCACCACGTCCACCTTCACGCCCCAGGGCTTCTCGCCGGGGTGGAACTCCACGCCGAACTTGTCCGCGTAGTCCTGAACGCGGTTCCGGCCGGAGTTGCGCATCTCCACCAGATAGGCGATCTTCTCGTCGGTGGCGACGCCGTCGGGGTCGTAGACATAGCCGTCGGGGCCGGACAGGGTGACGACCTTGGCGCCCAGCTGGGTGGCTTTCTTGCAGATGCCCCAGGTCACGTTGCCGAAGCCCGCGCAGCCGATGGTTTTGCCCTGGATGCTCTCGCCCTCGTGGGCCAGCACGTTCTCCAGATAGTACACCGCGCCGAAGCCGGTGGCCTCGGGCCGCACCAGGGAGCCGCCGGAGGCGAAGTCCTTACCCGTCAGAACGCCGTTCTCCCAGGCGCCCCGCAGGCGGCGGTACTGGCCGAAGAGGAAGCTGATCTCCCGGGTGCCCACGCCCATGTCGCCGGCGGGCACGTCCACGTCGGGGCCGATGAAGCGGTGCAGCGCCGTCATGAAGGACTGGCAGAAGCGCATGATTTCCGCCTCGGACTTGCCGGTGGGATCGAAGTCGCTGCCGCCCTTGCCGCTGCCGATGGGCAGGCCGGTCAGGGCGTTTTTGAAGGTCTGCTCAAAGGCCAGGAATTTGACGATGCTCAGATTCACGTCCTTCTGGAAGCGCAGACCGCCCTTGTAGGGGCCGATGGCGCCGTTGAACTGCGTGCGGTAGCCGGTGTTGGTGTGCCAGGTGCCGTCGTCGGCCATCCAGGTCACCCGGAAGGTAAAGGTCCGCTCCGGCTCCACCATGCGGTTCAGCAGGTCGGCCTTCTCGTATTCGGGGTGCTTTTCGATGACAGGCTCCAGAGAGGAGAAAACCTCCTCCACGGTCTGGACAAACTCCGGCTCATTGGCATGCTTGGTTTTCACGTTCTCAATCACACTGGCAAGATACGCGTTCATCAGGCATCCTCCTTGAAATCATTGAATTTGTGTAAAATATGAGGCACGTCGCCTCTGTATCCTCAGTTTAACACTTATGGACGCAAGAAACAAGGCCTGTTTTTGCAAAACCGCCAAATTTTTTTTGACGGCCTAGAAAAAAAGAAGGTAATTTTGTACGTTTTGACGGGATGCGGATTTCGTGGGAGAGTTAAATAAAGCTGGTATTTCAAGCAGCTCCGCGTTATAATGGTTAAAATGCAGCCGTTTGGGTGAAAATCCGCGAAGAGATGTTGCCAATTGGTAGCATCACTTTGAGGTGATAGCATGCATTTTCAGCGGCTGGAGGACTTGCGCGTAGACCACGACAAGACGCAGATAGAGATCGCGGCATATCTGAATATGAACCGCAATGTCTATTGGCGGTACGAAAAGGGCGTGCGGGAAATTCCCGCATGGGCTGTTTTGAAGCTGGCTGACTACTATAAGGTCAGCACGGACTATCTCCTGGGCCGCACGGACGAGCGGACGCCCTATCCGCCCGCCAGGCAGAGATGAGAAGGCTCGCCGTCTTTGCCGGGGCTTTTTCACTGGGGATTTTCCTGGCCCAATACCTGCTGCCCTATGACTGGCTGCTGTCGGGCGCGGTCCTCTGCCTGTGCCTGGGCTTCGGCGCGCTTCGCCTGCCCTGGGAGTGGCGGAGGCGGGGCGTGGTGATCGGCGCGGCCCTGGCGCTGGCTCTGGGGTACGACTGGCTGTACGTCCGCCAGGTCCAGCGGCCCATGGAGGCCCTGGCGGACAAGGAGGCCGACGTCACTATGACTCTGCTGGACTACGCCGAGCCGGCCACCTATGGTGTAAAGGCCACGGTCAGGATCGAGGGGCTGCCGGGAAAGGCGGTCTATTACGGCGACGAGACGCTGCTGGCGCTCCAGCCCGGTCAGACGATCCGGGACCGGGTCTCCCTGCGGAGCTCCGGACGCATCCGGGACGAGGGCGTGTCCGTCTTTACCTCCAAGGGTGTGTTCCTGCTGGCGTACGCGAAAGGGGAGGCGGTCTTCGGACCGGGGACCATGGAGCTGCCCCGCTGGTGGCCCGTCCGGCTGGGACGCGCCATGGGGGACCGGATTCGCGGGATGATGGACGGCGACGCCGCCGGATTCCTGATCGCCATTTTGACCGGAGAGACCGCTGGGCTCTCCGAGGGCGCGGCCTGGGACCTGTCGGAGGCGGGCATGTACCACGTCCTGGCGGTGTCCGGCATGCATTGCGGCTTTTTGCTGCTGCTTCTGCGGGCGGTCATCGGCCGCCACCGCCGCCGTCTGCTGGCGGGGGCGACGGCGGTCCTGCTGGCGGGATACGCCCTGCTGGCCGGCGCGCGGCCCTCCATGGTGCGGGCCTGCGTCATGCTGGTGCTGCTGCTGGCGGCGCCCCTGTTCCGGCGGGAGAGCGACGCGCCCACGTCCCTGCTGACCGCCCTGTTTCTGATCCTGCTGGCAAATCCCTTCGCCGCCGCGTCCATCGGCCTGCAACTGTCCTTCGGCGCTGTGGCGGGGATCTTCTGGCTGACGCCGAGGCTCTATAAGATGCTGTCAGGCGAGAAAAAACATGGTAAGGTTTTTCGCTTTATAGCGGCTGGCTTTTCAACAACGATGGGCGCTTTGGTATTGACCACACCGCTGACCGCGTACTATTTTGGCCTCGTGGTGCTGGTCTCGCCCATCAGCAACCTGCTGTGCCTGGGAGCGGCCAGCGTGGTGTTCATCAGCGGGCTGATCGCGGTGTTCGTGGGCTTTCTCTGCCCGCCGCTGGGAAATCTGCTCGGGCTGCTTCCGGCGCTGCTGGGGCGGTACATTCTTGCCATGGCCCATCTGCTGGCGGGGTTGCCCTATCACGCGGTGTATCTGGACAACCCCTATCTGAAATACTGGCTGGCTTTTACCTACCTGCTCTTTGTCGCGGCGTTTCTCCTGAAGCCCAGGACCCGTCGAAAATACCTGGTGGCCGCGCTCTGCGGCGGGCTGGCGCTGGCGGTGACGGTGCACCTGGGCGCGGCCCGGTACCGCGGCGGCCTGGACGTGCTGGTGCTGGACGTGGGGCAGGGGCAGAGCGTGCTGCTGGCCTCCGACGGACACTTCGCCCTGGCGGACTGCGGTAGCGCCAACAACTGGCAGGACCCCGGCGAGACGGCGGTCCACCATCTGCGGACCATGGGCTGCCGGACGCTGGACTGCCTGATCCTGACCCACTACGACAGCGACCACATCAGCGGCGCGGCGAAGGTGCTGGAACACCTGCCAGTCTCCGCGCTGATGGTGCCAGAGCTGCCGGAGGCCGGGAGCCAGGGGGCCGGGGTGCTGGAGACGGCAAGGGCCCGCAGCACGGAAGTCCGAGTTCTGGCGGAGACGGAGACCCTCGACTTTGGGCGGGCGTCTCTGACGGTGTATCCGCCGGTCAGCGACAGGGGGGACAACGAGCGGGGCCTGAGCGTCCTGGCGTCCACCGGGGAGAAGGACCTGCTCATCACCGGCGACATGGACGGCGCCACGGAGCGCAAGCTTCTGGAGACCTACGGTCTGCCGGACATCGAGGCGCTGGTGGTGGGACACCACGGCTCCAAATACTCCACTTCCGACAGGCTGCTGGACGCCCTGACGCCGGAGACGGCTGTCATCAGCGTGGGCGCCAACAGCTACGGCCACCCGGCGGACGAGACGTTGCGCCGTCTGGCGGAGCACGGCTGCGCCATTTACCGCACGGACCGGCAGGGCGGCGTCCACCTATCTTTGAATTGAGGAGACCGATATGGCATACGCGAAAAAAGCGCCCAAGAGCAACGAGGCGTTTCAGAAGCTGAAGGCGGACCTGTCCGCCGGGACGATCGGGTGCGCCTACATCTTTTACGGCGAGGAGAGCTACCTGCGGGAGTACTACCTTGGGGAGCTGCGGAAGAAGCTGGTGCCCGCCGGGTTTGAGGAGTTCAACTACCACAAGCTGGAGGGGAAGGACCTGACGGTCCAGAGCCTGGTGGAGATGGCGGAGGCCATGCCCATGATGGCGGAGCGGACCCTCATTGTTGTGACGGACTTCGACCTCTTCAAGCTGAACGAGGAGCAACGGGAGAAGCTGATCGCCTTTTTTGACGACATCCCACCGTACACCTGCGTGGTGTTCGTCTACGACACGGTGGAGTACAAGCCTAACCGGACTGTGAAGAAGCTGTACAAGGCTGTATCCGACCATGTGGCGGCGGTGGAGTTCCGGGCGGCGGACAACAGCGACCTGGTGGCCTGGATCGCCCGGCGCTTCCGCGCCCTGGGGAAGGAGATCGACCGCCAGACGGCGGAGTATCTGATTTTCACCTGCGGCGGGCTGATGACAGGTCTGGTGCCGGAGATCGCCAAGATCGGAGCCTACGCAAAGGGAAAAGCCATTACACAAAAAGACATCGACGCGGTGGCGGACCCGGTGCTGTCGGCGGAGGTGTTCAAGCTGTCCGACGCGGTGCTGCAGGGCAATTACGACCTGGCGGCGTCCATTCTGGGAGACCTTTTGAAAATGCAGACGGAGCCCATTATGATCCTGGCGGCCCTGGGCAGCCAGCTGCGGCGCATCTACACCGCCCGCATGGCCATCGACAGCGGCAAGGACAAGTATTGGCTCATGGAGCTGTGGGACATGAAATCCGACTACCCGGCAAAGCTGCTGATCAGCGCCGCCAGACGGACCACCGCCGGCTGGTGCGCCGACGCGGTAAAGATGTGCCAGGTGCTGGACCGCCGGATGAAGAGCGAGAAGGGCATCGACGCGGCGGGGGAGCTGAAGCTGCTGCTGGTGCGGCTGGGGGCGCGGCGGAAATGAGGAAGATCAGGGAAGTCATCGTGGTGGAGGGGCGGTACGACAAGAACACCCTCTCCCAGGTGGTGGACGCCACCGTCATCACGCTGGGCGGCTTTTCCGTGTTCAATGACCGGGAGAAGCTGGCGTTTCTCCGCCGTCTGGCGGAGAAGCAGGGCCTCATCGTCCTGACGGACAGCGACGGCGCGGGCTTTGTCATCCGCAACTACCTGAAAGGCGCCCTGCCGAAGGACCGGGTCAAGCAGGCGTATATTCCCGATATCCACGGCAAGGAGCGCCGCAAGCGGGCCCCGGGCAGGGAGGGCAAGCTGGGCGTGGAGGGCATGAGGCCCGACGTGCTGCTGAAGGTCCTGCGCCGGGCCGGGGCGACGTTTCTGGACGAGGCGGAGGAGACGCGGGCGGAAAAAGCCCCCATCACCAAGGCGGACCTGTTTGAGCTGGGCCTGACCGGCGGGCCGGACAGCGCCGCGAAGCGCCGGGCGCTGCTGAAGCGCCTGGACCTGCCGGAGCGCCTGACCGCCAACGGCCTGCTGGAGGCGCTGAACCTGCTGTACAGCCGGGAGGAGCTGGCGGACCTGCTGGAGAAGCGGTAAACGTTTCCGCGGACGCCGCGTCCGCGGGGGGGGCATGGAAACGGACTGGCGATACACCCAAAATTTTCGTTGATTCGACAGAATTCGACAAAATCTTTGGCGTTTGGATGATATGCTTCTCCCATCAGAGCCGGACACGGGATACCGGCTGAAAGGGGAGAATGTGTGTGCGGAGATATTTGGCCGGCGCGGCGCGGTGCCATGAGACGTCGGTGCGCTACTATCTGCTGGCGGAGGGCGTAAAGAGCGGCAGGCGGCGCTACGGCGTTCTGGTGGAGGGCGGCGGCAGGCAGGCGATCCCGGCGGTGACCACTTCCCGGCGGCGTGTGCAGGCGCTGCTGGAGCTGCTGATCCGGGGGCGCGTCACGCCGGCGGCGGCCCGGGACGTGGTGGAGGACTGGCTGCTGACCTGAGCGCTTTTTTGCTCGGTTTTTGTAAAAAAATACTTGCAATCACAAGGGGTTTGTGGTATCCTATTCAGGCTACAAAGGGCGGTCCTCTGCCGTGCACGCGCAAAACGCGCCAAAGTGCCCTGGAAAAGCGGCAAGAACGCCTATACAATAGGAGGAAATATCCATGGATCTCATCAAAGAACTGAACAAGGAAACCCTGGCCAAGGAGCTGCCCCAGGTCCAGATCGGCGACACCGTGCGTGTCCACGTGAAGGTCAAGGAGGGCTCCCGCGAGCGTATCCAGGTCTTCGAGGGCACCGTCATCGCCAAGAAGCACGGCGGCATCGAGGAGACCATCACCGTCCGCCGCATTTCCTACGGTGTCGGCGTGGAGAAGGTGTTCCCTGTCCACTCTCCTTCCATTGAGACCATCCAGGTCGTCCGGAACGGCGCTGTCCGCCGCGCCAAGCTGTACTATCTGCGCGGCCGTGTCGGCAAGGGCGCCAAGGTCAAGGAGAAGCTCTAAGAGAGAGAAAAAGAGAGGCGAAAGCCTCTCTTTTTTGTTTTGACAAAAAGAGGACCGCGGGCGGCGCGTAATGGAAAATTTGCCGCTATCCCTTGTGGTCCGGGATTTTTTTTGTTATACTACTTTAGATTATGTTGGAAGCGTATCGGCTGAGGAGGGATGACATGGCAGCGGAGCGGAAAACGGAGCGGCCGGACCGGGGGCTTTACGATTGGGTGCAGACGCTGGTGTGCGCGGTGACGGCGGTGGTTTTGATCTTCGCCTTCGCGGCGCGGATCGTCAGCGTGTCCGGGCCGTCCATGCGGGAGACCCTCCAGAACGGCGACAAGCTGCTGGTGCTGGACAGCCACCTGTGCGGGGAGTACCGGCAGGGGGACATCGTGATCTTCCAGAAGCCGGACTTTGAGGACGGCGAGCAGATCGTCAAGCGGGTCGTCGCCACGGCGGGCCAGACGGTGGACGTCGACTTCGGCGCGGGCGTGGTGTATGTGGACGGCGAGGCGCTGGAGGAGCCCTACACCCGGGAGCCCACCTGGCTGGACGAGGGGCTGTCGTTCCCCGTCACGGTGCCGGAGGGCTGCGTGTTCGTCATGGGCGACAATCGCAACGACAGCAAGGACAGCCGCCACACGGAGCTGGGTCCGCTGGACACCCGCTGCGTCATTGGCCGGGCGGTGCTGATCGCCATTCCCGGCGAGACCGCCGGACTGGAGCGCCGGGAGTGGAGCCGCGTGGGCGTGCCGGATTGATTTTGAGGAGAGACAGAGATGCGGAAAAAAGAAAAGGACAGGGATAAAAAGAAGAGGGAAGAGGACAAGGGCTTCTACGACTGGGTCCAGGCGCTGGTCTGCTCCGTTTTGACGGTGGTGCTGCTGTTCACCTTTGTCATCCGCCTGATCGGCGTGGAGGGCCACTCCATGGTGCCGACCCTCCAGAACGGGGACCGGCTGCTGGTGCTGAACGCCATGCTGTACGACGATTACCAGTACGGCGACATCGTGGTGCTGCGGAAGGAGGCCTTTCTGGACGAGCCAATCGTCAAGCGGGTCATCGCCACGGCGGGCCAGACGGTGGATATCGACTTTTCAACAGGCTCCGTCTATGTGGACGGCAGACTGCTGAAAGAGGACTACATCAACGAGCTGACCTTCCTGGAGGAAGGGACCGAGTTCCCCCTGACGGTGCCGGAGGGCTGCGTGTTCGTCATGGGCGACAACCGCAACCACTCCAGCGACAGCCGGGACTCCCGGCTGGGGACGGTGGATGTGCGCTACGTCATCGGCAAGGCGGTGTTCCTGGCTTTCCCGGGACCGGACGAGTATACGGATAAACGGAGCTTTGACCGGATCGGAGTGATCGCATGAATATACAATGGTATCCCGGCCACATGACAAAGACCCGGCGTATGATCGCCGAGCAGATCAAAAACGTGGACGCGGTGTGTGAGATTCTGGACGCCCGCATCCCGGTGTCCAGCCGGAATCCGGACGTGGACGAGCTGACGGCGGGGAAGCCCCGCCTGGTGGTGCTGAACCGGGTGGACCAGGCGGACCCGGAGGCCACAAAGCGGTGGGCCGCCTATTTCCGGGCCAAGGGCTGCGCGGTGCTGGAGTCCGACGCCAAAGGCGGCCAGGGCACGGCGAAATTCGCGGGAGCCGTCCGGGAGCTGCTGGCGGACAAGCTGCGCGCCTACGCTGAAAAGGGCCAGGTGGGCCGTGTGGTCCGGGTCATGATTCTGGGCATCCCCAACGTGGGGAAGTCCACGTTTATCAATAAGGTGGCGGGCCGCAAGACGGCCAAGACCGAGGACCGCCCCGGCGTCACCCGCGCCAAGCAGTGGGTGCCCATCGACAAGGGGCTGGAGCTGCTGGACACGCCGGGCATCCTGTGGCCGAAATTCGAGGACCAGAGCGTGGGGCTGAACCTGGCGTTCACCGGCGCGGTGAAGGACGATATCCTGGATGTGGAGACCCTGGGCTGCCATCTGATGGCCTATCTTGGCGGACAGTATCCGGAGGCGGTCAAAACCGGCTATAAGTTGCCCGTCCTTCCGGAGCGGGAGGCGGAGGAGAACGACGTGGCCTACGGCTACCGCCTGCTGGAGGCGGCGGGAAGGAAGCGGGGCTTTCTGGTCTCCGGCGGCGAGGTGGACACGGAGCGGATGGCGAAGATTCTGCTGGACGAGTTCCGCTCCGGCAAGCTGGGCCGCTTTACACTGGAGCTGCCGGAGTAAAAGGAGGATACCCATGAAGTGTCCTGTCTGCGGAAAAGAGATGGAGCGGGGAAAGGTCGCGACGGATTACAGCCACGGGCTGTTCTTCCTGCCGCCTGACGGCGAGATCGGCTTTTACCCCACCGAAAAGAAGATCGAAAAGCGGGGCGGGATCGTGCTGGATGCCCCCTTCGGCTGGAATTTGCCCAACGAGATGGAAATTCCCGCCTATGTCTGCCGGGAGTGCCGGAAGATCGTGATGGAGTATTGAAATGGACCTTTGGATATACGAACGGGAACAGTGGGACAGCGGCTTCCAGACCGTCTGCGGCGTGGACGAGGCGGGGGCCGGGCCTCTGGCGGGGCCGGTGTACGCCGCCGCCGTCATATTGCCCCGGAAGCTGGACATCCCCGGGCTGAACGACTCCAAGCAGCTGACGGAGAAGAGGCGGGAGGCCCTGTACGATATCATCACCGCCCAGGCCGTCGCCTGGAGCGTTGCCCGTGTGGAGGCGGCGGAGATCGACGAGCTGGACATCCTCAACGCCCGGATGCTGGCAATGACCCGGGCCATCGGCGGGCTGTCCGTGAAGCCGGACATGGCCCTGATCGACGGCAACCGGGACCACGGCAGCCGCTGCGCCATTGAGACGCCCCACGTCACCATTGTCAGGGGCGACGGCAAAAGCGCGTCCATCGCGGCGGCGTCCATCCTGGCGAAGGTCAGCCGGGACCGCTACGTGTCCGGCGAGCTGCATGACCTGTATCCCCAGTATCAATTCGCCAAGCACAAGGGATACGGCACAAAGCTCCATTATGAGATGCTGGACCAATACGGCCCCTGTCCCCAGCACCGGGCGACATTTCTGAAAAAGTGGGAGGCGCGGAGGCCATGAGCCGGACGAAGGCCGCCGGAGACCGGGGAGAGGCCGAGGTGGCCCGGTACCTGCGGAAAAAGGGCTATACGCTCCTTGCCAGCCAGTGGCGCTGCCGGTTCGGGGAGCTGGACCTGGTGGCGCGGGACCGGCGGGGGACCGTCTGCTTTGTGGAGGTCAAGCTGCGAAGCGCCCATTCCATCGGCCTGCCCCGGGAATTTGTGGACGGGCGCAAGCAGGAGCGGCTGCGCTCCGCTGCCGCCGCCTATTTGAGCGCCTATGAGATCGACGCCCCCGCCCGGTTCGACGTGGCGGAGGTCTACGCGGAAAACGATGGCACGCTCCGGGTGGAGTACCTGGAGGACGCCTTTGTATAGAGAATTTTTCCTGAAAGACCTGCTAACAAAAGTCAAGTAGAAATTTCAGCTTTTGGAAGCAGCGAAAAAGGCAACACAAAATCAAGCCGCTGTGCATTTCAAAATTAAAACGGCGGCCAGCCAGATGGTATAGAGCAGGAAAATCAGTCGTGTTCTAGGGAATCTAAATAGGCTTTCACAGAGGCGTAGTAGATGCGCAAGAACTTGTTGGCGGATGCCATCATGTAGACACGGTAGGGCTTGCCCTCAGAGCGTTTCTTGTTCATGAACTGGTAGACCGGCTCATCCATTGGAGCACATTGCAGGAGGACACCCATCACCAGAAAGAGCGTCCTGCGCAGAGAGGCAGAGCCCCGCTTGGAAATGCTGCGGCCATGGACATCCATTTGGCCGGATTGGCACGGTGGGGAGTCAATGCCCGCAAAGGCCACCAGCGCTTTCTTGGAATGAAAACGGCGCACATCG
>OIYT01002611.1_pt1 | contig 10752 bp, 10 predicted proteins | sample 1588201 | NCBI WGS metagenome assembly OIYT01 (sample SAMN03283260) | human gut metagenome | biome: human-associated habitat; material: feces | host: Homo sapiens | place: USA | collected 2013
TGGTCATACGCAACGGGTTGAGCCCCGGGTCGTAATCCTTACGCAGGGGGTGCCCCACCCAGTCGTCGCGCAGGAACAGGCGCCGCATGTCGGGGTGGTTCAGGAAACCGATGCCAAAATAGTCAAAGACTTCGCGCTCGTTCAGTTCCGCGGCCTTCCACAGGTCGCAGACCGAAGGCAGCCCGCACTTCTCGCGGCTGGGGGTCAGCGTCCGCAACACGACATTCTCGCCCGTCGCGGTGGCTTCGAGGTGGTAGACCGCCCCGAACCCTTCTTCGCCCCAGTCCATGCCCGTCAGGCTGCGCAGGAAATCGAAGCCTTCGGCCTTCAGGCGTTCGGCCACCCCGCGGAAAGCTTCCGCCGGCACGGTGAACATCCCCTCGCCGGCCTCCGACCACACGGCCGCAGGCTCCCAGGCCTTCATTTTATCTGTCAGGGTCATAATTCTCGTTTTTCTTCGTCCACATTCAAATCGTTCTTCTCCGCCGTCAGGTCGCTCCGCAGCAGCCGTTCGTACTCCTCGCGGCCGATCTGCCGGTTCACGCCTCCGAAGAAGCGTTGCAGTTTCACCTTGCGCTGGAGCTGCATCAGTCCGTAGAGCATCGCCTCGGGACGCGGCGGACATCCGGGGATGTAAACGTCGACGGGCAGAATCCGGTCCACGCCGTTGACCACGTGGTACGACTTCTTGAACGGACCGCCGCTGATGGCGCAGCCGGAACCGCTGCCAGCAGCGATCCCAAGGTCACCATCAAGCTGGGCTGGGCCGAAACCTCCGAACGCAGCGGCCATGCTCTGTCCGAGGCGGCCTACACCTTCCAGGAGCAGGTAGAGGCTCTCTCCGGCGGCTCTATCAAGGTAGATCTTTACCCTGCCGCCCAGCTGGGCGATGCCACCTCCATGCTGACCCAGGTAGAGGCCGGCACTCTGGAGGCCTGCATGTCCATCTCCAACGGCCAGTTTGCCACCTCCTACTATCCCGACCTGGGCTTCCTGGACATTCCCTACCTGTTTGAATCCGCCGACGAGGCCTACGAGCTGCTGAATCCTGAGAAGGACTTCTTCAAGGACCTGCACGACGTTGAGCACTCCTTCCGCCGCTTCGCGGAGCTCGTTCCCGCCGACGGCCATGTGGTCGCCAACTGGGACGACGCCGGCGTGCGCGAGACGCTCGAGGGCTACACCGGCTCGCTCTTCACGTTCAGCGAGCGCGGCGCGGACGCGCACTGCCACGCGGAAAACCTTGTCTACACCAACGGCCTGCCCTCGTTCGACGTCATCTGCATGGGGCAAAAATATGCCCACGTCGCCCTCGAGGTCGGCGGCGAGCACAATGTGATGAACGCGCTCGCCGCGGCGAGCGCCGCCTACGTCCTCGGCATCCGCGGCGAAGCCGTGGAGCGCGGCCTTGCCACCTTCACCGGCGCGGGCCGCCGCTTCGAGAAAAAGGGCAGCTATCACGGCGCGGACGTTTACGACGACTACGCCCACCATCCCGGCGAGCTGCACGCCCTGCTGACGATGGCGAAGGCGCTGCCCTACCGGCGCATCGTCTGCGCCTTCCAGCCGCACACCTACACGCGCACAAAGGCGCTCTTTGAGGAGTTCGTGCGGGAGCTCAAGCTCCCCGACGTGCTCATTCTCGCGGAAATTTACGCCGCGCGCGAGCAGAACGACATCGGCATTTCGTCCAACGACCTTGCCAGGCGCATCCCCGGCGCGATCTACTGCCCAACGCTTGATAAAGTCACGGAGGCGCTGCGCGCCGCCGCGCAGCCCGGCGACCTGATCATTACCGTCGGCGCGGGCGACATTTACAAGGCCGGCGAAAAGCTGCTGCGTGAGAACTAACGAGACAGAAAGAAGGCTTCCTCATGTACCTCTCCCCCGTCTACACGGCTGCTCCCGCCGTTGCCGACGAGCGCGTCGGCGCGGTCTTTGCCGGCATCACCCTCGTCCTGTGCGGCGCGGTCTACGGCGTGGAGCTGCTGCGCGGCAAAGCCGTGACCCTGCGCGACGGGAGCATCTTCTATCCCGTGACCGTTCCCTCGCTCGTGCTCACGGCGGGAGCGGTGGCGCTTCTCTCCCGTCTCGTCCTTCCGCGCCTGACCCACGCGGCAAACAGCACACTGCCCGTCACACTGGAGCGCGGCGGGAAAGCCGTTCGCCTGACCGCGCTGATCGACAGCGGCAACACGCTCTGCGATCCCGTCAGCGGCGCGCCCGTCCTGACCGTCTACTGGAAGGCCGCGCGGCGGCTCCTGCCCGAGGCGGTCACGATCTCCGATTTTGAGCGCCCTGACACCCTTGCGCTGCGGCTGCGCGCCCTGCACCCGCGTCTGATCCCGTACCGCGCCGTCGGTACATCGTCGGGTCTGCTCTTTGCCGTTCCCTGCCGGATCACGCTCGGCGACCGAAATCACACCGGCCTCGTCGCGTTTTCTCCCACGCCGCTTTCCGACGGCGGCGCGTACGAGGCACTGACCGGAGGTATCACCTATGCTTAAAACTCTGACACAGCTCCTGCTTGCGCTGTTCCGCAAGCCCGCAAACCTCATGTACATCGGCGGCAGCGACATCCTGCCGCCGCCGCTTTCCGCGCAGGAGGAGCAGCTGCTGCTTGCCCGCTGCGCCGCCGGTGACGAGAGCGCCAAGCAGCGCCTGATCGAGCGGAATCTGCGGCTTGTCGTCTATATCGCGCGGCGCTTTGAAAACACCGGCGTCAACATCGAAGACCTGATCTCCATCGGAACCATCGGGCTGATCAAGGGGATCTCGACATTCAAATCCGACCGCAACATCAAGCTGGCGACCTACGCCTCGCGCTGCATAGAAAACGAGATCCTTATGCACATTCGAAAGATTTCCGGACAGAAGACCGAGGTCTCGCTCGACGAGCCGATCAACACCGACTGGGACGGCAACGAGCTTCTGCTGTCGGACGTCTTGGGCACGGAGAGCGACACGGTCATGCGCCCGCTGGAGGAGGACGTGGAGCACGAAATGCTCCGGCTCGCCCTGCAACGCCTGTGTGAGCGCGACCGACGCATCGTAACGCTCCGCTTCGGACTGGGTGGCTGCCGTGAAATGACGCAGAAGGAGGTCGCCGACCTGATGGGCATCTCACAGTCGTACATCTCGCGGCTGGAAAAACGGATCATGCAGCGCCTGCGGCGCGATCTGCTGCGGCAGGTATCGTAAAAACCCTTGCAAAATTCGGTGTGTTTGGTATAATAAAGTGAGAAAATACTGAAAGAGGTATCCCCAATGACACCGAATATCTCCAAATCGGTCTTAAAACGCCTGCCCGTCTATCTTGCCTATCTCAAATCTCTGCCGGAGGACGCGCCGCCCAACATTTCCGCCACGACGCTGGCCGCCGCGCTGAACATGGGTCAGGTGCAGGTGCGCAAGGATCTTGCGCTGGTCTCCGACGGCGGACGTCCCCGCGTGGGCTATCAACGCCACTCGCTGGCCGCGGACATCGAGCAGTTTCTCGGCTATGACAACACGAACGACGCCGTCATCGTCGGCGCAGGAAAGCTCGGGCGGGCGCTGATGGGCTATCGCGGCTTTTCGGAATACGGCCTGAACATCGTCGCCGGTTTTGACAACGATCCCGCGCTGGCCGGAACGAAGGAAGCCGGCAAGCCGATTCTGCCGCTGTGCGAGCTGCCCCGTTTCTGTGCCGAGGGCAAGATCATCATGGGCATCATCACCGTCCCCGCCGAATATGCGCAAGAGGTCTGCGACCTTCTGATCGAGGGCGGGATCAAAGCGATCTGGAATTTCGCCCCGACGCATCTTGCCGTTCCGGACGGCATCCTCGTGCAAAACGAAAACATGGCGGCGAGCCTTGCCGTTCTTTCCAAGCATCTTTCCGCGCAGATCAAGGGGTTTTGACCTTTTCTCCCTCTGCGGTGGAAAAAATGCTTGCATTTGCCGCGCAATGCGTGTACAATAGCACAGGAGCAACGTCGGTGTGATGGAATTGACAGACGTGCGGGACTCAAAATCCGGTGCGTCAAGGCATACCGCTGTGGCTGAAAACCCTTGATTTTCAAGGCTTTTTTACGAATTGAATAAGTGCTTTGGTTTTAATGTCCCTCCAAATATCCCTCCGTTTTCCGGCTGGGGTATTTGGGGCCGACTTAAAATAATAGATGCCGGTGTGTTGGAATTGGCAGACGAGGCGGACTCAAAATCCGTTGGGCTAATAACCCGTGCGGGTTCGACCCCCGCCACCGGCACCATAATTGGATCAAACATTGATACGATGTGTCGATGTTTGGTCCGTTTCTTTTTGCCCGAAAAGCTGCTTGCGGCAAGGCTTTCTGCTAAGAGCAGGTGCATTTGTTCTGACATCCGCCATGATTGAGTGCCCTTCAGGAGGTCTTTTTCAAAAACCACCTCGCTGGCCGGAAAAGCAACCGTTTCAAAAGGCCATAATCGTTTCAATGAGAATAGCCCGTGATGAGGATCATGCACTCCCCACCACGTGCTGTTATCGTATCTGCCGTTACAGTGTCTCGGTGATCTCTGTTCCATTTTTGAATCGGAAGACCAGCCGCCCATCTTCATAGACCATCACCCGGTCAATCAGGTTGAGCCATAAACGGTCACTGTATTGGACCGGGAAAGAATCGTCAAAGGCCCGGATCTCATTCATAAAGCTCTCGATCACATCGCCCTGAAAGCGCCGGGTGACCTTCTGGCTCTGAAGCTGCTGCGCTCTATCCTCGGCATCGCGGTACCGCTGAGCCAGCGCATCGTATCTCCGATTATACTCATCCTGCTGTATGACTGTGGTAGCATTTTCCGCAATCAGCTTCCGCGTGAGCTCAGAAACGATCTCCAGCTCGGTCTCCAGCGCAGCGCACTCTGCATCAATTTTCTCCGTATTCAGGTATTCATCCAGCAGCATCTGGCAGGTTTCCATCAGGACTTCCCGCGCCTCTGTAAGATTTGCTACGGCCTGCAAGAACAGGCGCTTGATGTCCTCCTCGTATAAATGAGGTGTGCTGCAGCGATGCCATGCGCTCGATCAGATCCGGGTGGCTGTTCCAATACTTCATCCGGCAGCGGTCCGAGCAGAATCGTCTCTTGTGCCGTGTATGCTGTTTAACGTATTTCCCACATTGGGGACAAAACAAGACCCCACCCACGGGCCGATCTGCCGGGGACAATGAAATAACGCTTTTCTGTATGGTATTCATGTCGTTCCTCCAGGGTGGTCCGGGAGAGAGGATCAACCGCCCTCCCGGACCGGATAGTTTATGCGGTGATCTGCAGGACCTTCACAGCGTCTGTCTGGATCAGCTTGCCATCCAGAAACTCATATCCCAGATAGCCGATCTGTCCTGCTTCAAAGAACTTCTCCTTCAGAACACGGATCGTCATCGGCTCCCGCTCCACGATCCAGTAGAACGAGAAGTCCCCGAAAGCGATGGGCTTTGCCCCGGCCCCTGCAGAGGGCATGTGGTTGTCGATGTACACGGGCTTACCGAGGATCGTATCGTTGGCATGATTCCAGATCGGATTGCCGTCCTTATCCTTCAGCAGCCGGAGGGCCAGAGCGGTATCGTCATTCATCAGCCAAGCGTCTCTCTGACGGAACTGCTTGTCCACGGAGAAGTACAGGCGGATCACATCATCGAAGGTGATCCCGGATGCGGTGACGCCGATGGCAGCGCCGTTCTCCGAAAGAATACCCGTGGGCATGTCCACTCCGGTCCCGTTGATGAAGCCGTCGCTCTCCGCGCTGCCGAAGCACCGGGCCATGCGCTTGATGAAGTAATCTCCAAAGACATGAGGATTGTCCTGCAGGAAACTGGCGTCCATTCTCATAATCGCGGCCAGCTTATGATCCTCCATGGCGAACTCCGTAAAGTCGTTGATGCCGTCATAGATTGGGATCGCTTCGCCATCAGGCACCCACGCGGCAGCATCTGTAGTATGCTTGCCCAGCAGCTTGGAGGGGCCTTTGTTGGAATAAACGTAAGTGCCGATGGTACGGAACAGGCTCTCCCGTTTGAGGGCTTCGTCATACTTGGTGGCAGAGCTCGTGGGGAGCACATAGCTGCCAGACGGCTTTTTTCCGGCCTCCAGAAAGGCGTCGCTGTCCTCTCTGCCTCTGGCGTAGTCCCAAAAGTTCTTGAAATACTCAGGCTGGTTGGGAAGATCGAAGTTGCTGTTGATAGAATTCATGGTATTGTCCTCCATAGTTTTTGATTTTTTTGTTAATTGTCTGTTTGAATATGCTTTTTGCGTAAATGACCCCGCGCCGTTGCCCGAAAGCAAAGGCCGTAGAGATTTTGATCGCCCTACCCCTCAGAGGCACTCCGGGCACTCATAGAGAGACAAGCGATGCTTGTTTGAGGGCCGGGAGATCGCTCGCATCACCGCCCCGCAGATGGGGCAATGGATGCGGTAGGCGCTGGCCTGCCGGGTGGTATGTTCCTCACGGGCGATCAGGCGATACCGCTTCGGGACCAGCTCCTCCAGATAGAGCGCGGCGGTCCCGGCGACCTTTTCCCGGTCTGGGGAACAGAACAGTGGGGACTTGTCCAGTCCGGCCGTGTCCCGGTCGATCAGGGGATGGTAGAGTACATCCGTCATGCTTATGCCCTCACAGCCTTGACGGGCTTTCCGGCCGAATCGAAGAAGCGTCCGGCGCAGAAGTCCAGTGCGTCCTGATACTCGGCAAAGACCACGCAGGCAAAGTCGTACTCGACCTTCCAGTAATCGTAGGCGGGATCGGTTCTGTGGGAGACCACGACGGGCATTCCTTTCCGCGTCTGAAACACGGCCTTGCATTCAAACTTCCCACGAGAGAAGTCCTTGGGATCGTAGGTGGACTTGCCACCATAGTTGATTTTGAATCTCATGATTTTCCTCCTGTAAATGTGTTTTATCCATAACCGGAGAAGCTGGGCACGAAAGCAGATTTATTCAGTAATGGCGGGACTCTGCTGCCCGTTTCATCCGGCCTGCTGTGATGAAGCTGTGGAGGTCGTGCTGGTCATTCCTATAATCTTTCTTATAGGCATTATTTTTTGTTGTCCTATATAGACCTTTAGGAAAAGAGCTCCATGACCTCCACACTTGGTGTATGGATGCTAACCGGGTACGGGGCAGAAAAGGCTCCACACCTGATGCAGCTTTCCGTACATTGTGATCACCTCCGATCTATATCGTTTCGGAGAGCAGATCCTCTCACCCTACGGAGAAAAGGTGACTGCTTCGACCACCCTGCTCCGAAAAAAGATGTGCTCCTCAATATACGGCCACGAGAGAGGACGAAACTTTTATGGTTTGCCAGCTTTTTTCACCATACGGAGAAACATGGGCCGTTTTGACCAGTGTTTTTCAAACTTTTTCTTCACTCTCCGCTATACGGAGAAACACAGACCGTTTTGAGCGGGTGTTTCCCGCTATACGGAGAAAAACACGCTGTTTTGATCAGGTGTTTTCCCAAAACTTTTTCTGCTTCCTCCACCACACGGAGAAACGCATGCCCTTTTGTTAACGTGTTTCCCCGAAAAGATTTGCTTCCCTGATATACGGCCACGGGAAAGAGGAAAACTTAACCACTTTTCAAAAAAGGATTAGAAAACGTAAAAACTGCCTCCGTAAAAGCTGCGGAAGCAGTAGATTATCCAGCTGGATCGTGATATAATATTATGTCAAAATGTAAGTGTGATTTGTTTTTTGTTGTGCTGGGAGGCGACCAACATGACCCCTGAAGAAAGAGCCAGACAACTGATCGATGCCCGTCTTGCGCAATCCGGCTGGGTCGTTCAGGATCTGAAAAAAGTGAATCCCATGGCTTCTCTCGGTGTTGCTGTTCGGGAATATCCCACCAGTACCGGGCCAGTTGACTATGCTCTTTTTGTTGATGGGAAGCCCGTTGGTGTGATTGAAGCGAAGAAGGATGAGCTGGGCGAGAACATCACTGTGGTCGAGGGGCAGTCCGGACGCTATGCCAACAGCACCTTCAAATATATAACCACCGAGTATAAAATCCGCTTTTCCTATGAGGCCACCGGGCAGCTCACCCGTTTCACGGATTATGCTGATATCAAATACCGTTCCCGGCGAGTGTTCTCGTTCCACAGGCCGGAAACACTGCTTGCTCTACTCACAAAGGGCGATACGATCCGCAATAACATGAAGCATTTTCCGGCCTTTGATACCGCCGGATTCCGCAAATGCCAGATCACAGCGATTCAAAATCTGGACGCCTCCTTTGCGGATAATCGTCCCAAGGCGCTGGTGCAGATGGCAACCGGCGCAGGCAAGACTTTTACAGCAATCACGGCAGCATACCGCTTGCTGAAGTTTGGCAAGATGAAGCGCATCCTGTTCCTTGTAGACACCAAATCATTGGGCGAGCAGGCGGAGCGGGAATTTCTCGCCTATACGCCGAATGACGACAACCGCTCCTTTGCCCAGCTTTACGGTGTTCGCCGCCTGAACAGCTCCTATATCCCCAATGACATTCAGATCTGCATCAGCACCATTCAGCGGATGTATTCCATCCTGAAGGGCGAGGAGATGGACGAATCCGCAGAGGAAGAATCCTTCTTCGAGCAGGCCGGAGCCGACACTCAGGCCGCAAAAGAGGTCGTCTATAACGAAAAGGTTCCCCCGGAGTTTTTCGACTGCATCATCGTCGATGAATGCCATCGGTCGATCTATAACGTTTGGAATCAGGTGCTGGAATATTTCGACGCCTTCATCATTGGCCTGACCGCCACGCCGGACAAGCGCACCTTTGCCTTTTTCAACCAGAACGTGGTCAGCGAGTATTCCCGTGAGCAGGCCATCATCGACGGCGTGAATGTGGGCGAGGACATTTTCCTCATTGAGACCGATGTTACGAAAAACGGTGCGACAATCCTCAAGCAGCAGATCGAGTATCGGGACCGCCTGACCCGCGCAAAGCGCTGGAAGCAGATGGACGAGGACCTGATCTATACCACAGCAAAGCTGGATCGGGATGTTGTGAATCCCAGCCAGATCCGCACCGTGATCCGGACATTCCGGGATAACCTGTTCACGCAGCTTTTCCCACATCGCCGCGAAGTGCCCAAGACGCTGATCTTCGCCAAGACCGACAGCCATGCGGATGATATCATTCAGATCGTCCGGGAGGAGTTTGGCGAGGGCAATGACTTCTGCCAGAAGATCACCTGTCAGGCGGATCGTCCGGAGACTGTTCTCAGCGCCTTCCGCAACGATTATAATCCCCGTATTGCCGTTACCGTTGACATGATCGCCACCGGGACGGACGTGAAGCCCATCGAGTGTCTGATCTTTATGCGCGACGTCCGCAGCAAAAACTATTTCGAGCAGATGAAGGGGCGCGGCACCCGCGTGCTCGGCAAGGACGATCTGCAGAAGGTCACACCGGAGGACGCGAACCGTTTGGGCTGTGAGTTGGCCAAACGCTTCACCAAAAGCAATCACGCCTATATCGTCTGCACCCATATCGACAAAGCTCATATTCACAATCATGTGATTTGGAACTCCACCGCACTCAGCCAGACCCGGAAATTCCGAAACTTTTGGGGCAGCAGCCGCGCCGTGCGGCGGCTCAACGATACCATCTGCATCGAGAACGGCTACTCCATCGTGGAGAATCCGAAGCGCCACGGCAAGAGCTACAACAAGTGGCTGGGCGACAAAAAGAAGCCCTCCCACCGGGAGCGAATCTGCACAGCCATTGACGATGCGCTGGCACAAAAGCCCGATAGCTTTGAAACGCTGCTGGAGCTGCTGCGGCAGGCCGGGTATGAGGTCAAGGGCAAGAAACTCCCGTCCCTGTTGGGCGGCGAACAGAAAAAGTCCATTCGCATGGATACCCTCGGTGACGGCTATACTCCCGCAGATCTCCGCGCGGTGATTGCAGGTGAAAAGGCGCATACGCCGCGAAAGAACGCCACCGCGCCGGTCAAACCGGAAAAGCGCAGCGGGAATCTGCTGGTGGACATTCAGGCCAAATTACGCGCTGGCAAAGGAATTGGCTATGCGCGTTGGGCAACATTATTCAACCTGAAGCAGATGGCGCAGACGGTGGCCTATCTGCAAGACCATGAGCTTTTAGATTACGCCATTCTCTCGGAGAAAGCGGCGGCAGCGTCCGCTCACTTCAACGAGCTTTCCGCAAGGATCAAATCTGCGGAAACACGCATGGCCGAGATTGCCGTGCTGCGGGAGCATATTGTCAATTACGCCAAGACCCGCGATACCTACGTTGCCTATCGCAAGGCCGGGTACTCCAAGAAATTTCTTGCAGAGCATGAAAGCGAGATCACGATCCACAAGGCCGCAAAGAACTATTTTGATGGACTGGGCTTCAAGAAGCTGCCCACCATCAAGGCGCTGAATACCGAGTACGCCGAGCTGCTGGCGGAGAAGAAAGCGGCCTACGCCGACTACCGAAAAGCCCGTGAGGAAATGAAAGAGCTGCTGACGGCCAAGGCCAATATCGACCGTATTCTGGAGTTGGATAAGGAGCAGGAGGAAGCGAATGAACGACGGGAAAAAGAGGCAGAGCAGCGCTGAGCTGCCCGCCCATAAGCGATTTGCAAAATCGCGCAGCCGATGGATTTATCCATCGTTCCAGAACACAGTTTTTGTGTTCTGAGGGGATTGGGGCAACGCCCCAACAAGCATGAAACAGGCGGGTTCCGTGTAAACGGAATCCGCTTGTTTTCGCAAAGTGGGTACCGCTTTGCATTGCTTGCC
>OIYT01002613.1_pt1 | contig 10751 bp, 8 predicted proteins | sample 1588201 | NCBI WGS metagenome assembly OIYT01 (sample SAMN03283260) | human gut metagenome | biome: human-associated habitat; material: feces | host: Homo sapiens | place: USA | collected 2013
GAGGATCATTCTGTCCCCATGGGGACAGAATCGGGGGGTACCCCCCGATTCAAAGACCTTCTGCGATTCTGTTCCTTCTATATTGTATCACAGCCCCCTGAAAGATCAATCGGCCAAAAGGTTGATTTTGAAATCCGCGTAAAGAGGAAAGGCGGGCTGACGATCCTGGTACGACGATCTCCTCAGTATGCCCCCATGTGGCAGGAAGAGGGTTATCCCATCCACGCGGTTGTTCCCCCCAGACATGATTACTGCATCTGCGAATCATGGCTCAGCCAGGGTTATGAAATTAAAACGCTTCACTTGGCAGAAGGGCACATTGTATTTCGGCGTACAGAGAATTATAGATCCGGTTTAATTGTTCCAAAAGCGCTGACAAAACAAAAATTGCCGGACGCGGCAATCTATGAATGCAATAAATTTCTTTTCTTACATCACAAAAAAATACAGCCTTTAGACGATAGGCCTCCATGGGTGAAACTACTTCTTTCACCTCCCGCGCGGATGTGCGGGAACGAGCGACCGAAGGGAGCAAAAAAGCCACGCCGTCAAGTGTGTTCGACGGACCGCGAGATGGTCCGTCCTGGGGTTTGGGATCATCCAATAAGGGCATGGGAATATCCAAAAGGATATTCCCATGCCCTTATTGCCTTTTCCGCAAATCCCGCTGGGAAACCTCCCCAGAAATCTGCTCCGTCAAGGTACAATATTGGTATTACTTTGACGGGAGGACTTGATTATGGGCGATCATTTGCTGACAGCGGATCAAATCACGGCCTATGGCCGGTATCTACACCGTGAGGAACACGCCCCCGGAACCATCGAAAAATATCTGCGGGACATTCGGGCCTTTGCCGCGTGGCTGGACGGCAGGCCGGTGACACGGGAGCTTGCGGCCGCATGGAAAGAACACCTGCTTGTCACCGGCCATGTTCCCGGCACCGTCAACTCCATGCTGGCCGCGCTCAACAGCTTCCTCCGCTTCCTGGGCCTGGACTTTCGGGTGAAGTTCTTGAAGATACAGCGGCGGATGTTCCGGGACCAGTCCCGCGAGCTGACGAAGGAGGAATACGAGCACCTGTTGTCCACCGCCCGGAGCCTGGGCCGGGAGCGACTTGCCCTGCTCATGGAGACCATCTGCGCCACCGGGGTACGGGTGTCCGAGGTGAAATATCTCACCGTGGAGGCCGCTAGAGCAGGGCGAGCGGAGATCACGCTGAAGGGGAAAATCCGTGTCATCCTGCTGACCAACAAGCTGTGCCGTAAGCTGCTGAAATACGCCAAAAGGCAAAAAATAACCTCTGGTGAAATCTTTATCACCAGAAGCGGAAAGGGTATGAGCCGCCGTCAGATATGGGCGGAGATGAAAGCCCTGTGCAAAGCGGCGGGCGTGGAAGAGAAAAAGGTCTATCCCCACAACCTGCGCCATCTCTTTGCCCGGACCTTCTACAAGTCCTGTAAGGACATTGCCCGCCTTGCTGATGTGCTGGGCCATTCCTCCATTGAGACCACCCGTATCTATCTCCTGACCACCGGGGCCGAGCATACGAAACAGCTTGAGCGGCTGGGACTTGTCTCGTAGGACAAATTCATCATTTTGCCTGAAAATCTCACGCGAAAAAGTTTCTCCGGCTACATATTCGAGCAAATTATACCACGCCGGCCATTGAAGCGCAAGGCGTTTTCCGATTTCTGGGCGCAAAAATCCAGGCCGCAAAGACCGATTTTTTGCGGCTTGCTCTTTTGCGCCCATTTAATTCCCAGATTAAAGTGAACAGACGCTTTTTATTGGATTCTGCTCCCAGGTTTAGGCCATAGGCTATCTCTCAAACATCACATAATGATGAGTTTGTTGATTGGGGGTGATGCCGATGCCAAGAACAAATCTTCCGACGCTGACCGCACCGGACAGCAGGCCCAGGGCACGGCCTGGGGGCGATACGGACGGTTTGGCCCTTTCCACGGAGCTTTTGGATGGATTTCTGGACTTTCTGACAGAGCATGGCCGCACCCCGGAAACAGTCAAGACCTACCGTGTCAAGTTGTACCAGCTATATGACTGGCTCCCGAAGGACAAGCGGATCTGTCGCGGTACTCTGGAAGAATGGCGCAAGGCCCTGCTGGACAGTGGTTATGCGCCCCGGACGGTAAACCTGTGTATCTCCGCCGCCAACAGCCTGTTGGAAGTTCATGGGCATCGGGAGTTGCAAATCGGAAAGCCACTGGAACCGGAGAGCGACATCCAGCCGGAGCTGACAAGGACGGAGTATCTGCGCCTTTTGTCCACCGCCCGGACCTTGGGGAAAGAACGGGAATACCTAATGGTAAAGGTGTTTGCCGCCACGGGCATCAGTGTCCGGGACCTGCCCCGGCTCACTGTGGAGGCAGCACAGGCAGGAAAAATCAAACTCCCTGCTTCTGTGGTACATATCCCGGACTGTTTGGGGGAAGAATTGCTGGACTACGCGAAACGGAAAGGCATTTCCAGTGGGCCGCTGTTTGTGACCCGGAGCAGGGTGCCCTACACCCGGAACGGCGTGACCAGCCTAATCCAGCGGCTATGCGCGGACGCGAGGGTGCCGGAGGAAAAGGCCAACCCACGGTGCCTGAAAAAGCTGTACCAGTCCACCCAGGCCAGCATCCAGGCCAACATCGCCCTGTTGGTGGAGCAGTCCCACGACCGCCTTTTGGAGACGGAACAGCTTTCCATTGGATGGAAGCAGGAGGAGGTGAGCATACGGTGACACAATCGCTTTTAGACCTCGTTTCCATTCAAATGGGGTGTGAATACCTCTCCGACCTGCGGTTTTTGAGTGGAAGCCAGCGGGCGGTACTGGCCCGGAAGCTGGAACGGATACCGCCCGGAGATACCAGCCTGCTTGAGTGGAACGACGCGCTGGAATATCTGGCGGACGGCCCGCCGGAGCGGACCCAGGAGGCCGCCAAGGAGCGGCTTTTGATGTTGTTGACCCAGCCCCGGAGCGCGGGGCAGATCAAATAAGATAGAGAAATAGGAGGTTCACAGCACAATGAAGAAGCGAATATTGGCAAGTCTGCTGTCCTTGTGTTTGCTTGTGGGACTATTCCCCGCAACGGCCCTGGCGGTAGACGAGACACAGGACGGCGGAGAGCCATCCCCGGTCTGCACCTGTGAGGCCCTTTGCACCGAGGGAGCGGTGAATGAAAACTGCATCGTTTGCGCGGGGGATTTTGCCCTTTGCACCTACCAGGAGGCCCCGGTGGACGAGGGGGAGCCTGTTCCCTGCACCTTGACCGAGGGCTGCACCCTGGAGGACGGCCATGAGGGCGAGTGTGTCACTACGCCCGCAGACCCGGAGGGCGATCCTGAACCCCCTGCCGAGCCGACGGTTGTAGAGCAGCTTCAGGAGCGAATCAACGCTCTGCCCGATGCGGATGCTCTGGCGGACATGGATGTGGACGAGCAGGCCGAGGTCTACGCGGAGGTCTGCGACATCTATGACGCCGTTGATGCGCTGACCGGCGAGGAAGCCGCCGAACTGGATGTGACCGCCCTGGAAGAAGCGGCGGCGTTCTTCACCCAGCAGATCATGCCGCTGACAGGCGAGGATACCAATTCTGTTACATCCAACACGGATGGCGGTATCAGTTGGTCTATCAGTGGGAATACATTAACTATTTCTCCAGCAGAAACCCCCGAAAATGGATATGAATCCGGTGAGATGAAAGACTATCCCAGTGCTGGTGATCGGCCGTGGAAAGGGACAGCGGATGGCACCAATGTGGCGTCTAATATTACAACAATCGTTGTTAACGAGGGCGTTACAAAAATTGGATATCATGCGTTCCATCGCTTTGAAAGTGTAACGTCTGTTTCGTTGCCGGATGGTTTGCAATCCATAGGGGTAAACGGATTCAGCTATTGCATCTCCTTAGAGACCCTTACAATTCCCTCCAGTGTGGAGATGGTCGAGGGAGCGTTCCCCGCAATGCAGAAACTTACGGCGTTTTCGATTGAGAATAATGCAAGTGACTTTCTTGCGGTTAAGGACGGCGTTCTTTATAACAAGGACGAGACTACTCTGCTTGCTTATCCGGCGGGAAAAGAAGATACCTCCTATGAGATTGCTAGTACCGTTACAAAAATCGGCAAGGCTGCTTTCCAAGACAATGATCATATCACTCAAGTGACCATTCCCGATGGAGTAAAAGAACTTGGCGAGAACACGTTTTTCCGCTGTGATGCTTTGACTTCTTTGACGATTCCCAGTGGCATTGTTGATATCCCTAAAAATATGTGTAGTAACTGCAAAGCATTGAACCAGGTAACACTGTCTGAGGGGATTAAAACGATTGGAGAAGAGGCATTTAAGGCTTGCCCCATTACTTCTATCCAACTCCCCCAAACCCTTACGGAAATTAGAAAACAATCTTTTTTTAACACCGAATTGACGGAAATCAATATTCCAGATTCTGTTGTGTCTATCGGAGAAGAGGCATTTAAGGGAGCCTCTAATGATACTCTGGTACTTAAAAAAGTAGTAATCGGTACAGGACTGAAGACTGTTGGAAATAGTGCGTTTGTCAATCAACCAATCACACATTATATTGTAAAGAGCGACAAGATTGCATCCATTGGAAATACAGCGTTTGCATACTCCCGCTGTGCGGTAGTTGCTGACTTCTCCCATCAAAAAGATTCGATCAACATTTCCGCACAAAAAGGCAGCGGCCAAATTCCATTTACAACTTTGGGTTCTCAGTGGATTAGCGGACAGAGCAACAACTTCGCAGCACTTTATGTAGGTGGAACTGCTGCTGCCCAGTCTTTGGACGGTATGTTTAACATGGCTTTTCTGGGCAACACAAACGGTGGTACTTTTACAGATACTGCAACGTTCTCTCAAAATAGCTTTTGCAGTGAGCTTGTCCGGGAGGGATATACTCCGGACGGATGGTATGACACTAATGAAAGCAAAGTCGAAACTCCAAGCATCAATCAAACATATAACTTTAAATGGCTTAGTACTATCACCTTTGACGCCAATGGCGGCTCTTTAGGCGATGATGCCACAAGTCCCATCACCGTTGCGGAGGGCAAAGCAATCAGCACCGTCTCCGAGAACTACGCCTTGCCTACCCCCACCAATGGCGAAAAAAGTTTTGCCGGGTGGAACACCGCCAAGGACGGCTCCGGCAACTTTGTGACCACCTCCACCGTCCCCACGGGCGACATGACCATCTACGCCATTTGGGGCACATCAACGGGTGAGGGTAGCTACACGCTTCTGCCTATTGAGGATCAGACCTACACAGGCAGCGCCATTGAGCCGACCGTCTATATGGTGGACAGCAACGGCATCAAAGTGGCAGCATCCAGCGTGACCTATGAGAACAATACCAACGCTGGCACCGCCACCGCGAAAGTGACTGTCAGCGGCACCGAGTATTCCGTGAATTTCACCATCGTCCCCAAGCTCGTCACCAAGCCCGAAGCGGACAGTAATACATATACCTACACCGGCAGCGAACAGACCTACATCGTGGCCGCCAGCGACGATTACACCGTGTCCGACAACACCATGACGAACGCGGGAAGCCAGACCGTGACCGTGGCCTTGAAGGACCCGACCAACACCAAATGGGCGGATAGCTCTACCGACGATGTGACCTTCACCTTCACCATCGGGAAAGCTACCTATAATATGTCCGGCGTGTCCTTTGAAAGCGCCACCTACATCTATGACGGCACGGAGAAGGAACTGAAGATCACCGGTACCCTGCCCGAAGGTGTGAGCGTGTCCTACACCAACAACACCCTGACCAACGTGGGCAGCACCACCGCCACGGCCACCTTTACTGGCGATGACACCAACAACTATGAGGCCATCAGCGACATGAACGCCACCCTAACCATCACAGCGGCTTCTTCTACTATCAGTATCACAGCGAACAACGCGACCAGCCTGAACATGACCGGCTCCGGCACCGTGACCCTGACCGTCAGCGGCGTTCCCGAGGGCGGCGCCGTCACCGTAGTCCAGACCGACGACCAGAACAGCGAGGCGAAAACCCTCTCGCTGACCGGAAACGGCTCTGTTTCCGTGTCTTTGGAGAACAAGACAGCGAAATACACCTTTACCGTTTCCTTTGCGGGCAATGGCAATCAGGAAGGAGCTACGGCATCCTGTGAAGTCTCCGTGACCCGCAGAAGCTCCGGCGGCGGCTCCTCCGGCGGCTCCAGCAGCTCCAGCAACACCACCACCGAGACCACCAAGAACAGCGACGGCTCCACCACGACCACCGTGACCAACAAGACCACGGGCACCGTGACGGAGACCACCAAGAACAAGGACGGCTCTACCCTCGTCGTGGAGACCAAGAAGGACGGCACCGTGACCACCACGGACACCGCCGCCAACGGCGTCAAGGTCAAGACCGTGGACGAGCCGGGCGAGGACGTGACCGCCACCGTCACCATCCCCAGGAGCGTCGGTACGACCACTGTCACCATCCCCGCCGACACCACCCCCGGCACCGTGGCCGTGGACGCCAAGACCGGCGAGGTCGCAAAGCTGTCCGTCCCCACCGAGGACGGCATGACCGTCAAGCTGGACGGCTCCGCCGACCTGGTGCTGGTGGACAAGAGCAAGGACTTTACCGATACCCGCAACCACTGGGCGGAGGACGCCATTGACTTCGCCACCGCTCATGGGATGTTCGGCGGCACCAGCGACACTACCTTCAGCCCCGACAGAACTATGACCCGTGGCATGATCGCCGTGGTCCTCCACAACCTGGAGGACAACCCGGATCACGCCTTTGAAGGCAGCTTCGACGATGTTCACCCCGATTCCTGGTATGCCGACGGCATCTACTGGATGGTGGACAACGGGATCGCTGGCGGCTACGGAAACGGCAAGTTCGGCGCGGATGACAGCATCACCCGCGAGCAGCTGGCCACCTTCCTGTACCGCTACGCGGGGGCCATGGGCTACGGCACCTCCGGCAGCTCCAGCCTGTCCGCTTTCACCGACGCGGGCAGCGTCAGCGGCTACGCCACCGAGGCCATGCAGTGGGCCGTTGGTAACGGCCTGATCGGCGGCATGGGCGACGGCACCCTGGCTCCCCAGGGCAACGCCACCCGCGCCCAGGTCGCTACCATCCTCATGCGCTTCATTGAGAATCTGACCAAGTAAATCTTACCCAGGCAAGGAGGCAGGGGGCATAACGCCCCCTCCTTCTCCCAGTCCTTCGCTTTAGGGGAGGGCTGGGAGAAGGCCATCTTCTAACGAAAAAGAGGTGTGACTATACATTCCAGAGTGGTATCTTGTGCCCCTGAACAAAAGAGATGAGTGATGTCAAGAATAGCCTGTGACAACTTCATATTCATAGGGAAAATTAGGCCCGAAAAGACTGAATCAGTCTTTCCGGGCCTTTGTTTTGTCGTTTTATACGGGATTTTACAAAAATTCCGACTTTCATGTAAAATCAGAGTTTTTTCAAGTGAAGCTCTGTTTTCCCCTCCCTTCCAGCCAGCATCCTGTCTTTTCGGCCCTCCAAACTCTGAAAAAAGCGCTATTCTCTCCATCCATCTGCCGGTATTCGCCATCGGAACCACACCGGACCTTTTCCACGCTGCCGTGGTCCCCCCTGAAGATTTGGACATTGCCCTATTTCAAATCTTCGGAGGTAATTGACCATGAGCAGCAATCGAAAGGAATACTGCCTTTGCAATTTTTTTAGGTATTTTCAGCCCTCAGCCTTTGCACTTCCGCAAGGAGCTCCTTTTCTTTATCCGGCGTGACCCTTTTCAATGGGTGCGCTGAAGTGCTGTGTCCCCGGCGTTCAATGGCAAAATCTTCTGGCCCCTCCGCCAAATAGATCCGTTCCCAGATCTGCAGCAGAGTATGGGCCTCGATTCCAAACCGGCGGCCTGTTTCACTGTAGTTTAGCCCTTCTGCACACATGGTCTCGATTACCATTGTCTTAAATTCCGCTGTATATTTCCTGTTGGGTTTTCCCTTTGGCATTTACTCACCTCATTTATCTTTTATTTTATCACTTCTACCCAGCTTTTCGGGGGCTGTTCAGGTTCCCTAAGTGCCGCTGCTTTTTGATCAGCTTACTCCAGCGTTCCGCTTCACCCACTTCCGGAGTCCCTCTGAACAGATAAGCCGCGCCCGGAGTATCCGGGCGCGGTCAAACTGTCAGACCATATTCATTGTAGGGCCGCTTTGCTGATAATCTTCCGCGATATCCTCCGCCACATCGTTTTCTGTGAGATCATCTGTCTGGCGCTGTGAAAGCGCCAGATCCTGAAGGCGTTCGATCCTCTGTTGGATGGATACCATGATTGCTTTTCGTCTGTCCTGATCAAGATATTCCCCTGCGGGTGCCAAGACCTTCGCGATCTCATCCTCTAACCCACGCAGCGCGTCAAAGTCGATCCAACTTAGATCCGTTACCAGCGCCAGCTGCTCCTCGTGGGTTTTCTTGAACGGCTTGCACTCAACGCCTTTTCCAGACAGGATCTGGCCCGTCAGCTTGTCATATCCCAGTGAGGAACCGCTGTCGAAAATCGGTGCCGCTCCCAGCCATTCCAGCGTGTTTGCGTCGCGGATTAATCCAAAGTTGTTCCGGTGCCGATCCTCGTTGGCAATCAGATAATCCAGCACGATCATCTGATCCATGGCGTGAACCATTCCCGGCACGCCAAGGGTCTCACAGCAGTTCAGGAAATGGCGGTAGACAGAGGTGCTGTTATCTTTCTTCTGTGTCTGCATAACCCGCCATGCACTGACCAGCTCTGTATCCGGGGTAATGAAATCCTGGCACACGCTAAAGGGCAACCCATCATCCCAGCACAGTTCATATGGCACATACGGGATATCCAATCTCCTGCAAACCGCCGAGGCAATCACCTCGTTGAAAGGCTGCTGCATGAATGGGGCGCTGCCGGCTTTCAGCAGGCATCTGGCTCCATTGATGATCTTCCACCGTTTTTTCAGGAAACCGTCCGAGGTATTGTCCGGGGAGTGAAAGCTGAAATCTTTACCTTTTGGTGTCTTCCCCAACAGGATGTCACCGATATCTTCAGAGAAATCGTTGATGAAGAAGTTGATTTGTGCCCACTGTATGTCACTGCCCTGGGGTCTGATCCAATACTGGTCAGAGAGACTCAAGCCCATGCTCTTGGTCAGCAGAAACCGCGTGTTGGGGAGTTCCAGCGTTTCCAACGCTTTCCGCACGCCGGATCGGCTGGCAGGGATAGAGCGGTCGATCCACCAGGTATTCAGAGCCGCCCTGTCCACGACTCCCCGTTTGACTGAAACACCCACGGGAAGATGCTCTGCATAGTGGATATTACAAACTTTCTGCACAGCACTTGTGGCCTCGTCAAGAATCAGATCAGCCACCGGGATATCTTTATGCATCAGCGTATACCGCACAGGAACCCTCCTTTCGTTTCATAGTATTTTATATTATATCACACCGTCCTGTCATAAATCAACGATTGTCCCTGCATCAGTCTTTCGGCAGAGTACAGCGGTTACTTCCGGGGAGCGGTTTGTGGAGGGACTGTCCATCCGCAAGTATGCGGATGCTCACCAGCTTAACTGCGGCAGCGTGGACTATCTGCAAAAGAAATTCTTCACCGCGCTGGCGCAACTGCTGAAGGAACGGGACGAAGTAGACGGCAGGTGCTGCCTGCGGCGGCAAAAGTGAATCTCTGAAATTTGGACACCGGATGTCCGCCAAGAGGCGGACGACCGGTGTTTATGTCAATTCTATGTCAAAAAGCTATGAAATCGGGAAGGAAAGTAGAGGGGAATTTATGCTCTCGCAATATCACTTCACCACCACATAGTCATGCAAAACCGCAAGGAGGTCAAGATGAAAGAATCTGAAAAAATCATTGTGTGCTGCGCACACTGACAGCGCATCAAAGCCGCGCTGTCTCGTCTCATAAGAACTTCACGCGCTTCGTGCTATCAAACGGTTCTACCGCTTGATAAGTTCTAATATGACTTTCAAAAGAGGAGATTCCGTATGCCCATTCTCGGTGAACGATTTTATCAAATGAGCAACGCTATTTTCTGCTATGACCTGAAACCTATTCCGCTGGCCGTGTACAGTTATCTGGTCTGCTGCGCAGGGAAGAAAGATGTATGCTGGCCCAGCATGAAGACCATCGCCCTGCACTGCGGCCGCTCTCAAAACGCGGCGCGGGAAGCGGTCAGCCTGTTGGCGGATCGTGGGTTCATCCGTAAGGTCAAGACCTCCCGGTGTGTGAAAAACGGTAAGTGGCTCCAGGGAAACAACCACTACTACATCCTGCCGCTGTCTGAGCTTCCCACCACAGGCCAAAGTGCATGAGGGATAGCACCTACAGCAGATGGTGGGGAAGTGTATGAACAAGACGAAGCGTAACAAGAAAAAGTCCTCCTGCCAAGTTATCATCCCCGAAAGAAAAAACTGGACAAGGCGCGCGACTCCCGCCCTGTTCACCCCTGTAAGTCGCCGCGTGCGGTTTTGTGGGAAGCAGCGGGAAAGAACACCGGCCAAGGATGAGAGGGCGGATTTGGGCCGGATTTCGAAAACTGACAGGGGACGAAAGTATAGCAGGGGACGAAAGTATAGCAGGATAAAGTCCAATCACGCCTTGCCGCAGTGCGGAAAGGCCGACAGGAAGCGGGACGAACCAAGCTGCGCACCCGAAATCCTCGTTTCGAGGATGACAAGTTTCGCCTTCGTGGTACGGAACGGGG
>OIYT01002618.1_pt1 | contig 10730 bp, 10 predicted proteins | sample 1588201 | NCBI WGS metagenome assembly OIYT01 (sample SAMN03283260) | human gut metagenome | biome: human-associated habitat; material: feces | host: Homo sapiens | place: USA | collected 2013
AACACCACCGTATGTCTTATCAAGGCATGCCTTGATAAGACATACGGTGGTGTTTATTGGTCTGTTACATTTGATGGAAAGCCTGAGGAAGATATGAAGCATACATATAATCAGGCATTTGCGATTTATGCACTTTCTTCCTATTATGATGCATCAGGTGATAAAGAGGCGCTCGATATTGCATTTAGCATTTATGACGTGATTGAGGCACACTGCAAGGATGATAAGGGATATTTAGAAGCATTTGACCGTAATTTCCAGCCAGTAAGCAACGAAAAGCTCTCAGAAAACGGCGTCATGGCAGAGAAAACAATGAATACGCTGCTTCATGTATTTGAAGGCTATACAGAGCTGTATCGTGTGACAAAGGATAAGAGGGTAGGAGAAAATCTTCGCTGGATGTTAGACATTTTTGCGAAAAAGGTATATAATCCAGATAAGAAGCGCCAGGAAGTGTTCTTTGACAAGGACTGGAATACACTGATTGATCTGTATTCATATGGTCATGATATTGAGACATCGTGGCTGATCGACAGAGGACTTGAGATTTTGAATGATCCGGCTGTGACAGAAAAGCTCTCCCCGATTACAGATACATTAGCAGAGCAGATTTACAAAATTGCTTATAAAGATCATTCTGTAATCAACGAATGTGAGAGAGGTGTAGATAACACAACGCGTGTATGGTGGGTTCAGGCGGAATCTGTTCTGGGCTTTATGAACTATTATCAGAAGCATCCAGAAAAGACAGAGTACTTTAAGGCTGTACAGGATATCTGGGAGTATATTCAAACGTACATGGTTGATAAACGCCCTGGTTCTGAATGGTTCTGGGATCTTGACGAAAATAAGCAGCCATCAGACAAAAAGCCAATCGTAGAGCCATGGAAATGTCCATATCACAATGGACGTATGTGTTTTGAAATGATTAACAGGCTTTAATAGCAGTGAAGAAGACAGGAGGAGATAATACAATGAAGCTTCATGAGCAGTATTATGTGGAAAAAGCAAAAGTAGAGAAGCTGATTGCAAAGAAGAATCAGAAGTCAGATTTTTATAATGGTATTTATGATCGTTACACTGATCCGGTTTTGACAAGAGAGCATATCCCGGTTGAGTGGAAATATGATGTAAACCCAGAGACAAACCCATATTTTATGGAGCGTCTTGGCGTGAATGCTGTATTTAACTCTGGTGCGATTGAGTTAAATGGAAAATATTATTTGATTGCCCGTGTTGAGGGAAATGACAGAAAGTCCTTCTTTGGCATCGCAGAGAGTGATTCACCAGTAGATGGTTTTCGTTTTTGGGATTATCCGGTGCTGCTTGATGATATCTGCCCGGAAGAGACAAATGTGTATGATATGCGTCTGACAAAGCATGCAGACGGCTGGATCTATGGTGTATTTTGTTCTGAGAGCAAGGATACAAAATCAAGTGATCTTTCAGCGGCAGTTGCAGCAGCAGGAATCGTGCGCACAAAGGATTTAAAGCACTGGGAGCGTCTTGACAACTTAAAGACACTTCATTCTCCTCAGCAGAGAAATGTTGTGCTTCATCCAGAGTTTATTCATGGCAAGTATGCATTCTATACCCGTCCAATGGATGATTTCATTGATACTGGAAGCGGCGGCGGAATCGGATTTGGTCTTTGCGAGGACATTGAGCACGCTGTTATTGATGAGGAGATCATCACTAGCAAGAGAAAGTATCACACAATTACTGAGGCAAAGAATGGTGCTGGTGCTGTTCCGATCAAGACAGACCGCGGATGGATTCATATCGCACATGGCGTAAGAAATACAGCAGCAGGTCTTCGCTACGTTATTTATGCATTTGCAACTGCACTTGACGATCCATCTAAGGTAATCGCAGAGCCATCCGGCATGTTAATCGGACCAAGAGATTGGGAGAGAGTTGGCGATGTATCAAACGTTGTATTTACAAACGGTGCTATTGAGAAAGATGGAAATGTGTATATTTATTATGCAGCAAGCGATACAAGACTTCATGTAGCATCTACAACAGTAGATAAACTTATAGATTATGTATTCTCAACTCCATCTGATCCAGGCAGAAGCGTTCTTTGCGTACAGCAGCGCTGCGACTTGATCAGAAAAAACTTAGAATACATCAATAAGTGCAAAGAAGAAGAGTAAAAAAGGGAAAAATAGGATATGGACAATATGACACGATTAAAAAATCTGATGAAGCGAGCTGCAAACGGTGAATCGCTTGTGATTAGTTTTTTAGGTGGTTCTATCACGCAGGGAAGCCTCTCATCAACACCAGAGACATGCTATGCGTATCTAGTTTATGAGTGGTGGAAGAAATCATTTCCAAACGCGGAATTTTCATTTGTAAATGGCGGAATTGGAGGTACGACATCACATTACGGCGGTGCGCGTGCATGGAAGGATGTATTATGCTACCGTCCTGATATTGTGACGGTTGACTTTTCTGTTAATGATGATGCAAACGAGTTTTTTGAGGAGACTTATGAGGGAACGCTTCGTCGTCTTCTCGCGGCACCGTCTGCTCCTGCAGTAGTTGTGCTAAACAATGTGTTTTATGATACTGGAAAGAATGCTCAGGACTATCATAATCGCATTGCAGATCACTATGGTATCCCGCATGTCAGCATTAAGGACACAATTTTTCCTGATGTGGAAAGCGGTAAAATAGTGCGTGCTGATATCACACCTGATAATTTGCATCCAAACGATAAGGGACACCGCCTCGTTGCAGATGAAATCTGCAAGCTTCTTGATTCCATCAAAGAAGAACTGGAAAAAGAAGATACCGAAGGCAAAATCATTGAAACAAATGACTTAGCAAGCCTTCCAGAACCACTCACAGAAAATGCTTATGAACACAGCCGTTTGATTCAGATTCAGGATAATGAAGCTATTCTGGATGGCTTTTTGGTTGATCCAATTGAGAAAAAAGGAATGCTTGATATTTTTAAAAATGGATGGACAGCAGCGCATACAAATGATAAAATTAGTTTTGAGATCGAATGCAGCTGTCTGGCTGTTCAGTACCGCAAATCGGTACAGCAGCCGGTACCAAAGGCCAAGGCAGTAATTGACGGAGATGAGGCACATGCAGTGATTCTGGATGGAAATTTCACAGAGGACTGGGGAGATTGCCTGTATTTGGAACCACTTTTGCATCATGCAGAAAAGAAGGTTCACAGGATTGAGATTACAGTAACAGATGCAAAGGATATCGTGCGGCCGTTCTATCTGGTATCGCTGATTGTTTCATAAATGATCACCCGGCAGTGTAGTGAATGACGCCTCGACAGACAGATTTTGTCGGCGAGCCTGATCGCTTCGCTTTACGGCGTCGCCTCGTAAAACTTCTGTCTCGGCGTCAATTCAGTTTACTTGACAGCGCATTCGAGAAGTTAATTTAGAAAGGATTGGATAGGAACATGGACGAGAATGTTAAGAAAAATTATGAGTACTGGTGTACATCTCCAATTTTTGCTGATGCCACAAAGGCAGAGTTAAAGTCACTTGAGGGCAATGAGGATGAGATCTTTGATCGTTTTTATAGAGAGCTGGAGTTTGGTACAGGTGGTCTGCGCGGTGTAATCGGTGCAGGTACAAACCGTATGAACTTCTACACTGTAGGAAAGGCTACACAGGGTCTTGCAAACTTTATCAATAAGCAGGGTGCTGCAGCAAAGGGCGTTGCAATTGCATTTGATTCTCGCCGTATGTCTCCTGAGTTTGCAGATACTGCTGCATGCGTATTAGCAGCAAATGGAATTAAGGCATACATTTTTGACAGTCTGCGTCCAACACCAGAGCTGTCCTTTGCACTTCGTACGCTTGGCTGCACAGCAGGTATCGTTGTAACAGCTAGCCACAATCCGCCGGAATATAATGGATACAAGGTATACTGGGAGGATGGCGCACAGATCACAGCTCCTAAGGATGCACAGATCATTGGCGAAGTAAATGCAATTAAGGATTATGCAGAGATTAAGAAGATGACTACAGAGGCTGCAAAGGAAGCAGGACTCTATGAGGTAATCGGAAAAGAGATCGATGACAAGTACATGGAAGCATTAAAGAAGCTTGTTCTTCATCCAGAGGCAATCAAGCAGATGGCATCTTCCTTAAAGATCGTTTATACACCACTTCATGGAACTGGAAATGTACCGGTTCGCCGTGTATTAAAGGAGCTTGGCTTCGAGCAGGTAACTGTTGTTCCAGAGCAGGAGCTGCCGGATGGCAATTTCCCAACAGTATCCTATCCAAATCCAGAGGACAAGAAGGCATTTGCACTTGCACTTGATCTGGCAAAGAAGGTTGATGCAGACCTTGTTCTGGCAACCGATCCAGATGCAGACCGTCTTGGTGTATATGCAAAGGATACAAAGACTGGCGAGTACAAGGTATTTACAGGAAATATGTCTGGTATGCTTATTTGCGAGTACGAGATGTCACAGAAGAAGGCACTTGGCATTCTGCCGGCAAACGGTGCACTTGTTACAACAATCGTATCCTCTAACATGGCTCAGGCCGTAGCAAAGGAATACGGCATGAAGTTTATCGAGTGTCTGACTGGATTTAAGTATATTGGAGAGCAGATCAAGTTCTTTGAGCAGACTGGAAGCAACGAGTATGTATTTGGTTTCGAGGAGAGCTATGGCTGCCTTGTTGGAACACATGCAAGAGATAAGGATGCTGTTGTTGCTGTTATGGCACTTTGCGAGGCTGCTGCTTACTACAAGACTCAGGGCATTACACTGTGGGATCAGATGTTAAACATCTACAACAAGTATGGCTACTACAAGGAAGATCTGTTCACCATGACCTTCAAGGGTGCAGATGGTGCAAAGAAGATGCAGGATATGATGGATGCATACCGCAAGAACACACCAAAGCAGGTTGGTGCATATAAGGTACTGCGTCTGCGTGACTACAAGAACGATGTCATCACTGATCTTGCAACTGGCGAGACTGCACCGACAGGACTGCCAAAGTCAAATGTACTTTACTTCGAGCTTGAGAATGATGCATGGTTCTGTGTTCGTCCGTCAGGAACAGAGCCAAAGATTAAGTTCTATGCAGGTATTAAGGGTACTAGCCTTGAGGATTCTGCAAAGAAGCTTGATGAGCTGATGGAAGCAATTAAAAATGCATAATAAAAAATAAGATTGCTGCAGACTTGCCGTAAAGCTTTTAGTCTGCAGTGTGTGATGTGAGGAAAATAAAATATGAAGATACTGCCTAATAACAGCAGTCTCATATATAGTGGAAGGATCGACTTGAGCGATCCTTTTGCTATAGTATGGACATATCCGGGAACATTTGTAAGAATAAAATTTAAGGGCACACAATTATTTATTCATGTGCGCAATAAGCATAATTACTGGAATAATTATCTTGGCGTTGTCGAAGGTGATGCACAGACAAAGCTTTTGCTTCCAAAGGAAGGTGAGGCGACAATAGAAATTCCGCTGCAGACAACACAAGATAATATTCATGAGGTGACGATCTTTAAGCGTCAGGATGCATGTCATGAGCTGACGATTCTTGGCTTTGAAATTAATTGTAACACTGATGATGAATGTGAGCTTCTTGAGGCATCGCCATTGCCGCCGCGGCGCATAGAAGTGTACGGTGATTCTGTATCTGCAGGAGAAGTATCTGAGGCAGTTGACTATGTTGCAAAATCAGATCCAGAACATAACGGAGAATATTCAAACAGCTGGTATTCCTATGCGTGGATCGCAGCGCGAAAACTTGATGCACAGCTGCACGATATCGCTCAGGGCGGTATAGCGCTTCTTGATAATACAGGCTGGTATCATGAGCCAGACTATATTGGTATGGAACATGTATGGAATAAGATGCGCTATGATTCATTATATGGTCAAGTGACAGAGTGGGATTTTTCAAAGTATAAGCCAGATATTGTTATAGTAGCCATTGGTCAGAATGATTCACATCCAGATGACTATATGAAAACTGATTATGAATGTGAGAAGGCGAAGAACTGGAGAACACATTACAGACAGTTTTTAGCAAAGCTAAGAGAAACTTATCCAGATGCATGGATTATCTGCTGTACAACACTTTTGCAGCATGATATCAGCTGGGATATGTCCATCGGTCAGGCTGTTTTGGATATCGCTGACAAGAAGATTTCACACTGTGTATTCCAGCGAAACGGAAAAGCAACACCGGGACATCTTCGTATTCCAGAGGCAGAGGAGATGGCAGAAGAACTGTGCCATTATATCCACAGCCTTAACATTGAAGGATACTAATAAAAGTTAGGCGCTTGTATGATACAGGTGCAGAAAGACAGGGTGATAAAATGGAATTTCCGAAAAATTTTCCGAAAAATTTCTTATGGGGAACAGCAGCAAGCGCTTATCAGATCGAGGGGCGCGATCCGCATGATGGCAAGGGCGATCATATCTGGAATATTTATGAGCGAGAGCCGGGTCACATTTATGAAAATCAGACAGGTGATATAGCCTGTGACCATATTCATCGTTTCAAGGAAGATGTTGCAATCATGAAAAAGATGGGACTTAAGGCCTATCGTTTTTCAATGGATTGGTCTAGGCTGCTTCCAGAAGGAACAGGACGCGTCAATGAAGCTGGTGTGAAATTTTACAGCGACTTAATTGACGAGCTTCTTGCAAACGGGGTGGAACCATTTATTACCATGTATCATTGGGAGCTTCCATATGAGCTGTATAAAAAAGGCGGCTGGCTAAACCGTGATATTGCTGAGTGGTTTGGCGAATATGCAAAGCTTATTGCAGAGCGTTTTAGTGATCGTGTTAAATATTTCTTTACATTAAATGAGCCGCAGTGTTTTGTTGGTCTTGGCTATCTTCGCGGTGAGCATGCACCAGGCGTAAAGGCACCGCTTCGTGATACATTTGAAATGGCACATAATGCACTTCGCGCGCATGGCCGTGCCGTACAGATGCTTCGCGCTTACGCAAAGCAGCCTATCGAGGTAGGATTTGCCCCGACATGCGGCATGTGTTATCCGGAAAGTGAAAAACCAGAAGATATTGAGGCAGCAAGACAAATGATGTTTTCAATGTCACTTCAGCCAGCTGATAACTGGACCTGGAATGTTGCATGGTGGTCAGATCCGGTGCTTCTTGGTCATTACCCGGAGGAGGGACTTCGCCTTTATGAGCAGTATCTGCCAAAGATTACTGATGAAGATATGAAGTTAATTCACGAGCCGCTTGACATTTACGGTCAAAATATTTATAATGGCAGGTGCTTTCGTATGGGACCTGATGGCAGGCCGCAGGAGGTAGCAAGGCCACTTGGCGCGCCAAAGACAGCCGTTGACTGGCCAGTGACACCAGAGTGCATTTATTGGGGCTTGAAGTATCTTGATGAGCGATATCATATGCCAATGTATCTGACAGAGAATGGCATGGCATGCCACGACTGCATTTCTCTTGACGGCAAGGTGCACGATCCAAATCGAATCGATTTTCTTGCCCGCTATTTACAGCAGGTAAAGCGTGCCGCGTCAGAGATGGATTTAAGAGGCTATTTTGAGTGGACGCTTCTTGACAACTTTGAGTGGAACAAAGGCTATGCCGAGCGTTTTGGACTTGTGTATGTGGATTTTGCAACACAAAAGCGTATCTGGAAGGATTCAGCATACTGGTATGCACAGGTAGTAAAGGACAATGGCGCTACAATTTAAATTATTTTAAAATATTTTAAATTGTAATAACAAGTTTATTTTACAAAAATCGGGTGGGAGTATGTCGACATACGGAAAATCATAAGAATGGATAAGAGGTAGTACTATGTATTATGTACCAGATGGCACGACAAAGTGCGGATTCTATGAGTGCAAATGTTGTCAGAGTCGTTTTCTGTCGCTGCAGACAATGAAAAAAATCCCATGCCCTTACTGTGAGCAGGATGCTGATATGGAGATCGGTCCAGATGAATCAATGGAGGAACTGACTGATACAGCAGAGCTTCAGGAGATTGTAGAGGGCGAAAATGTGGAGAAGATGGATCGACTGTTAAGCCTTGCAATCACAGGCGGCGACTACGAATGGCTGTAATCAAAAGAGACATGAAAAGGATGTCAGTGAGGTGTCTGAATGAAAAAAATGTATGAACGCGCCTATGTATTTTTTCAAAAATATCCGTTGATGATATCCATCGGATATATGTGTATTTATTTTCCTATTTTCTCTTTGTTGGAACAGTTTTGCGAGCCAAGGTATGTGATTCACTGCGCATTAGATGATATGATTCCGTTTAATGAATGGTTTGTCATTCCGTATGTTATGTGGTTTGCATTTGTGCCGGGGATGGTGCTGTTTTTTCTTAGGAAAAGCAAGGAAGATTATATTAAGTGCTGCAAGGTTATTTACGGCGGTATGTCAATATGTCTTCTGATTTACTATCTGTTTCCAAATGGTCTTTCTCTTCGTCAGCCGCTTGAAGATAAGAATATTTGCTGCATGATTGTCAACCAACTAAGAAGTGCCGATACGCCGGCAAATGTCTGTCCGAGTATTCATGTTTCAAGCACGATTGGCATTTTGTTCGTCCTTTTCAATTCAGAAAAGCTAAAGAAGTATCGAAAGCTGAAAGCAGCTATGCTTGTATTAGGAACTCTTATTTGTATTTCAACTGTTATGATTGATCAGCATTCTGTAGTAGATGCTGTGTGCGGTATGATGTTAAGTGCTGTTTTGTTTTACCTGGTGCAGCTGTCAGAGGCGCCAGATCAGGTTACTGTATTTGAAGAAATTAAGCGATAAAAAAAATGCTGTGTACATTTATTTGGTGTACACAGCATTTTTTGATTGGATTAATTAATCCTTTGGCATAACAATTTTTGGCATCTTGTGAGGTGGTTGGTTCTTTGGACCGCCATTTTTTCTGGTTGGATCTGGCTTGCCAAGGAATTTTTCAAGATCATCTGGCATATAGGTTTTTAATTCTGTCCATGCAGCAGCAAGGGAGAGTGCAGCAATGACAATGTAGATAATCTCGCAGACAGCAACGCTTTCGATTACTCCAGTTGCACGTACTGCAAAGAAGATTCCGAAAATTAGCTGAACGCAGACAGCCTTGAACATGCTTGTCTTTGCCTTTCGATTTAGGAAAATGCCAATCAAAACAGCAACACCAAGGAAGGTAAGCATCTGGAACACAAGATCAGTTCCCAAAAACAGAAATTCAAGTGATGGTGTCTGGATAAATTCAGCCATGGAATTAAGTCCATTTTGAATCTCAGAAGGCTCCATACCCTCAGTCAGCATAGAGGAAACGCTAGAAATAAGTTGTCCCTGATTGATTGAGATGGCGGCAGAAAGATAGCTCATTACATAGGAAAGACCCTGTGTCACGATTGGAAGAAGTCCAACACCTAAGCCAAGAAGTACAGAGCTTGCAAATGCATTATTTTTGTTCTCTGGTAAGTTTGCTTCCTCAGGATCCATATTTTTGCGCAGTGAATGGCGCATAGAGAAGCGTGAGCATACAAATATTGCCAAAAAGCTAAATACGATTAAAAATGTGACGTGCATAACATCTGCCGCAACTGTGTTAGCTGATAAAAATTCCTTAACAGGCGCAATCTGTGCAGCCAAAAGCTCGATGACAGTAGGAATGATGCCAACACCTACCATGTATGCAAGAAGTCCAAAAGTCAATGCATACACATCAAAACGGAAACGGTTTTTCATACGGATGATCAGATACACTGGAACAGCAATCATAACGGCAAGTGCGATCACCATCAAAATGATTGACAGAACTGGCACACGCATGGCATAGTCAAAGGCAAAATCCTCTGGCACCATAGATGTGACGGCTCCACCCTCAGCAGCAGTTTCAGCAACCGTTTCGGCTATGCTTTCAGCTGCAGATTCAGCGGCAGTAGAGGCCGCTGCGATGATAGATAAGAAACTCATAATTCCTCCTTAATTGCTTCGATATTCAGTACAGAAGCGTATAAATTTAACTATATCAAAGATGAAAAACAGTGTCAATATAAGCTGTTTATACTTCATTATTTTTTAAGGATTTCATTGACAATGTTTGGTCAATGTGTTATGCTAACCGTGTTGGCGCGATAGCAGAAGCTGCAACGCTGCAATTTATTTTTTGGAGGTATCACCATGAAGGGTACAGTTAAGTGGTTCAATAATCAGAAGGGTTATGGTTTTATTTCTGATGAGTCTGGTAAGGATGTATTCGTACACTACTCCGGACTGAACATGGAAGGCTTCAAGTCTCTGGACGAGGGCGCTTCTGTAGAGTTCGATGTAATCGACGGAGCTAAGGGACCGCAGGCTGTTAACGTTACAAAGCTGTAATTGAAACAAGCCGCCGCGATTAATTTCAATTATACCATGTACCTATTCTTTTTTAAATAAATGAAATATCGTATTAGGTAGTGAGATTAAAAGCAAAAGACATAACAGTTCGCTGTTATGTCTTTTTCAGCTTAAACACAAAAATCTGCGCGTTTTATTCGTGCAGGCAGACAGAAAGGTTTGGTTATTAAAATGGCACAGAATCCAGTAGTTACTATTGAGATGGAAAATGGCAGTGTGATCAAGGCAGAGCTGTATCCACAGGTTGCCCCGAACACGGTAAACAACTTTATCAGCCTAGTAAAGAAGGGATTTTATGATGGCGTAATCTTCCACCGCGTAATCAGCGGATTCATGATCCAGGGAGGAT
>OIYT01002622.1_pt1 | contig 10721 bp, 8 predicted proteins | sample 1588201 | NCBI WGS metagenome assembly OIYT01 (sample SAMN03283260) | human gut metagenome | biome: human-associated habitat; material: feces | host: Homo sapiens | place: USA | collected 2013
CGGCAATGGCTTCCATGCTGCCGGATTCATATGCGTTCTGGAGTGCTTCAAAGGTATCGCCCGGAAATTTTGAATCTATCGGAAGATAGACACAGCCGTCACCGTTTCCGGGCAGCTTTACTGCAAATTCAACACGGTTGCTGCTTCCGGGGATCGTAGCTGTATCACGGTCGTACTGTTCGGGGGAAAGTATTTCACCGAGAATTGCTCCAAGCTGTATTTCACCGAGAATTCCACGGTTTTTTACATTGGAGAGAACCTTTTTCAGATCACCCACGCCGGAAGCTATAGTCTGCATTTCGCCAAGTCCCTTGTATACCTGTTCCAGACGTTCGCTGACAAGCCGGAAAGATTCGTTCATCTTATTTTCAAGCTTTTCGTTGACAGTTGTCTGGATAGCTTCCAGTTTTTTGCTGTTTTCTTCCTGAATTCCGGTGAGATGCTTTGTCATGGAAGAACGTATGGCTTCAAGCTTTATTTCGTTGTTTGATTCAAGTGTACGGAACCTGTTTTCAAGGATGCCAAGCTGCTTTTCCACGGCATCTCCGGAATTTTTCTGCGCCGAGACAAGCATATCTCCCATTGCTTTAACACTGTTGTTAATGCTTACGGAAACTTCCTCACGCAGCTGCCTGCCGGATGTTTCCGTATCTTTTTTCAGTGCTTCAAGCTGAAGTCTGATATCTTTTTCCCCCGATTTTCTGAGCTCTGCGAGAATGAGCAGCATAAGGAGGATCAGGATAATTCCTGTTATCAGTAATGCAATATCCATTTGTTCCTCCTAAAAGTACATATACAGCTGACATTTAATCATGCCGTTGTAGAGTTTGCGTCTTTTTGATGCATCTGTACCGAAGAATTTTTCAAACTGCTCGTGCGGAGAGATAATGTAGCTTTGTCTGTCTCCGCCTTTGCCGAGAACACGTCCCATTTTGCGGTAGATATCTTCAGCTTCACGGAGTTCAAGCAGTCTTTCGCCGTAGGGCGGATTGCAGATCACCACGGAATTTTCCGGCTGACGGAAACTTGTAATATCCGCCTGTTCAATTTTCAGACGTGATTTTATTCCGGCTTTGTGAGCGTTGTCAAGGGTAAGAGCGACGGCTGAATCGTCTATATCTGCGCCGAATCCCTGAAATTCTGCCGAACGGTCAACACTGTCGATGGCACGGCTTCGTTCCTCACGCCATATTTTCTGATCTATGCAGTCCCATTTTTCAGCTGCAAATCTTCTGTTGATTCCGGGAGCGATTTTCAGCGCCTTGAATGCAGCTTCAATAAGGATCGTTCCGCTGCCGCAGAACGGGTCGCACACTATCGTATCAGGGCGAACCCTTGCAAGATCAACGATGCCTGCCGCAAGTGTCTCCTTGATAGGAGCAGCATTTGAATTTTTTCTGTATCCTCTTTTGTGCAGTCCAACGCCGCTTGTATCGAGGTAAATTGATACGACATCTTTCAGGATGCTGAATTTTATCTGCACCGTTGCTCCGGTTTCTTCAAACCAGCTTATGCCGTACTTTGATTTAAGACGTTCGGCTGCCGCTTTCTTGACTATGGACTGGCAGTCCGGAACGCTGTGCAGCGTGGAATTGAGGGAATATCCCTTTACGGGAAATGCATCTTTTTCGCCGATATATCGTTCAAGTTCTGCGGCTCTTACGCCCTGAAAGAGATCTTCAAAGGTGGACGCACGGAATTCTGTCAGTTCAATGAACACTCTTTCTGCCGTTGAAAGGCAGATATTAGCCCTTGCGAGGATGTTTTCATCCCCGCTGAAGCTGATTTTTCCGTCGCTTACACGCAGATCTGTGCCGCCTATTTTCTGTATTTCATATTTCAGTACGCTTTCCAGACCAAAATGGCATGGACAGCATAGTCTAATTTTACTCAAAATATCACCTTACCAAGTCTGATCGCCGTCGGCATCACCGCCGCCGTAGTCGCCGCCGCCTGTGTTTCCGCCGTAGTCTCCGCCACCGGTATCACCGCCGCCAGTGTCACCGCCTGTATTTCCGCCGCCGATATCGCCGCCGCCAGTGTCGCCGCCTGTATTTCCGCCGCCGGTATCACCGCCGCCAACGTCGCCGCCTGTGTTTCCACCGACATCTCCGCCCCCGGTCTGACCGCCGTTATCGGGATTTGTATACACGGGTTCCTGCGGAGCTACATAATGACCGCCGTCGCAGTAAGGAGCGTTCGATTCCTTCCAGTATCCCATCTGGGAACTTCTCGGACATCCCTGTCCTGCAATTTTTCCGGTAGCGGTACACCATGGAGATTCAATTACGCCTCGTACAGGATCGAAGTCTGCCGGAGTATTTGTAAAATGCGTATCGGCGTATTCACCGATAATATTCTTCCATACATCGGCAGAATGGATGTAGTTCGGAAGCTGCATATCGTCTCTGTATTCCTTGTAGCCGATAGTAACTCCGCTTACAAAGTCTCTTGTAAGACCTACGAAAGTAAGATCCCACCAGTTTTCGTTTGTACCGGTTTTTCCGCATACGACTTTATTGTTCAGCTTTGCACCCGTACCTGTACCGTTGTCAACAACGTTCTTCAGGAGACGGTTCATGACCCATGCGGTCTGATCGCTTACTGCCTGACGCTTATTTCCGTCGTTCTGATATATTACATCGCCGTTGCTGTTCTCAATTTTTGTGATAATGTGTGCCTCGCAGAAATTGCCCTCGTTTCCGTACGGCAGATAAGCGTTTACCATGTCCTGCAAGGTAATGCCGTATGTCAGGGATCCCACCGACAGCGGAGGAAGAACCTCACCGTCCATGGGGTCAAGGTCAAGACCAAGCTGCTCGGTGCAGAATTTATAGACAGCCTGGGGTGTGAGTTCCTGACAAAGTTGTGCCGGAACGGTGTTGTATGATTTCTGCAGGAAGTAGTAGATGAAGTTCGTCTGACCCGAAATGCTGATATCGCCGCCTGTAGAGTAGTTTGTAGGCCAGGGCTTGCCGTTTACATCCATTACCTTTTTGTCGGTATAAACCGAGCCCCAGTGGATGTGGTCTGTTTCGAGAGCCAGACCATAGGTAGAGATAGGCTTGATAGTCGAACCGATAGAACGCTTGTCTCTTACGGCGTAGTTGGTTACGAGAGAGTGCGTCTTTTCGCCCCAGTTGCCCACTGTAGCCTTGATTGAACCGTCATAATTCAAGGCAACGAAAGCAACGTGGGGGAGCGATTCGTCATCGGTTATTTCGCCGTCGCCGTTTATATCCACCCATTGTCTTACGCTTTCGGACGAAAGGAAGTTGTCAAGATTGAGGAACTTTTCTTCAACGTAATTCTGCATATCGTTGTCGATATATGAGTAGATCTTGTATCCTCCCGTATTGATGCGTTTGAGAGCAGTATCAAAGTCAATGTTCATTTCTTTCATGAAGAAGTCGATAGCCTCGAAATATATCGCATCGAGAGCCCATGAGTAGGCTTCCTGTTCTTCTTTAAGCTGTTCGACGGCATCTTCGGGATGAGCTTTCAGATATTCTTCCGAGTCAGTATAGATTATAGGCGTATTGAGATATTCCTGATACTCGTCGTAAGTGATAGCTCCGTTTTCGTAGAGCTTGTACAGAACATATTTCTGACGGACAGTATTGTTGGCACGTCCGTCGCTTGTCAGAGGACTTTTCAGATTAAGTTCGTCCTCGTGATAATACTGCATGGGGCCGTATTTTTCCGGATCTTTAGGTATTGAAGCGAGCACTGCCGCTTCCGGAATGCTTATCTGATCCACAGTTTTTCCGAAGTAGTTGATGCAGGCAAGTTCGATGCCGTTGACTGCTCCGCCGAAGCTGATGTAGTTAAGATATTCCTCTAATATCTGGTCTTTGGAGTAGGTTTTTTCCAGCTGCATAGCTGCAAAGATCTCACGTATTTTTCGCTGCGGCGATTGTTCGTCGTCGCCGGTAAGATTTTTGATAAGCTGCTGGGTAATGGTAGATCCGCCCTGATTTGTGTCGTAGAAGTGCAGGAACATATTCAGGAATGCCGAGAAAGTTCGCTTATAGTCAACTCCGTCGTGAACGTAAAAACGTTCATCCTCGGTGTAAACAAAGGCATCCCTGACGTGCTGCGGTATCTTGTCGATAGAGACAGGGATACGCTGAACGGTGGACTTTACCCTGTGCAGCTGTACAATTTTTTCCTTGCCGTTTTCGTCGATTTCAGTACCGTAGAAGAAAGTATCGCTTCCGGATTCAAGCGTCTGAAATGTGATGCTGCTGCTGTCGTCCATGAAGTCAAGGACATAGACCGTCAGCGCCGTTGCAACTATAGTTCCCGTGATTATCATTACGAGGAACAGGGAGAGCAGAGTTGTTGCGATAACGGCTATAAGCTTTTTGAAGATACGGAAAGGGAGGCTGTGCTTTTTTTTCTTCTTTTTCCCTTTTTTCGGCGGCGGATCTTCCGGTCGTTTCATTTCCTCAGCGCCGTCTGTCTGCGGAAACTCCGTGTTGAAATTATTATCGTCCATTCTGAAATTTGCCGCTGCATTTTCCAAAAAATGCAGTGACGCTCCTTTCATAAAAATACATATAAATATACATCATAAATTATAGCACATTTATTTGTTTTTGTTAAGGACTTTTTTAAAAAAACGTCATTTTGTATAATTATAGAAAATTCATCCGATAATATTTATGTCAACACCGCACAATGCCGTTGACATGAATTATGTATGCGTGAAAATTATTCATTGATGTTTTGTGATGCAAAGGAGTGGTTCTATGAATAAAATTTTTGACAAACGTATCTATTTTATTATTCTGACTGCGCTGACAGTATCAGGTTTTTTGATTATCTGCACTCTCAGTCAGACTGTTCGTCAGGAACGGATAGAGTCGAAGCTTGAAGTTGCCGCTCAGGACGACCCCGACCCGTTGTACGTCGTCAGGGAGCACAACGGAAAGATAGCCGTATTCTGCCGGGGAAGCTCACGGCCGTTCCGCTATCTTGAATTCAACATTTCGCTTCTGCCCGATTTTGACCGTGAACAGCTCCGTGAAGGCATTGAGTTCTATGACGTGGAGGAACTGGAAACCTATATTCAAGATGTAGAGGGATGACCAATACAAAGCAGCACCGTGCATAGCGAGTATATACTCATCTCTATTGCGTGTTACAACAGAGGTGAGTATAACATCTTTGCACGGTGTTTTCTTACATTTTTTGCTTATCCTGCGCAAGAAGAAACATGAATCCGGAATAAGGCGGAATATCCATTGTTATCATATCGTCATGGGGCCGGAAAGATGTTTTGCCCTCCGGAGTTCTTCCGCTGTATAGCTGACAGTCGGAATCAAGCAGAAGCCTGACCCTGAAATTACTGCCGATCTTAACGGTATAGTCAGGCTGATACCAGTCGGAAAGATTAAGCACGGTAAGAATATCGCCGTCCCTGCTTTTTCTTCTGAGAGCATATACACAGCGTTCGGAGGAATTGCAGTCATCCCACATGAAGTTTGTCGGATCGTAGTCGTAATGAAGCGCATTGTATTTAAGATAGATCATATTGAGTTCACGTATATAGCGGCGGAAGGAATCGTGAACAGGATATCTGAGCATATCCCAGTCCTGCTGACGTTTTTCGTCCCATTCCCGGAGCTGTGCAAATTCATTGCCCATAAAGTTGAGCTTTTTGCCGGGGTGAGCTGTCATATACATATATAGTACCCTTGCCTGCGGGAATTTATCCTCGTAATCTCCGTGCATTTTCTGAGCAACAGACGCTTTGCCGTGAACGACTTCATCGTGAGACAAAGGCATGATAAATCGTTCATTGTAGAAATAGAGCATGGAAAAAGTCAGTTTGTTGTACAGTCCGCTGCGGAAAATAGGGGAGCTTCGGAAGAAATCAAGAGTATCGTGCATCCAGCCCATATCCCATTTGTAGTCGAAGCCAAGACCTCCCTCCGATACCGGAGCGGTTACTTTGGGGTATGCGGAAGAATCCTCGGCTGAAATTATCGCAGAGGGATGCCTTGCTTTCAGACCGGTATTCATTGATCTCAGGAATTCTATAGCGCATTTGTTTTCCCCACGATTTTCGTCACCGTTCCAGTAGATCATATTGCGGACGGCGTCCATTCTCAGACCGTCAAAGTGGTAGACGGTAAGCCAGTAATTGGCTGCGGACTGAATAAACGACCTCACTTCGCCTTTGGAGTGCATAAAGTTCCGGCTGCCCCATTCGTTGTAGCCGATGTCGTCGCTGGGATATTCGTAGAGATGTGTGCCGTCGTATTCGGTGAGACCGTAGTGATCCACGGCGAAATGGACGGGGATGAAGTCAACTATTACGCCGATATTGCTGCGGTGACACTTGTCCACAAATTCCATAAGCTGGGCAGGAGTGCCGTAACGTGAGGTAGGGGCGAAGAATCCTGTGCTCTGATATCCCCATGATTCATCGCAGGGATGTTCGTTCAGCGGCATTATCTCGATAAAGTTATAGCCGTATTCCCTGACGTAAGAAATAAGCGGATCAGCTATTTCAGCGTAATTATACCATTTCCCCGGATCGTCCGTTTCTTTTCTCCATGAGCCGAGATGAACTTCGTAGATGTTCATGGGTTTGTCTTTGCAGTCTGTCCGGCGGTTCATCCATTTGCTGTCGCCGAAGCGGTAATTCTTCAGACTGCGGATAACCGAACAGGTTCCCGGTCTTAGTTCCATGCTGTAACCGTAGGGATCACAGTGGTCGATGAAATTGCCGTTTTTGTCGTAGATGCGGTATTTATAGCGCATTCCCTCAAGAGCCTCGTCAACGGTCAGTTCATAGAAATTTCCGTCGGCAGCCGGTTTCATGGGAATATCATCCCAACTGCTGAAATCGCCTATAACCGATACTTTTGAAGCGTTCGGCGCATAAGTGCGGAAAAGAGTTCCGTTTTTCGAGGTGTGTGCGCCCATATATTCGTATGCATTAAATTCATTTCCTTTGTAAAAGCCGTATATATCCATAATTTTTTCACCTTGGTTTCCGGTTGACAATCAACCGATTTTTCTGTATAATATTATATGATAAAAAAAGCATTATTTCAATATGCATTTTTAAACTAATGTCTATTATTTGACTGCCGTCTGAAAATGTCGGAAATCGGAGGAACTTTAATGGATCTCAGAGTGGAAAAAACTAAAAGAAGTATTATAAATTCGTTCCTGGAGCTGCGGTCGCAGAAAGCTCTGGAAAAAATTACCGTAAAGGAACTTTCCGCCAGAGCGGAGATAAATAAAGCTACTTTTTATCTTCACTATCACGATATTTATGACCTTTCCGAAACTCTTGAACGTGAAGCGGTGAAGTCCACTCTGGAAGGAATTCAGCACCCCGAGGAACTCTTCCGCAATAACAGACGCTTTATGAAGGAACTCGGTGACTCGTTCGCTGCAAATGAACAGCTTATAAAAATTCTTTTTGAGGGCAGCCGGAGCGGAAGATTTACAGATCTTTTTGAAGAGGAACTTATGGATGTGATTCATAATGTTCATCCGGACTATAGTCCTACGCTGGAAAACCGCATGAAAATGTCATATATGATATACGGAGGATACTATACATATTTCAAATATTGCAGCTATGGTCTTAAAGCCGTGCTTGATATCATGGAAAAATTTTCCGATGTAATAATTAAACTCTACGACTGACGGGGATGATAAAATGAACGAGACAACTGCTGCTGTGACAACTATCGCAGAGACTTCTTCCGCAGAAATGACGGAAACAACAAAGGTATCTATTCAGGAACAGGTCACACGGACTGCTTCCATTCTTGAACGTGCCCTGGAACATTTTAAAAGCGCTGTTCCCTCATTGATAATGGCTCTGCTGGTGCTGATAGTCGGAATCATAATATCACGGCTGATTGCCGGTCTTGTAAAGCGTACCATGAAGCGTTCCAATATTGACGGTGCGGCAAGAAGCTTTCTTGTTTCATTGGTGCGGATAATGCTCTATATGGTCGTTATTATAATGGCTCTGTCGGTGATAAATGTTCCCATGTCGTCAGTGATAACCATATTCGGAGCTGCCGGACTTGCAGTCAGTCTTGCTCTCCAGAACTGTCTTTCAAATCTGTGCGGAGGTTTTATTATTTTGTTTTCAAAACCCTTTATCGCAGGGGATATAATAGAAATTGACGGTTCAGTGGGAACTGTAGATGAAATCAGCATTCTTTATACCAAGATCCGGACTTTTGACGGAAAAGCAGTCTCTATTCCAAACGGCAAGGTCGCCGATGCCAAGATAGTCAACTATACTGCAAGTCCTGACAGACGTATTGACCTGTGTTTTGATATAGGATACGGCGACGATTACCGGAAGGCAAGAACACTGATTCTGGAAGTTATAGGCGGAAACAAGAAATTTCTTTCCGATCCCGAACCGATAGTACGCATGACTTCACATGGTGAAAGTGCCGTTTCCATTGATGTGAAAGTTCATGTGCGAAACGAGGATTACGAATCAATGAGATATTATCTTCTTGAAGCGGTCAAGGAAAAGTTTGACGCTAACGGTATTGAGATTCCATATAAACAGGTGGATGTACATATTAAGGATGTGGTCTCATGAACGAAGAGGAAAAATCATGCCGGAAACCGTCAAAAGGTAAATACCGATTCAGAAGGCTTTGTCTTTTCCTCATTATCGTTCTGCTGATCTGGTGGTTCAATAATTTTACTCTGAAAGTCACTAAAGCGGAAGTAAAATCGGATAAGATTGATTCTCCCGTCAGGATAGCCGTGATAAGCGATCTTCATGTTTCTTCCGTGGGCATAAGCAGCAAGCGGATAGTCAGGAGGATACGCCGGGAAAATCCCGATATTGTAATGGTTCTCGGCGATATGTACACCACCGGAAGTTCATTGGACAAAGTGGAGACAGCTGTTGATCTTATAAGAAATATTTCGGATAAAGGCTATCCGGTGTATCTTGTGACCGGTGAACACGATCTTGATCATGACTACATCAAAGCCGTTGGGGATGCCGGCGCTCATGTCATGAATTACAAGGAGGAACTAATCGAATTGAACGGCAATAAACTGCAGATCATGGGCATTGATAATGTCTTTTATTCCGATACATTTGATCTGACCAGTGAATTTACACTCCGTGAGGATTGTTTCAGTATTCTTCTGGCTCATATTCCGAACTATGAGAAATTTTCGTCTTTCAGAGCGGATCTGACGCTCTGCGCCGATACTCACGGCGAAATGGTTCAGCTGCCTTTTGATCTTGGTCCGGTTTATTCGTCATCTTACGGATGCCTTTTCCCCCAGCTGACCCTTGACGAGGAAATATACGATAAAGGAATGTTTCCGTATGCAGGCGGAAATATGTTCATAACTTCTGGGATAGGAGTTTCTCCTGCGCCCATAAGATTTAATAACAGACCGGAAATAGCTGTTATCGACGTTGTTCCGGAGTGAGGAGATTATATATGTATACTGATATTGCCGTTATCGGCGGAGGAGCATCCGGTCTTTCAGCCGCTGTGGGAGCAAAATCGGAAAATCCGGAGCTTTCTGTAACGGTTCTTGAAAAGCTTGACAGGGTAGGAAAAAAACTGCTTGCCACCGGAAACGGCAGATGCAATCTTAGCAGCAGGAATTTGTCTCCGGAGCATTATCACGGTTCTGTGAGAAACGTAATGGAAATTATAAATTCTTCTTCGGCAGAGGAATTCTTCAAGACTATGGGAATACCGCTGATTTGTGATAATCAGGGCAGAATGTATCCCTGGAGTGAAAGTGCGGCTTCGGTTCTTAATGCACTCAGGCTCAGACTGTCAGATCTGGGAATATCCGGGGAATGCGGATTTGAACTGAAAAAAATCCGGAAGAACGGCGGCAGATTTGTTCTTGGTGCAGCGGACGGCAGAACTGTGGAATGCCGGCGTATTATTGCGGCTGCCGGGGGATATGCAGCTCCGCAGTTCGGTACGGACGGTTCTGTTATAAGAATATTCAGGGATATGGGTTACAAAATATCGAAACTGTGTCCGGCAGTTGCTCCGCTCAGAGCAGAACCGGACAAACTCAGAGGTCTTAAAGGCGTAAGGATGAAAGGCTCGGTATCTGCCGTTTCCGGCGGAAAGATCCTGAAAACGGAATACGGAGAGATTCAATTTACCGAAAATTCACTTTCCGGAATCTGCGTGTTTAATCTTGCACGATTTTTTAAGGAGCATGAGGGGAATTTTACGCTCCGGCTCGATCTGGCTGCCGATATGGACAAGGCAGAACTTCTGCGATATCTTGAAACGGTAAAAATCCAGAGAGCGGAGCATCCCGTGCAGGAGCTGCTTACGGGACTTTTTGCAAAGAATCCGGCTGTATATCTGGTGAAAAATACATTGAAAGTTCCGCTTTCGGAAAAAATTTCATCGCTGAGCAGAGAAGATCTTGTAAATCTTGCATACAGGATAAAAAATCTTGAATTTGCCGTTGCGGGATGTTCTTCGTGGAACGCCGCACAGGTCACAGCCGGAGGAATCCACGGGAGCTGCGTTGATGAAAAGCTTCAATCCGTCCGTGATAAGGGACTGTTTTTCTGCGGCGAGATACTCGACGTTGACGGAGACTGCGGCGGATATAATCTTCAATGGGCATGGTCGTCAGGACTGTGGGCTGGAAAAAATTGCGCATTGTCAATAACTTAAAGTGGGGACGCCGTCCCCACACCCCTGCCAAAG
>OIYT01002625.1_pt1 | contig 10707 bp, 6 predicted proteins | sample 1588201 | NCBI WGS metagenome assembly OIYT01 (sample SAMN03283260) | human gut metagenome | biome: human-associated habitat; material: feces | host: Homo sapiens | place: USA | collected 2013
CCGCCCGCTGGCACGACGGCATACAGCCCCGCCGGCAGATCGGTGAAGGACAGATCCGTCACCGTCAGCGTCGTCTCGCTGATACCGTCCAGGGTGATGTCCGCCGTGGCCACCTCGTTGCCGTTGACCAGCCAGGTGCCGTCCGGCGGCGTGACCACATAGCTATTCTGCTGGTGCAGCCCCAGATCGTCCACATGCAGCGTGGCAAGCACGAGCTTGTCAATAGACGCCAACACGTCGGCTTCTCCGTTCAGCCGCACCGTCTTGGGCGCGATATCACAGACGATGCTGTCTGCCGCCGCACCGGGCACGCCCTCGAACTCTATGGCCAGGGCCACCTCCTTGGTGGTCAGCACCGGCACCTTGGCCTGTATCAGGCTGGCACTGGTGCGTATGTTGCTGTTCTCCACCAGATTGCCGTCGTAGTCGTACAGCTGTACGTCCACCGTCTGCACCACCGATCGGGTCGCGCCGCTGATATCCACCGTCAGCTTGGCGCAGCTGACATTCAGCAGATCGTCCCGTTGGGCGCGCAGCGTCAGCACCTCGGGATCCAGCACTACATCGCCGGTAAAATATCCCTCAGCCACCTCGCCGATGACCTGACACTCCACCGGCACTTCCTTCGTATACAACTCGCCCACCGTCACCGTGATCTGGCTCAGGCTGGCCTTCTCCACGCTGACATTCGTGCGTACCACTCCATCAGGGAAGCTGACGGTCCAATCCAACTGGTGTACGCCCACGGAATCGATGCTGGATGTACTGGCAATGACCCGCACATTATCCCGGCTCATCTTTACCAGCTCCCGCTTAGGACCGCGTATCGTCAAATCAATGGTGGTGTCATATCCGGACAGCAGCATCAGATTTTTGTCTGCCAACGTGGTGTTCTCGCCGGAGAACTCCACCGGGACATCCCGGATGGTCTTCGTCCTCTCCGGCGCCTTCTCCACATCTACATATACCCACAGCGCCAGAGCCACCAGGATGGAGATGATGACCTGCACGGTCTTGCTGCGGTTAAAGCGGGGCGTGCGCGCCTCGCTGTTGGCCGTCCCGTTGTTTGTATCAGAGATCCGTTCCGACATGGTCGTCCGCCCCCTTTCTGTTCAGTCCCAGCAGCTCTGCCAGTGTACGGCGGGACTTGTCCTCCGTTTCCTCCTCCGGCGGTATCAGCTCATTACGCAGCAGCTTGCCCAGCGTCTCCGGCTTCAGGTGCCGCTTGAGCATACCGCCGATAGCCACGGAGATGGAGCCTGTTTCCTCCGAAACGATGACCACCACCGCGTCGGAGTTCTCGCTCATGCCGATACCGGCCCGGTGCCGCATGCCCAGGTCGCGGCTCAGGTTCACGTTTTTGCTCAAAGGCAGCATGCAGCCCGCGCCCAAGATCCGTCCGCGGCGGATGATGACCGCGCCGTCGTGCATGGGCGCCTTCACAAAGAAGATGTTCTTCAGCAGCTCGGAGGACACGGCGGCGTCCAGCGTCGTACCGCTTCGCACCATGTCATCCAGATGGATGTCGCGCTCAAAGACGATCAGCACGCCGGTCTTGCTCTGCGACATCTCGCTGCACGCCGTCACCGTCTGATCGATAGCCGCCTCCAGCTCCGACTGCTGCTTGGGATCGTTGAAGGCCCGCAGCAGTCTGATGTTCCGGCTGCCCACCTTCTCCAGTATCTGGCGGATCTCCGGCTGGAACAGGACGATAATGGACAGGATCCCCACCTGCACCAGGTTCCGCATAAGGTACGATATGGCGTTAAGCTGCAATATATCAACCAGCCAAAGCACCAGCAGAAACGCCACCACGCCCTTGAGGATATTCTCGGCGCGGGTGCTTTTGACCATACGGAGCAGGTTGTATACCAGAAACGCGATAATGGCGATGTCCAGTATATCCGATATCCGTATCAGCAATAAGTAATTCCCAATATTTTCCAATAACGAAAGTACCTTATCCACGTTACCACCCTTCCTGTTACGGGCATAAAAATAGATACTAACATTATATAAAAAATATTGGGAAAATGCAACAAAAAATTATGTGAACAGTTTTGCAGTTTAACGAACGATTTGCCGCAAAATATGGGCAAAGTGCTCCACCTGCGCGGTGGTGTTAAAGGCCGAAAAGCTGCACCGCACAGTGCCCGTCTCCAGCGTTCCCGCCGTGCGGTGCGCCAGAGGCGCACAGTGGAGTCCCGCCCGTACCGCCACGCCCTGCGCCGCAAGAGCTTCGCCCAGCGCCTCGCAGTCCCAACCGTCCAGGCGAAAGCTCAGCACACCTGTCTGTGCCCCATCCTCCGGGGTATAGAACACCTCCGCACCGGGAATCTCCCGCAGCCGTGCCGCCATCTGCCGCGTCAGACGTCTCTCATGCTCGGCGATACGGCTCACGCCTTGCTGCTCCACAAATCGCAGGCCCTCCAGAAGTCCTGCGATCCCCGGCATATTGTGCGTCCCGGCCTCCAGCCGGTCCGGCAGGTCCTCCGGCATCTCCTGCAGGATCGACTGCGACCCCGTGCCGCCCCGCAGCAGTGGCTCCGGCTCCGCGCCGCACAGCAGCAGCCCCGTGCCCTGCGGCCCGTACAGTCCTTTATGCCCCGGCATGGCGATAAACGCCGCGCCCAGCGCATCCATGTCTACCGGCAGCATCCCCGCAGACTGCGACGCATCCAGCACGAATGGCACACCCTTCTCCCGACACAGCGCCGCGATGCGCTCTACCGGCAGTCGGAAGCCAAACACGTTGGACACGTGTGTGCAGATCACCGCGTCCGCCGGACACGCCAGCGCAGCGGCGAACTGCCGTACCATCTCCTCCCCATCAAACAAAGGCCCATCCGCTACCGTGATCTCCACACCCGGTATGGCGTGCAGCGGCCGGGTAACGGCGTTGTGCTCATATCCCGAGATGATCACACGTCCGCCGGGCTTCACCAGCGTATGCACGGCAATGTTCAGCCCATGTGTAGCGCAGGAGGTGAACACCACTCGCGCCGGATCAGCCACGCCAAACAGCTTTGCTGCCAGTGTGCGGCATTGCAGGTCTGTTTCCTCCGCCGCCCGCGTGGCCGGATAACTCCCCCGCCCCGGCGAGGATAGCTGCCCCACCGCACGGTACATAGCCCGTGCCACCGTCTCCGGCTTTTGCAGCGTCGTGGCCCCCGCATCAAAATAGATCATAGCTCAACCTCACTATACCCATCGTCCTGACGAACAAATACCTGCGCGGGTGCAAAGCCCGCCTCCCGCAGCAGCCGCAGAGCCGCTACCGTGCGGGTCTGTCCCCGCAGCCGCAGTACATAGCCGCACCCCTTGCCGGTCAGGCCCATGGGCACACGGCCCACCACGGCACGCACACCCCGGCGCTCCAGCAGCTGCGCCATACGCTGCGCCTGGGTCACGGACCGGGCGGTGATGAGATATTCCTCCATGCTGGCACCTCCTTTGTACTCATGCCATCGTATGATACCCCAGCGCAAAACGTGAAAGACCCCGGAGGTCCCTGCCTCCGGGGGCGCTGTCTTTATATTTCCACCTTTGGTCCCGGACGGTATGCCTCCGCCGTCACCGTCAGCACGATGCCGCCTGCTGACAGCTCCGTTAGCCGTTCCCGCAGCGCCGCAGTGTTCTCTGCCGGCAGCGAAACCGTCAGCCGAATGTCCGCGCCGTAATCGGCGCTGTCCACCGTGCCACCCAGGGCTGTTACCTCACCACGCACACGCTCGAACAGCGCGTAGGGGCACGGAATGTCCGCCATGGCCCACAGGCCCATCTCCGACACGCCTGCCGCCACCAGCGCATCGCGGGCGCTTTTGGAATACGCCCGCGTCAACCCGCCGGCCCCCAGCAAGATCCCGCCGAAGTACCGCGTGACCACGCACACCACGTTGGTGACGTTTTCCCGCTGAAACACGTTCAGCATAGGCTGTCCCGCTGTACCCTGAGGCTCACCGTCATCGCCGTAGCGTATCGTATCGCCGCCGATGAGATAACACCAGCAGTTGTGCCGCGCATCATAGTATTTTTTCTTCATCTGCGCGATGAATTCCCGCGCCTGCTCCTCCGTCTCCGCCGGCAGCAGATGGCCGATAAAACGGGATCGTTTTTCGGTGAACTCCGTCTCTGACGGGCCAAAGGGTACACGGAAATCGCTCATTCCCACTCCTCCTTCGACTCCGTCCAACCCTCGACATAGTCCTTCAGCTGGCCGATGATTCGGGGCGTACACACCGCCACCACGTCCACCGTCTCGCCGTACTCCACGGACTCCACCTTGGCCTCCCGGTACAGGCTGTCCAGCGCTCCGGCCTTGTCATAGGGCAGGTGCAGCGTCACCCGTTTCGTACCCTTGTCCAACTTTTTGTCAATGGCGGAGAGCAGCCTGCCCAACCCCTCGCCAGTCTTTGCGGACACGGATACTGCGTCCCCCTCCTTGTCCCGCTGGAAGGCAAACGCCAAATCGGACTTATTGTACACCCGAATGCAAGGGATATTCTCCGCCCCCAGCTCCCGGATCAGATCATCCACGATCCGCGCCTGTTCCTGCCACTCCGGATTGCTGGCATCGATGACGTGCAGCAGCAGATCGGCGTACTCCAATTCCTCCAGCGTGGCCTTGAAGGCCTCGACCAGCTGATGGGGCAGCTTGCGGATAAATCCCACCGTGTCGGAGATGACTACATCCAGCGTATCGCTGACGGTCAGCAGCCGCGTGGTTGTGTCCAGCGTGTCGAAAAGCCGGTTGTTGGCCGGTATGTCCGCGCCGGTGATGGCATTGAGCAGTGTGGACTTGCCCGCGTTGGTATAGCCTACGATGGCCACCACGGGTATCTCGTTCTTCCGCCGCCGCTGACGTTGGGTGGCGCGGACGCGCCGCACCTCCTCCAGTTCCTCCTTCAGCTTGTCGATCTTCCGCCGGATGTGCCGCCGGTCTGTCTCCAGCTGCGTCTCGCCGGGGCCCTTCGTGCCGATGGGCGAGCCGCCGGTGCCACCCTGCCGTTCCAGATGAGACCACATACCGATCAGCCGGGGCAGCAGATACTGATACTGCGCCAGCTCTACCTGTAGGCAGCCCTCCTTTGTCCGGGCTCGCTGGGCGAAGATATCCAGGATCAGGCCGCTGCGGTCCAGCACCTGCACACCGCACAGCTCCGTGAGCACCCGCACCTGCGACGGGGACAGATCGTTGTCGAAGATCACCATGGTGGCCTCACTGTTCTCCACCATGCGCTTGACCTCCTCCACTTTTCCCTCGCCGATGAAGCTATGGGGGTCGGGCTTCTCCCGGCTCTGCAGGATCATACCCACGGACTCACCGCCCGCCGTCTCCACTAAGGCCGCCAACTCCGCCAGACTCTCCTCGTCGGCGCTGTCCGCACCAAGTACCGGGGACCGCAGCCCCACCAGCACCGCGTAGTCCCGCGCACCGTTTTTGTTTTCTTCAATGGTTTTTCGTTCCATAGTCGTCCTCGTTATGATGATTTTCCACGATTATACCCCATCCCGGCGCAAAAGTAAAATAAAAAACAAGACCCGCACCATTGGTACGGGTCTTGCAAAGTGGTGTATCCTTACTTGTCCAGGCCGAAACGCTTGTTGAACTTGGCAACGCGTCCGCCGGTATCCACCAGCTTCTGCTTGCCGGTGAAGAAGGGGTGACACTTAGAGCAGACTTCCACGCGAATATCCTTCTTCGTAGAACCTGTCTCAATCACATTACCGCAGGCGCATTTGATAGTAGTCTGCTGATAATTGGGATGGATTCCTTCCTTCATTGCTCTTGTTCACCCCTTTCTGGTTCACTCGTCGCCGCGGCATCGCCGCAAACGCAACTGTGATAATAGCACACTCTTCCCGCAAATGCAAGCATTTTTCGCTATTTTCACAAAGAAATTTCTTCTCCGCAGGCGAAGAAATACAGAATGCGCTCCGTCACCGGCTTTTCCAGTATCCGCGACAGCGCTCCGGCGTAAGCGTCCAGCTGCGGCCGATAGGCCTCCGCCCGCTGGGACGCCTCTGCCGCTGTCACCCGATCAGTCTTGAAATCCACCACCGTCAAACCCGCCGTCGTCTCAAACACGCAGTCTGCCACGCCCTGCAGGAGTATCTCCTCCCCTGCTGCCGCGACGTTATAAATACCCGCATCGGTGAGCAGCGCGAAGCGATACTCCCGCCACACCTGCGGCGCAGTCCGTATCCTCTCTGCCAGCGGCGACGCCAAAAACCGCGCCAGCGCCGGGATATCCAGCGCCGCAGCCTGCTCCGGCGTCAGCAGCCGTCGGGCCGTCAGCGTCTCTGCAAAAGCCGTCACTGCCTCTGGTGCCGCAGAAGTATCCAGCGGCAGAAACTGCATCGCCAGGTGCATGGCTGTACCGCGCTCTGCCCCGGTCAGTCCGCGCTTTTCCTGCAAAAACCGCGGCTTCTCCGGTGCGGCGGTCCGCCGCGCCGGCAGCGTCCCCTCGGCGATCTCCTGATCGATGGCCCGCCCCTTCAGCTGGGTAGCCGTCACCTTGGAGGGCGTCACTGTCGCCGCTCTGTGGCTGTACCGGAACGCCAGCGCCGCCTCGTCCGGCTGCGGATCCGGTGCCTGCGATCCCGGCTCCTCCGCCGGCATCGCCGCACCGCCGTCCTCCTCACCGCTGATGCGGTGCAGCCACAGCGCCAAGCCCTCCGGCCCATCGCACAGTACCGCGGGACGTACCCCGGTGTAATCGTGGAACACCCCTGCCTGATATGTGCTCAGCAGCGCCAGCAGCAGCCAATCGCCCGGGCAGTTTACCGCGGCCACCGCCTCCGGCGGCGCCGGCAGTTCTGCCAGTGCACACAGCTCCTTGAGGTGCTTGTCCGGGTTTTTCCGCGAGCATACCATGATGAGCTTCTCCTGTGCACGGGTCATGGCTACATACAGTATCCGCAGCTCCTCCGCCTTGGCTTCCCGTTCCAGCGTCAGCGCCAGCGCCGTTTTGGAGACGGTGTCGTACCGCAGCCGGCGTTCCACCTCCACGCGCTCCGCACCAACGCCCAGCTGGGGATGGACCAGCACCGGCCGATCCAGGTCCTGTCGGTTGAAGCTCCTGTTCAAGTCAGCCAGAAACACCACCGGAAACTCCAGGCCTTTGGACTTATGCACGCTCATCAAGCGCACACCGCCCGCCGCACCTGCAGCGGTAATGGCCGGCGCATCGCCGCTTTCCAGCAGCTGCCGCACCTGCCGTACACAGTCAAACAGACTCGTTCTGCCGCCCTGCACAAGCCGCCGTATATAGTCATACAGTGCCCTCAGACGCGCCTGGCGGGCTGTACCGTCCTCCATGGCACCGAAGATCGCCTGCACCCGGCAGCGGTCATAGATATACCACAGCAGCTTATCGGCGGACAGTTCCCGCGCCACCTGCCGCAGCTCATGCAGCAGCGACAGGAACGCCTGCGCGTCCTCACCCTCATCCTGCCGCAGCGCCTCGTAATAATCCCCCTCACGCTGTACGGCCCGTATCTCCGCCAGCCGGTCGGCGCTCATGCCTACCAGTGGCGAACGCAGCACCGCGATCAGCGGCACATCCTGCCGTGGGTTATCCACCACCTCCAGCAGTGACAATACCACTGCGACTTCCATCGCCGAGAAGAAATCCTCACTTTCCCCGCCGTCGCAGGGGATCCCCTCCCGTGCCAAGGCGGCGGCGAATACCGTCTGCCGGGCGCTGGGTGAGCGCATCAGTATCACGATATCCTCCGGTGCTGCCGGACGCATGGTGCCGTCCTCACCCCGGACAGTGAACCCTTTGTCCAGCATACGGCGAATACGCTTTGCCACGAACCGTGCCTCGGCCTCCGCCCGGTCGAACCGCTGCTCCGGTGTGTCCTCCACAGCCAGATAGTGGAACTCCGTCTCCCGCGGCACCTCCGGATAGTATTCCGCCCCAAAGTGAAGATGCTGCTCCTCTGTATAATCCAGCTCGCCCATTTCCCGGGACATCAGCGCCGCAAACACAAAGTTCGCAGCCGCCAGCACCTCCCGGCGTGACCGGAAGTTACGGCTCAGTACCCGACGCCGCGGCGCACCTGGCGCAGCGTGGTCCGCATCGGCATAGGTCCTGTATTTTTCCAGGAATATCCCCGGTTCCGCCAGCCGGAACCGGTAGATGCTCTGCTTCACATCGCCCACGGCAAAGATATTCTCTCCCTGCCGCGATACCGCCCGGAAGATACAGTTCTGCACTTCATTAGTGTCCTGATACTCGTCCACCATGATCTCCCGGTACCGCCGGGACACCTGCTCGCCAAGCTCCGTGGGCGTTCCGTCCTGGCGGCACAGCATCTGCACGGCGTAGTGTTCCTGGTCAGAGAAATCCATAGCGTTCCGCCGCACCTTCTCTGCCCGGAACCGCTTGTCGAAATCCCCTGTCAGTGCCAGCAGCGCCCGCATAGCGGGCGCGATGACCTGCAGATCGCCCAGCAACTCCGTCTCCGCCGTCTGATACGGCGCGGACAGCTTCTTCAATGCGTCACGGCACTTTTCCAGCACCGCCCGCGCCGCGTCCTTCGCCCCGGCGCATTCGTCCCCCTTCACCACGCCCATCCGTCGGAAGGCCGGCTGCACACGGCCCATGGCATCCCAGCCTTCCCGGGCCGCGGCCGCGTATTCCCGCAGCTGCGCCGCCGTTTCCAAAAACCGATCTCCATAGGCGTTATACACGCTCTCGCAGTCTTCCATATCCTTCACGGCGCGTTCCAGCCGCCCCGCCCAGTAACTGGCGCGGCGCACCGTGTCCTCCATGATCGTCCGGCCGTACACGCTGTCGCCCAGCCGTTCCGGCAGGTTCGCCCAGCTCTCCGCAGCCTTCTCCAACCACTTGTCCGGGTAGGGATGGCTCTGCAATTTTCCGTGCAGCTCCGGCACCAGCGCCGCCAACGCCCGGTCATCCCGGCCGAAGCCCAGCGTCTCCGCCAACGCCCGGCAGCCTTCGTCCCCCTGCTCGATCCGCTGATAGAACGCCTCCAGTGCATCCTCCAGTGCCCGCTGCTTCAGCACGCCGGCCTCCGTCTCATCCAGGATACGGAAGTCCGGCGTCAGACTCCGCCCATCCACCGGCTCCAGCAGATGGATATGCTCCCGCAGCAGCCCTGCACAGAAGCCGTCCACCGTCTTGATGTCCGCCTGATACACCCGGAACATCTGCTGCCGCAGGTGACTGTTCTCCGGGTCCTGTGCCACCCGCTTCGCCAGCTCTGCGGCCAGCTTTGTCCGCAGTTCGGCGGCAGCGGCGCGGGTAAATGTGATAATAAGGAAATCGTCTATGTGGCAGTGTTCCTCCGTTAGATAAGCGAACACACGCTCTACCAGCACCTTCGTCTTGCCGGATCCGGCGGCGGCGGACACCAGCAGGCTGCCGCCCCGGTCCTCCACTGCCCCACGCTGCTGTGCCGTCAGTTGGATGTCAGCCACGGCGCGTCACCTCCTCGTCCACCAGCTGCCAGAATTCTTCCGGCGTGGTCTTTTGCAGATAATGGGGCTTGTCCCGTTTCTCGTCAAACCAGCAGGCCGACGCGAAGGGACACCAGTCGCAGGCACTTTCCTGAGGCCCCCTGCGGCATGGATCTGCGTCAATATTGCCATCGCCCAGCTCCCGGGCTACCTTCCGCAGCAGCTCGTCCACATACCGGCCCATTTTGCCCATCTGAGCTGCATCCGCCAACACACTGGCCGCCAAACCACTGACCGAACCGTCCTTTTTCACTGCAATAGGCAAATAGCAGGGTGACTCCAGCGCACTGTGCTCCATGGCTGTCAGCACCTCTGGGTCGGACAGCACCATGCCCGTCCGACGCAGCTCGCCCCGCAGCAGCGCGGCCAGCTTGTCCGGCGCGATGGCTCGATCCGCCTTTTTAACGACGTCCCTCGCCGGCAGGTACAGCACTCCCGCCGGCTCCACCGCCGCCCCAAAATAGTCCCCGCCGTACCGCTGCAGTGCGAAAAGATACAGCAGCATCTGAATACCCAGGCCGTAGCGCACATCCGCCAGATCAAAAGCCTTTTTCCCGGTTTTGTAGTCCACTACTCGCAGATATAGCTTCCCGTTCTTCAGCCAGCCGTCCACCCGATCCACCTTACCGGTGACGGACAGCGTGGTATCTCCCGCCGTCACCGTGACGGCAGGCAGCTGTCCGTTTTTGCCGCCAAAGCCCAATTCAAAGGCCACAGGCCGGAAATCCGAATGCTCCAGCTCATCCAGCACGTTCTCAACAATGACCAACGCCGTCTCCCGCAGCCGGGAAAACAGATACCGGAACCGTGCGCTCTTCTCGCCGTAGCCGTCGATGACCGTCCGGACATACTCATCCGTATACCGCCGCACCAACGCCGCCAGCACCGGTCTTTCCGGCCGCTTCCCCTGCTGCTCCACCTCCCGCAGAACATTCTCCAGCAGATAGTGGATAAACGTCCCCACCTCCGGCGCCTGGAAATCCGCCTTTGTCCGTTCCCTGGCCCGCAGGCCGTACTCCATGAAATAGCCAAAGTGACAGCTCTTCACCTGGTCCAGCCGCGAGGCGGACATGGCCAGCGTACTGCCGTACAGGCTGCGTACCGCCCCGGGTGACAGCCTTCCCCGGCCCATAGCCCGGGCCGCTGCCATCTTCTCCAGCGTACCGCCCTGTCCATGCATCTCAAAATAACGCCACAGCGCACCGCCGGGCCGCTGT
>OIYT01002628.1_pt1 | contig 10696 bp, 10 predicted proteins | sample 1588201 | NCBI WGS metagenome assembly OIYT01 (sample SAMN03283260) | human gut metagenome | biome: human-associated habitat; material: feces | host: Homo sapiens | place: USA | collected 2013
AACGGACTTAATACTCCAGCAGGGAGGTGAGAACATGACAACTACAACGGAGCAACCTTCTAAAAACAAAAGGAAAGCCCTTGCTGCGGGCGCTCTCGCCGCATCCTGCGCACTTGCAGGTACATTCGCGTACTTCACTGACCGCGTAGAGACCTCTGCTTCAGCCAAGGCTGGTACGGTAGATCTCGCTTTAGACGCCAACTGGACTGACGTTGCCAACTTCAACCCAGGGGACAAAGCGGATTTGGACTATCAGGTCAGCAATGACGGCAATAAGTCCGTCGATGTCCGCGAACGCCTTGTTGTAACAAGCAGCGTAGCTCTTGATACTGCGGCTCAAGCCGAGTTTGAGATCTACAAAGCTGCCGACGTAGAGCAGGACGCAGCCGGCGCCTACGTACCAAAAGCAGACGCAAAGCCTGTAACAGACGGTGCTAAGCGTATCGTCGCTGGCGACAGCAGGAGCATCACATACGTGCTTCCTGAGTACACATTAAACGGTACCGGAGCAAACGCTGAGACTGAATCAGGGGTTACAGACACCAATCACGCTGCAGACTACGTATTGGTGTTCAAAGGCGCTTCATCCAACGCTTTCCAGGATGCTGACGTACAGGTAAGCCTTTTAGCCGAAGCGAAACAGCACCGTAACACAGACAGTAATACTTGGGCCACTGTCTCTTCCGAATCCGTCACATTCGGAAACGGTAATGTAGATGCCGTTCCGGCACGTTGATTCCTTCTTTTCTAACAGGTTCAGATACTACTCTTTTACATTCAGTGCTATTTTGATTATTTGCTGTATGAGATCACTATTTTTTCTTTCCATAAGATTTAATTCACTTTCGTCAGACGAGTTCAGTTTTCCTATATTTACGACATGAATTTAGCTGGCCGCCCCTTTACCAGAGTCGAGGCGGCAGCACACACCCTTATTTACGCAGCAGGCTTCACACACCTGCTGCCTTTTTTATTCTATGGGATTATTGTATCACATGGCGATTTAACTTGTGAACGCCATCACAAGGGCAGCCTTGCAAGACATTCAGAACGCTCCTCCGAGCCGTTCAATGCCCGGCCGCGGCGCCAATCACATACGTTCAGGAGGTCTTTTATGCGACGCAAAACACCACAGCTTACCATGCTGCTACTCACCACACTGTTTTTCACATCTATTATCATGCCACAGCTGGCTTCCGCCGCTGATTTCGAGGGCACAGTGAAGCTGGAGGGTGAAGAAAGCTTCTCCCTCGCAGCCTCCGAAATGCAGCTTTTTGACTTTGAGAACATTGCTCCCGGTGACGTCCGAACCGGCAAGCTCCATATAGAGAACACCACAGACACGGAGATGGAATGCCGGATCCTGTCCATTATGAGTTATTCGGAGGATAAGCGCCTGTTTGACGCCATGCGTCTCCGTTTCCGGCACTCGCTGCACTCGGTGGACACCGCTCTCATATTTGAGGCGGTTGTAGGCGCCCCGCCCGTTCACCGCGATGATGGCCTCTTTCACGCCGCCCAGCTCGGTCTCGTTGAGGTTGAGCACTTCCCACTCCCAGCCCCGGCTCTGGACGTACATGCTGTACATCCGCATCAGGCTGTGGGCAAACAGGGCCGCTTCCTCGCCGCCGGCTCCGCTGCGCAGCTCCAAAATCACGCTTTTTTCGTCATTTGCATCCTTGGGCAGCAGCAGAATTTTGAGATTATTTTCCAGCTCCGCCACATCCTGACTCTTTTCGCTGACTTCCTGCTGTACCATTTCCTTAAAGTCCGCGTCGAGGGTCTCCCCCTCCAGCAGGGCTTTGGCCTGTTCCAGATGATCTTTGGCGGTAGCCAGCTTCCGGTAGGCGTCCACCACAGGCTCCAGCTCGTGGTACTCCTGCATCAGGCGGCGGAACAACGCCGGGTCTGCAGCCGTTTCCGGCTGGTTCAGGCGGATGGAAAGCTCCTCAAACCGGTGGCTGACCGCCTCCATTTGGGAAAACAGTTTTGGCATATTGGGCAGTTCTCCTTACAACAATTTCCGAATGTGCTGACAGCTGCAAGGCGCTACACCGTGCCCGGTTTGATGACTTTTTTGATGTTCTTTTCAATTTTTGCGCGGGGCAGCATGACCTCGCGGCCACAGCCCGTGCAGCGGATCCTGAAATCCATGCCCACGCGCAGCACCTCAAAGCTTGCAGCGCCGCAGGGGTGCTTTTTGCGGGTGAGGATGGTATCTCCCACTGCAATGTCCATAAGTGTATCCCTCCTGCTTGTACAAAGTGGTACAGGCCGTATGGGCGGGGCACAACCCCACGCATACAGATATAGTATAAACCAAACTCGTGCAAAATGCAAATATCTGCTGCCGGCTGCGCATATGGTGTACCAGCCTGGTGCCACCAGCCGGACCGCAGGCAAAACACAAGAGAAAGAGGAATGAAAGATGATGCAAACATTCAGAACCGAAAGCAACTACCGCAGTGCGAACCGCCTCTCCCCCGCGGAGCTGCGGGCCGCCATGGCCAACCGCGAGATTTTGCAGAGCACCGCCCTCGCCTTTGATACCCAGCGGCAGCTCCGCTTTGAGCTGGGCGGCACCAAAGCGGTGATGCCCTTTGCCCAGTGTGCCGACGGAGCGGAAAACGGCTCGGTGCGGGATATTGCCGTGCTGACACGGGTGGGCCGCCCCACCTGTTTTATCATTGAATCTCTGGATACCGATGATAGCGGCCAGCCGTTCTACCGGCTCTCCCGGGCTGAGGCTCAGCGGATGTGCAAGGCGGAGTATCTCGACACCCTGACGCCCGGCGATATCCTGCCCTGCACCGTGACCCATATTGAACCCTTTGGCGCGTTTTGTGATGTGGGCTGCGGCATCAGCGCCCTTTTGCCCATTGATTGCATGTCCGTCAGCCGCATTTCTTCCCCCGCTGACCGGGTCAGCGTAGGGCAGCAGATTCTGTGCGCCATCAAGAGCCGGGATGTACAGGGGCGGTTCGTGCTCACCATCCGGGAACTGCTGGGCACCTGGGCCGAGAACGCCGCCGCTTTTACCGTAGGGGAAACGGTCGTGGGCATCGTGCGGAGCGTGGAGGAATACGGCACCTTTATTGAGATCGCGCCCAACTTGGCCGGGTTGGCGGAAAGCTGCCCCGACCTGCACCCCGGCCAGCCTGTGAGTGTCTACATCAAAAATATCCTCCCGGACAAAATGAAGATCAAGCTGGTCATCGTCAACCACAGCCTGAGCCAGAGCCATCGGTTTGAGCTGCGGTATTTCATCACGGAGGGGCACCTGGATCACTGGCTCTACTCCACCCCGGAGAGCCACAAACGGATCGAGACGGATTTTGCGGTTGCGGCTTGCAATCCGGCCTGAAACCCTTTATACTAGGGTGGAATAGAAAATAAAACCAGAGGAGATGTGTGAACGATGGCCGCCAACGATGCTTTTACTGCCGGAGTACGTCCCGGCGGGCTGACGAACAGCACCGAGATCCGGCTGCTGCTGTGCTATCTGGTCAAGAATGCCGGGCCCATTACCCGGACGGAGATCGAAAACGCCCTGATGGAGGAAGCGCTGGTCAATTACTTTGAGATCGGCTCCTGTCTGGACGATATTACCCGGCAGAGCCTTGTCACTTTGCAGAACGACCGCTACGCCATCACGGAGAAAGGCCGCAAGGTAGCGCAGGAGCTAGCCTACGATCTGCCCCGCAGTGTGCGGGAGCGGGCCGTGGCTGCCGTCTTTCGGGCCCAGACCTGGGCCCGAAAGGAAGCGGAATACAGTGCCCGCATTACCGAGAAAGCGGACGGCCACTGCTCCGTCCGCTGCACGGTCAAAGCGCTGGACCAGGAGCTGTTCTGCCTGGATTTGGGCACCCCGGACCGTCTGAGCGCCGAGCTGGTCAAAAAGCAGTTCATCCTGAAAGGCAATGAGATCTATCAGATGCTCATTACCAAATTGACCGAAGAAAAAAACTGACCTTTTGCAATTTTTACAAAGAGAACGTCCCCTGCCCCAGCGGCCATTTGCGGCCATTTGCGGCCACACGGGTGCAGGGGGCTTTTTGTCTTACCCCAAACAGCCTCGTTATTTTTTCTACTTTGGCTAAGAATCTTAACAATGGGCAGACTTTATGGTATGCTTATCAGATGTGAGTATTTTTGACACAGCCGTGGGCGTGATCGTGGCGCTGGCCGTCAACTACTACCTGCCCCGGGAAAAAGTCGTGCCCCTGTGGGAGGGGTTCAAAGCCAGAATTTCCGGTAAGAGCGCAAAATAACCCGTTTTACTGTTTGCCCAGCTGCCAGAACGCCACGGCGCTGGCTGCCGCTACATTGAGCGAATCCACCCCGTGGGACATGGGGATCTTGACCGTGTAATCGCAGGCGGCAATGGTGGAGCGGGCCAGGCCGTCGCCCTCGGTGCCCAGTACGATGGCAAGCTTGGGTTCCTTGGCCAGCTGTTCGTCGTCGATGCTGACAGAGCGGTCACTCAGGGCCATGGCAGCCGTTTTGAAGCCCAGCGCATGGAGCTGCTCCATTCCCTTTTCCGGCCAGTCGGCGGGCGTCTGGCCGATCTGCGCCCAGGGCACCTGAAAGACAGTTCCCATGCTCACCCGCACCGCCCGGCGGCAGAGCGGGTCACAGCAGGAGGGGTTGATGAGGACGGCATCCATGTTGAGGGCCGCTGCACTGCGGAAGATGGCCCCCACGTTGGTAGAATCCACAATGCCCTCCAGAACAGCCACCCGCCGGGCATTTTTGCAGAGTTCTTCCACGGAACGGGGTGCCGGACGGCGGAATGCGCAGAGCACGCCCCGGGTAAGTTCAAAGCCCGTCAGAGCCGCCAGCAGCTCTCGATCCGCCGTGTAAACAGGAGCATCCCCGCAGCGGGTCAGGATTTCTGCCGCCGGGCCGGTGATCTGTTTGCGCTCCATCAAAAGGGAGAGCGGCTGATAGCCTGCATCCAGCGCCCGGGAAATAACTTTGGGGCTCTCGGCAATAAAGATGCCTTTCTCCGGCTCCAGACGATTGCGCAGCTGGTTCTGGGTCAGCCGGGCGTAGGGGTCCAACTCCGGGGCGTGAAAATCGGTGATCTCGATGATATTCGGCATAGGATGCTCTCCTTTGGCATTGTTCAGAATTGTGTGGCCTTATTCTAGCACATCCGGCTCCAGAATGCAAAAATGCAGAGTCCGCCTTTGGCTGGCATATCATTTCCACATGTCAGCCATACCCCGGAATCCATCTTGTGCTTTTTGCCGAATGTGCTTATAATAAAGGAGCTGCCTTTTGCGGCGGCAGTCTTTGAAATTCAAGAGAGGTGGAATACTCCATGCAGACCAGCTCGGCGTCCAAGCGCCTGCTGCACGGCCAGATGTCGGAATCGTTCGTCACGGCCATATTTTTGTCCCTTTCAGGCGGCTTACAGGACGCATATACCTACTTTTTCCGCGGCAAGGTTTACGCCAATGCCCAGACGGGCAACATCGTGTTGCTGAGCCAGCACCTGTTTACCGGAGATTTTCTCAAAGCGCTTCATTACCTGATCCCGCTGGTCGCTTTCGCTTCCGGCATTCTGGCGGCGGAACTGTTCCGGGAACACTTCCAGAGCCTGAAAGCCCTGCACTGGCGGCAGATGATCGTTCTGGCAGAGATCCTGCTCCTGTTCAGCGTGGGATTTTTCCCGCAGGAGCTGAACCTGCTGGCCAACGCCGTCGTCTCGTTCTCCTGCGCCATGCAGGTACAGACGTTCCGCAAGGTGAACGGCTATGCATACGCCAGCACCATGTGCATCGGCAACATGCGCAGCGGCATGGAGGCTCTGGCTGTCTGGATCGTCAGGCACGACCCCAAAGCCCTGCGCAAAGTTTTCCATTATTTTGGCATCATCTTCCTGTTTGGCGTGGGTGCGGGCCTTGGCTGGGTGGCCGTGGAACATTTTGCCACCCGGGCCATCTGGTGGTCCTGCCTGCTGCTGGTCATCTGCTTCGCGCTGATGTTCATTCGGGAAGATCTGGAGGACAACCCCGCCATTGAGCAGGACCTTGCCGAGATCCGGCAGGAAGCAGGCGAGATCGATCACCTGCTGAAAGAGGAACTGCACGAGGAGCACGAGGCTCTCCGCGATACGCTGGAACACAAAAACTGAATTTATTTTTCAAATGGCCGCTTTTTTCCTCCCGCCGGGGGATGGGCGGCCTTTTTGCATCCATTCTTCCGGGGAATGGATGTGATGAAAATTCCGTATTTTACAAATATCATACTGGATGTTTCCAATCCCATCGTTCTGGTGCAGGCTGCCACAGAAACCGAGTGTGAAAACGGCCCCGTGCAGTCTCCCCTGCCGAGGCTGTTTTCATTTGCTGTATCATCTAAAAATAGAATGGTTCACGATAAAAACCAGCTATTTTACAGAATGATAAAAGTGCGGTATTCTATGGTCAGAAAGAATCTCCCCCACGGGATGAAAGAGAGTATCAGTACCACCCGGTTTTAGAAAGGAAATATCTGCTATGATCAAACTGTATGAGAACGGCATCTACCTGGTCAACGGCAAAACGATCTGCTCCTGCCCCGAGGAAGTGGCCCAGAAGTCCGGCCGCGCTACCACCAAAGAGGAGGCCACCAAGGGCACCATGGCCTACGGCATCCTGCAGGCTCACAACCAGAGCGATGACCCCGACGCCCTGCGCCTGAAGTTCGACTCCATGACCAGCCACGACATCACCTATGTCGGCATCATCCAGACGGCCCGCGCTTCCGGCCTGAAGCAGTTTCCCATCCCCTATGTCCTGACCAACTGCCACAACAGCCTGTGCGCTGTGGGCGGCACCATCAACGAGGATGACCACAAGTTTGCCCTCTCCGCTGCTCACAAGTACGGCGGCATCTATGTGCCCACCAACATGGCCAACATTCACAGCTACAACCGTGAGACGATGGCTGCCGGCGGCAAGATGATCCTGGGCTCCGACTCCCACACCCGCTACGGTGCTCTTGGCACCATGGCCGTGGGCGAGGGCGGCGGCGAGCTGGCCAAGCAGCTGCTCTGCCGCACTTACGATTTCGCCCGTCCCGGCGTCATCGCCATCTACCTGACCGGCACCCCCCGCGTCGGCATCGGCCCCCACGATGTGGCCCTGAGCATTTGCGGCGCAGGCTACAAGAACGGCTACGTCAAGAACAAGGTCATGGAGTTCGTCGGCCCTGGCGTGGCTTCCCTGCCCATCGAGTACCGCAACGCCATTGACGTGATGACCACCGAGACCACCTGCTGGTCTTCCATTTGGGTGACCGATGAGGAGACCCAGCACTACTACACTCTGCATGGCCGTCCGCAGGACTACAAGAAGCTGAACCCCGCTGAGGTCGCTTACTATGACGGCTGCGTCTACATCGACCTTTCCACCGTGGAGAGCACCATCGCCATGCCCATGCATCCCTCCAACACCTACACCATCCACGAGCTGCAGGCCAACGCCAAGGACATCCTGCATCTGGTACAGGAAGAGGCCAACAAGCAGATCAAGGGTGCCAAGATGAACCTGGACAGCAAGTACCACGATGGCGCTGTCTGGGTGGATCAGGGCGAGATCGCAGGCTGCGCCGGCGGCACGTTCGATAACATCTGCGCCGCTGCCGACATCCTGCGCGGCAAGAGCTGCGGCAACGGTGCCTTTACCCTGAGCATCTACCCGGGCTCCATGCCGGCTCTGGCCGAGCTCATCCGCAATGGCCGCGCCTCCGACCTGGTGGACGCCGGTGCCATCATGCGCGAGTGCTTCTGCGGTCCCTGCTTCGGCGCAGGCGACTGCCCGGCCAACGGCGAGTTCTCCATCCGCCACACCACCCGCAACTTCCCCAACCGTGAGGGTTCCAAGCCGGGCGAGGGCCAGATGAGTGCCGTGGCGCTGATGGATGCACGTTCCATCGCCGCTACCGCTGCCAACGGCGGCAAGCTGACCGCTGCCACCGATCTGGACATTGAGTACACCAAGCCCGAGTACCACTACAACGCAAACCTTTACGCAAAGCGTGTTTACAACGGCTGGGGCCATGCCGAGCCGGAAACTGAGCTGCGTTTCGGCCCCAACATCAAGGACTGGCCTGAGATGCCTGCCCTGACCGACGACCTGCTGGTCAAGGTCTGCTCCTACATCACCGACCCCGTGACCACCACCGATGAGCTCATCCCCTCCGGTGAGACTTCTTCCTACCGCTCCAACCCCGAGCGCCTGTCCGAGTTCGCCCTGAGCCGCCGCGACCCCCAGTACGTCTCCCGCAGCAAAGAGGTGCGCCAGATCGAGCGGGACCGTGAGGCGGGCAAGGCCCTGCCCGAGGAAGTGCGCAACGTTTACGCTGCCTTGACCAAAGCCGGTGTGAAGAACGATCCCGCCAACACCGACATCGGCTCCACCATCTTCGCCAATATGCCCGGCGACGGTTCCGCCCGTGAGCAGGCTGCCTCCTGTCAGCGCGTGATGGGCGCTGCCGCCAACTTTGCAAAGCAGTACGCCACCAAGCGTTACCGCTCCAACTGCATCAACTGGGGCATGACCCCGTTCCTGGTGGAAAACCCGGAAGTCTTTGCTCTGGGCGATTACATCTTCATCCCCGGCCTGCGGCAGGCTGTACTGGAAAATAAGGCCAGCTTCTCCGCTTACGTCGTCAAGGCAGACGGCACGGTCACTGAGTTCCCGGTCTCCACGGGTGCCCTGACCGAGCCTGAGCGCCAGATCATTGCCGACGGCTGCCTCATCAACTACTACCGCAGCAACCAGTAAGATGGAGCGGCATGGGCTTGCACATCCGTCCACAAAACGATATACTGAAAAAAAGACCGAAAAAAGGATGGAACATGCTATGGATGAAAAAGATCTGCAGATCTTCCTGACCCTTGCCGAGACGGGCAACCTGACCCGGACGGCGGAGAAGCTCTATCTGGCACAACCTACCCTGAGCAAGCGGCTGCAGAACCTGGAGTCCGAACTGGGTGCCACCCTGTTCCTGCGCAGCAAGCACGGCGTGACCCTGACACCCGCCGGGGAGGCGGCACGAGAGACGTTCCTGCACACCACCAAGGATTTTGAGGACCTGCGGGAGCGGCTGCAGAAAGGCCGCGGCATCGTCAGCGGTACGCTGCGCATCGCTACTTCCATTGATTACTCCACCTACCGCCTGCCGGAAGTGCTGGCGCAGTACACCACCCACTACCCGGAGGTCAAGCTGCAGATCTACAGTGAGCACAGCCGGGAGTGCGTGCGGCAGATGCAGACCGGCCGCCCCCACATTGCCATCATGCGGGGCGAGTGCGAGTGGGACGAGGGCAAACTCCTGCTGGAGCGGGAATCCGTCTGTCTCATCCGGAACAAGGCCAATGCGGACACGCCGCTGGAAGAGCTGCGGTACATTGACCGGGACGCGAATCCCGAGCACCAGAGCATGAAAGCCCGCTGGCTGATGGAGCACAAGCTGGAGCCCTCCAGCATCCTGAATGTGGAGGGCCTTTCCACCTGCGTGGCCATGGTCAAGGCCGGTCTGGGCTGGAGCATCGTGCCGGAGATCTGCCTCTCCTACTTTGACGGCATTGCCGAGCCGCTCTTCTTTGCGGATGGCACGCCGCTCACCCGCTCCACCTACCTGCTCTACCGCAGACGGGAAGCGGAGCTGCCCCAGGTACGGGCATTCATCCAGACCGTCTGTGAGCGGGAGAACATCCCCTCCCCCGTGCCGCGCGTCTGACTGATTTCCAAAACCGCAGTCCACTTGCAGTCTTATGCAGGCAGGCTGCGGTTTTTGTCATTTTCTCGCAGAATCCAATTGCAGAGCCGTAATTGGTGTGGTATACTATTAGCATTGTGTTATTGAAACAGGAAGAGGGGTCAACGAATGAAAAAAGGCTTTGACAACGATAAATATCTTCTCATGCAGTCCCAGCACATCCGGGAGCGCATTGCCCAGTTTGACAACAAGCTCTACCTGGAGTTTGGCGGCAAGCTGTTTGATGACTACCACGCCTCCCGCGTGCTGCCCGGCTTCCAGCCGGATTCCAAGCTGCAGATGCTGCTTCAGCTGAAAGACCAGGCGGAGATCGTCATCGTCATCAGCGCGGAGGACATCATCAGCAGCAAGGTTCGCGGTGATTACGGCATCACCTATGATCTGGACGTGCTCCGCCTCATCGACGCGTTCCAGGGCGTTGGCCTGTTTGTGGGCAGTGTCTGCATCACCATGTACACCGCCGCCCCCGAGGTGGAGCAGTTTGAGCAGCGGCTCAACGGGCTGGGCATCCGGACGTTCCGCCACTACAAGATCCCCGGCTACCCCAACGATGTGGCCCGTATCGTCAGCGACGAGGGCTACGGCAAGAACGAGTACATTGAGACCCAGCGCCCGCTGGTGGTCATCACGGCCCCCGGCCCCGGCAGCGGCAAAATGGCCACCTGTCTGTCCCAGCTGTACCACGAGTACAAGCGAGGCGTCAAGGCCGGTTACGCCAAGTTTGAAACGTTCCCCATCTGGAACATTCCCCTCAAACACCCGGTCAACCTGGCCTACGAGGCCGCTACCGCCGACCTGAACGATGTGAACATGATCGACCCGTTCCATCTGGAGGCCTACGGCAAGACCGCTGTCAACTACAACCGCGACATTGAGATCTTCCCGGTGGTCAACGCCATGTTTGAGCTGATCGCAGGCAAGA
>OIYT01002632.1_pt1 | contig 10687 bp, 10 predicted proteins | sample 1588201 | NCBI WGS metagenome assembly OIYT01 (sample SAMN03283260) | human gut metagenome | biome: human-associated habitat; material: feces | host: Homo sapiens | place: USA | collected 2013
CAGCAGGATCTCATCCTTTTCCGGCTGTGCGATCTTATAAATTCTTCCGCCGGTTATTTTCTCTTTCATTTCTCTTACAATGGAAGCTATCGTAATTCCATCAAATGCCATATTGTAATCTCACTTTCTTTCCGGCAGCCTCTGGCTGCCTTTCCTTAGTATAGCGCACTTGACGTTTTTCTGTCTATATCCTATAATACTATGGAATACGCAGAAATTATTTTCGGGTGGGATACAAAGGAGAAAAGCATGATTAAGAGCATGACAGGCTTCGGCAGATGTGAGATCGCAGAAGCTGACCGTAAGATTACGGTAGAAATGAAATCAGTCAATCACAGATATCTGGATGTCACCATCAAAATGCCTAAGAAGCTGAACTTCTTTGAAGCAGCGATCCGGAAAGGTCTGATGATCCGTGACTGCTCTACCTTCCCATTCCTGGACAATAAATACATCCGCTTCTGTTTCATGAATCCATCGGACAACGACGCACTGTTAAAGGTGCTTTTAGAACAGCTGAATAAATAATAAAACTCCCACAGTCACAATGACTTGTGGGAGTTTATCGTTTCAACGATTATTTCTTCTTGGCAAATAAAGTTCCTACCGGCTGATCCTCAAAAAGATCATAGAGTTTGTGGGGATTTTTGCCGTTCATAAGCACCACATCAATATCCGCCGCATGAGCAATCTCCACGGCCTTGATCTTTGTTGCCATACCACCGGTACCAAGTGCAGAACCGGCTCCCCCTGCAAGACTACGGATATCGTCTGTAATCTCTCCAACTTCTGGGATCAGATTGGCATTTTCGTGAACATGGGGATCCTTGTCATACAGACCGTCAATGTCGGACATGATCACCAGCAGATCTGCATTGGCGATCGTCGCCACATTCGCCGCCAGAGAATCATTCTCGCCAACCTCCAGCTCCAACTCATCGATCGCCACGGTATCATTTTCATTGACAATCGGGATCACTCCCTGGGACAGCAGTCTCTCCATGGAATTAACTACATGCTGCCTGCGATCCTCCAGCAGAACATACTTTGTCAGAAGTACCTGAGCCACAACAATACTATAGTCTGCAAAAAATTTATCATACATATACATCAGCTCACACTGTCCTACTGCCGCACACGCCTGCTTTCCCGGTGTATCGGACGGTCTTTTGGTCATACCAAGCTTTCCCATACCAAGGGCGATCGCACCGCTGGATACCAGTACGATCTCATGACCTGCATTCTGCAGATCCGCCAGTGTCTTGACCAGATTTTCCACACGTCTGATATTCAGACGGCCTGTCCGGTGGGTCAATGTAGATGTTCCTACCTTTACAACGACTCTTTTTCTCTCACTTATCTTTCTCACAATGATTCTCCTCTTCTATCCGGATATCCGCAAACCTGCGTCTATCTATCATCTGCCGGTGTCTCTCCCCATAATTTACGCAAAAGAGCGATCTCCCGGCGATAGCCGTCATCATCGTTCGGTGTCTCCAGAATAAACGGCAGATCTCTCAACACCGGATGATTGATGATCCGGGTGATCGCTTCAATCCCCAGATGGCCCTCGCCAATCTTCTCATGACGATCCTTGTGTGCCTCCAGAGGGTTCATGCTGTCGTTGAGATGAACCGCCTTTAACCGGTCCAGACCGATCACCTGATCAAACTCCTGAAGCACCTCGTCCAGATGCTCCACAATATTATAGCCGCCATCCCAGATATGGCATGTGTCCAGACAAACACCCAGCTTGTCATCAATCTCCACCCGGTCAATGATCTCACGGATCTCCTGAAAATTACGACCTACCTCGCTGCCCTTTCCTGCCATGGTCTCCAGCAGCACCGTTGTCTGCTGCTCCGGGAAAAGAGAGGTATTTAATGCTTCGGCAATGAGTTCAATGCCCTTTTCGGCTCCCTGTCCTACATGAGAACCCGGATGAAAATTATAATAATTCCCAGGCACATACTCCATTCTCTTCATGTCGTCCTGAAACATCTCAATAGAAAAGCTCCGGACATTTTCCTTCGCTGCACAGAGATTCATCGTGTATGGGGCATGGGCTACCAGCTTGCCAAAATAATGCTCCTCCATCAACGCTGACAGCCTTTCCACATCTGCCGGATCGATTTCCTTTGCCTTGCCTCCCCGGGGATTTCTCGTAAAAAACGCAAAGGTATTGGCTCCTAATGATAACGCCTGCTTTCCCATGGCTTCAAAACCCTTGGAAGCAGAAATATGAGCTCCTATATACATAATACTTTTCCTTTCCAGACCCGCAGGCTTCCGACTACAGGCACACGGTTTTATTAACAGCTTTCATTCTTCATGGAAATCTTTAAGGTTTCCTTCTCTTTGTTACCCAGCTTTGGCGTACTACGGTCTGCAAGACTCTCATAAGACTTTGGCACCATAATACTCTGATATGCCGGACGGATGATCTTGTCTACATTGATCAGTTCCTCCATACGGTGAGCACTCCAGCCGACGATACGTGCCATCGCAAAGATCGGAGTAAACAGCTCGGTCGGAATCCCCAGCATAGTATATACGAAACCGCTGTAGAAGTCCACGTTAGCACTGACACCCTTGTAGATCGCACATTCCTCACCGATGACTTCCGGTGCGATACGCTCGATCATAGAATATAATGCAAAGTCTTTATTTTCATGCTTCTCTGAAGCAAGTCTCTCCACAAATCCACGGAATGCCACAGCTCTCGGATCAGAAATGGAATAAACGGCATGACCCATACCATAGATCAGACCACGATGATCAAATGCCTCCTTGTGAAGGATCTTCTTGAGATATGCTCTTACCTCATCCTCATCTGAGGTATCCTTTACATGCTCCTTAATATCCCGCATCATCTCGACAACCTTGATATTGGCACCGCCATGCTTTGGTCCCTTCAGGGAGGAAAGTGCTGCCGCAATAACAGAATACGTATCGGAACCGGCCGATGTAACCACACGGGTCGTAAAGGTCGAGTTGTTGCCGCCGCCATGCTCCATATGAAGCACCAGTGCCATATCAAGCACCTTCGCCTCCAGATCTGTATACTGCTTATCCGGACGGAGCATTCTCAAAATATTCTCTGCTGCGGAAAGATTGTCATCCGGACGATGGATATAAAAACTCTCGTCCCTCTCATAATGGTTATATGCGTGATAGCCGTATACAGAAAGCATCGGGAATACGCTGATCAGCATCAGACACTGGGACAATACATTCTCCAGACTGATATCTGACACCTTATCGTCATAAGAAGACAAGGTCAGCACACTCTTGGTCAGGGAATTCATAATATCCTGACTCGGTGCCTTCATGATAACGTCACGGACAAAGTTCGTTGGAAGTCTGCGGTTCTTTGCCAGAATCCCGCTGAACTCCTTTAACTCACTCTTCGTCGGAAGATTGCCAAACAACAGAAGATATGTGATCTCCTCAAATCCAAACCGCTTATCCTTTCTCATACCGTTTGTGAGATCGTAAATATTGTATCCGCGGTAAAAAAGCTGTCCGTCACAAGGCTTTACTTTTCCGTCTACAATGTCACTCGCCTTGATCAGGGAAATATTGGTAATGCCGGAAAGGACTCCTTTTCCGTTTTTGTCCCTGAGACCACGCTTTACCCCATATTCTGCAAAAAGACTGCTGTCAATGGAATTGTTCTCAATACAGACATCCTTATACTTGTGTGTAAAATCGCTCATCATTTTTTCAAAATTATCCTGCACAATATCACCTTTCCTTTCAAATAACACCTTCGGGTTGCAAAACCGTCTTTCACATATGCCAGCACACTGCTCCCCATTTACTGCAGTGCTTCTGATATATTCTGATGAATCCTCTGGGCTACCTTCTGTACAACCTGTAATTCCTCCTCGCTGATCCCCCGGAAAACTGATTGAAACATATCCCGCTGACACTGCCTCGCCATCTCCAGCACATCTGCTGCCTCCGGCTGCACTGTCAAATGAATATACCTTCTGTCCTGGTCATCATACTGCTTCTTTAAATACCCACGGAGCAGCAGACTGTCAATGGCCTTTGAGACATTGGACTTAGTATAATGAAAGATCCTGACCAGATCCTTCGCTGTATTATTGCTTCCATGATTATCAAAAAAAAGCAACACACGCACTTCCATGATCGTCATATTAAATTTATCAGTAATTTTGGAATACATCGATTCCTGATACTTTTTGAAATACTGACCACTTAATAATTGTTCCACTCTGTCATCCATGATGCCCTCCCCATTGCCTGACCGCGACCGGACATAATGCATTTCCTTGTTCCAGACAGTTCATTTTAGAACTATTATACCAAAATTTACTTTTCCCGTCAATCCGACAGCACCGGATCAATTCTAAAGCTTTTCTAAACAGGGGCAAAACCTGCATTTCCCCCTCCTGCCACTATGTTAAATATACCGGTACGAAATCCACGGTTCCATGCTCAATATTCATTACCAGATAAGAGGGCTGATGCCCCGGCTGACGTGGCTGCGATATACTGCCCGGATTAACTACCCAGACATCCCCCCGCTTTTCCATGTGGGGAATGTGAGTGTGACCGCAGACGACGATCTGCACATCATTGGCACGCGCCATCTCGCTCATGCTGCCGATGCTGTCAAAGCCGGCATACTGATGACCATGCGTCAGCAGTATACGATATCCACCAATTTCCACGATTTTTGATAACGGTACTCCACTGAGACTGCTGTCACAGTTTCCCCGTACCATATCTACCGGCACCCCAGCCAGATCATAAATCTCCTGTGGGGCACACTGAAAATCTCCGGCATGCAGCATCCGGCAATGGGTTTCTCTCATATTGGCCACTGCTTTCCTGAGATTATCATTGCGCCCGTGAGAATCGCTCACGATCAGCACCTTGATCTGTTCCTGCTCTGTTTCTCCCATATCTTTACTCCTATTCCTATACGATTCCGTATTCTTTCATCTTCTTATACATTGCAGTCAGCGCACGGCCTCTGTGGCTGATCTTATTTTTCTCCTCCGGCGGCAGCTCCGCTGTGGTGCAGCCAAGCTCCGGCACATAAAAGATCGGATCATAGCCAAAACCATTTTCTCCTTTTTCGCAGTAACCGATCTGTCCCTCTACCACACCGCGGCAGGTAAAACTCCTGCCATCCGGGAATACACAGGCGATCACGCAGACAAAACGGGCACTGCGGTCCTCTCCCTCGACATCCTTCAAAAGCTCGATGATATGATTATTTTTCACGGTATATGGAGTATCCTCTCCCATATACCGGGCAGAGTAAATCCCCGGTGCCTTATCCAGTGCATCCACCTCCAGGCCGGAGTCGTCTGCCAGTACGATCTGTCCTGTGATCCCCGAAATCTTACGTGCCTTGACCAGTGCATTTTCCTCAAAAGTACTGCCATCCTCCACGATCTCAACATTCTGCAACCCCTCATCCTTCAGGGAGGAAAATACAATATCCTCTCCCTGCAGGATCTGGCGGAATTCTTTCATCTTTCCTTCATTTCCGGTTGCCACGATAATCTTTTTCATGATCTTAATTCCTCTCTATTATCTTTTTTTGCTCAAGCTTCACGCATCAGTTGTTTGATTATATTCTTTGCCAAATAACTCTGTCCCATTTTCAGGACACTTACTTTTTTATCCTCTGCAGGCTTTTGCACAGTCCGTTATAAATTCCCTGTGCAATTTCCCGCTGGTTTTTCTGTTTTTTGAGATATCTCATGTCAGAGCGGTTTGTCATATATCCCACCTCGACAATGGTAACCGGCACATCTGCATGATGCATCAGATACAACTCATCTCTCCGGATCACTTTGCGCCGCTGTCTTCCGGTCGTTTTGCAAACCTCATCCAGAATATCCTTTGCCAGCTGCCTGCTGGACAGATTTCCTGCTGTGGTTTCTTTCCTGCCGGAATATAACGTTTCCACCCCCTTTGCCGTCGTGTCATAAGCATCCGAGGCATTACAGTGGACACTGATCAATACATCTGCTCCGGCATCCTTCGCCAGCCTGACCCTGTCCCTTTTGGAAATATCCCTGTCGTCCAGTCTGGTATAGTATGCCTTGATATCGGTGCCATCCAGAATCTGTTTCAGACATCCCACAATTTTAAGTGCCGAGTCCTTTTCCCGGTACTTCCAGTCCACAGAACCCGTCCCCTCGTCACCTCCACCATGTCCGGCATCGATCACCACCACATGGGAATATACCTCTTTCGGACGTCGAAGTACAATATAGCAGGCCTCCTCCGACTCCAGAAGCTCCGGCTCATAGATCCGGTTCATACAAAAAGTGAATCTCGCCATCTCATATGTCTGGGATACCTTCTGCTTTTTGATCACTTCTTCCTTCCGGAAGTTTCCGTCTCCCCCATGATATTTTATTGAAGCCTTTCCATATCCCCTGACGGAGGCTCCTTTCATGATCAATGTCATGGTCCGATCCATATAATCATTGTCCAGCCGTACGGAAACTGCTTGTCCCGTCACTGTTTTGCTGATCTCGATATAATGTTCCCCCAGCCGGCTGAGCTCCTCCTGCTTCATAACATGTGCTTCCACATGTTCAATCTCTGACAGCTTCTGTGTCTGTGCTGTCCGGTTTCCGTCATTGCCCCGCTGCTTAAGATTTTCCTGTGAATACACGGTTCCGGCAAATGTGATCAGCAAGACCCCCACCAGCAGACAAACACTTCGAAATGCCAGTCTGCGCCATTCCTGCATCTCCATCTATCATGAATCCTCTCTCGTATTTTAATAATCGGCAAAATGTCTGAACAAACTCCGCTTCTGCCTTTGGGAACATTGTACCATAGATTACATAAAACCACAAATTACGACACTTTTCTTTATCTTTTTGGTTGAAAGACAACTCTGCACCCTGTATAATAAAGTAGTTATGTTTTGCAGTTTTCCCTGCAATATTACGGATCATTTTATAACAGGAGAGACAATTATGACAAAGACTATGAATTTACAGGGTGCCTGGGATTTCCAGCTTGACGCAGGCTGCACCGGCATTCAAGATGCATTTTATACAAAAAATTTCAATGATACGATTTCTCTGCCCGGCACCACCTCCATGGCACAGAAGGGAACATTTTCTGACAAAAAGGAAACGGGAACGCTGACAGACCCTTATCTGTATGAGGGATATGCATGGTACTCCAAAGAGATTCATCTGGAACCGGAGGATGTGGGCAGGGAGATCCTGCTCTATCTGGAGCGTACCCGTGTAACTATGGTATGGGTCAACGATACACAGATCGGTACCTATGACAGTCTGAATACACCACATATTTACAACCTTACAAAGGCCGTGACCGGACAGGACTTCCGTCTGACCATTCTGGTTGCCAATCTTCAGAAGCCGGAGGAGGGCGAAGCAGACCCGCTGGCTTATCCTACAAAGGGCGGTCATCTGACCTCTCCGGATACACAGACCAACTGGAACGGTATTATCGGTGAGATTTCCCTTCGCATTCACGAAGCCTGCTATATCTCCCATATCAAGACACTTCCGGATACAAAGACCGGCACTGTGACACTGGAAATGACCACAGTCAACACCTCCGGTGCGGATGCTTCCCACACCATTGAGATCCATTCGCAGCTTCGTGACCGTGACGGACTCAAAGATCAGATTACCCCTGTCCAGTCCTTTGAAGTTCCATTTCCGGCAGGAGAAGCAGTATATTCTGTGACATATGACCTGGGAGACCACCCGGTACTCTGGAGCGAATATGCACCGGTGATCTATGAACTGACCGTTTCCTTCGCGGACAGTGCAGAAACCATCACTACCACCTTTGGATTCCGCGATTTTACTACCGAGGGACATGATTTTCTGATCAACGGCCGCAAGACATTTCTGCGGGGCAAGCATGACGGTCTGATCTTCCCATTGACCGGTGCCGTTCCTGCCACCGTCGAGGAATGGATCAAGGTATTGTCCATCTCCAAAAGCTACGGCATCAACCATTACCGTTTCCATACCTGCTGTCCTCCGGATGCCGCATTTACTGCTGCTGATCTGGTGGGTATCTATATGGAGCCACAGCTTCCATTCTGGGGTACTATGACAGCTCCTGGGGAGGAAGGACACAACGAAACCGAACAGTCCTATCTCATTGAAGAGGGCTACCGTATGATGAAATATTTCGGAAACCACGCCTCCTATTGTATGATGTCTCTGGGCAACGAGCTCTGGGGCAGCAAGGAACGGATCTCTGAGATCCTCGCCGCATACAAGGCTGTGGATACCCGTCACTTATATACACAGGGTTCCAACAATTTCCAGCACACACCGGTCATTCTGCCGGAAGAGGACTTCTTCGTTGGAGTGCGTCTGAGCAAGAACCGTCTGTTCCGCGGCTCCTACGGTATGTGCGACGCACCGCTGGGACATATTCAGTCTGCCGAGCCTGCGACCCGCAAAAATTATGATGAAGCGATCCTGCCTTCCAAGGCTACCGCTGACAGCGGAGATGACGCTGCAGAGATCGAGATCCAGTACGGCACCGGTGTCAAGAAAGTAAAAGCTGCCGAGAATACCGAAGTGCTGATGCCGGAGATTCCTGTGGTATCTCATGAGATCGGTCAGTACTGTGTATTTCCAAACTTCCACGAAATTGATAAATACACCGGTGTATTAAAAGCCAGAAACTTTGAGGTATTCCGGGATCGTCTGGAAGAAAAGGGCATGCTTGATCAGGCAGATGACTTTTTCTACAACAGTGGTAAGCTTGCCGTTCAGTGCTACAAAGAAGAGCTGGAGGCTGCTGCCCGCACAAAAAATCTTGCCGGTTATCAGATTCTGGATATCCAGGATTTCTCCGGACAGGGAACCGCTCTCGTGGGTATCCTGGACGCTTTTATGGACAGCAAGGGACTTGTGACCACAAAGGAATGGGCAGGCTATTGCTCTGACGCGATCCTGATGGCAGAATTTGACAGCTATGTTCTGACGGCAGGCTCTGTATTTGAGTTCTCCACTGCATTCCGTTATTACCGCCCGGAGAGCCTTGCAGGAAAGTCTGTCACGTACCGCTTCACCCTGCAGGATGGCACAAAGTCAGCAGAGGGAACGATCCCTCTGCCGTCTGATATTCTCGGACTGGTGGAGCTGGAAGATATCTCCATTCCGGTTCCTGCCATCAATGATGCCACAACAGCGGTACTTTCTCTCTTCATTGATGGAACCGGCATTTCCAACGAATATGAGCTGTATCTCTATCCTGCCGACAATGATCATCTGGATCTTGCCAATGTGGCATCTGTAGGCGAGGGAGCAGAGAAAACATATATTACAAATGACTTTGACCAGGCAGAAGCAATGCTTACCGAGAGCAAACGTGTCCTTTATCTGCCGCAAGAGACAGCCGAGAGCCTCAAGGGCTTCTACTGTACGGAATTCTGGTGCTATCCGATGTTCCGCGATATCTGTGAGTGGATGAAAAAGCCGGTAGCCGTAGGTACCATGGGTCTGCTGATCCAGAATGAGCATCCGGCGTTAAAGCAGTTTCCTTCCCACACCTACGCAACACCACAGTGGTATCAGCTGGTATCCCACTGCGACTGTGCAATCCTGGATAACACGACAGACAAGAGCTACCGCCCGATCGTACAGATGATGGATAACTTTGATCGTAACCATAAGCTTGGTATCCTCTTTGAGGGACAGGTCGGAACAGGCTCTTTGATGGTCTGCACGATCCGTCTCAGCGAGCTTGTCAATCTTACCGAACCAACCAGAGATGATGCCATTACTGCCGTAGGCGAGATCATCAGCCACCGCGATGTCACACATCTTCCGGAGGTAGATCAGTTTATCAAGTCTCTGATCTCTTATGTAAGCTCAGATGCATTCCGGCCGGAGCAGACACTGGATATGAAAAAGCTGCGGAAAACCTTTGTAGGGGAATGATGGAAAAGTAAACAGAATAAACGAGAGATAGGCTGCGACATTTTGCCGTAGCCTATTTTGATACTGCTCTTTTCATACTGTATTCCGCATTCTTTCTATTTTCTTATAACCTGATATACCGTCTTGTTGGTACTACCTTCCACAACGATCACACCTAGGTCAACAAGTGCCCCTAAATATCTCCTGACAGTTGCGGGAGATCTGTCACACGCATCTACTGCCTCTTTTGGTGTTATAACACCTTTTTTCTCTAATATAGCTAATATTGGCAATACTTTTTCAATATCTTTTTTGGAAAGAACTTCACTCAAAACTTCGCTCAAACTTCGCTCATTTTTTTGAGCGAAGTTTTCATTTTCTATGACATTTTCGTTTTCCCGGTCCGCCATCCTCATCACAAGTGTTACCTGATTCAGATTTGTATCCTCAATCAGCTCTGGTTCTATCCATCCTTCATTTTTCCATGTATTAAGAATGGTTGGAAAGCCCGAACCGGCATTATCACCAAATCCAACCATACGAAGCATAGTCTGCATATGTGGATTTCGCGATTTTGAATTGCCTCCTCGATAAATGTCCTCAAGTGGTAATTTCAAAATGCCCGGATTAGTAAATTCAAAAGAATCCTTCTTCTTAATCACCTTCAACACACCGGCATCCATAAGATAATCTGCATGAATGATCATATTAACAAGACCTTCCCTGACTGCCTTATGCACCGGAGTTTCGTCAAT
>OIYT01002634.1_pt1 | contig 10673 bp, 7 predicted proteins | sample 1588201 | NCBI WGS metagenome assembly OIYT01 (sample SAMN03283260) | human gut metagenome | biome: human-associated habitat; material: feces | host: Homo sapiens | place: USA | collected 2013
GACGCCGTGCGCGTGCCGCCGTCGCCCTGTAAAACATCGCAGTCGATCGTGACCGTGCGCTGACCGAGCGCTTCCAGATCAATCGCACTGCGCAGGCTGCGGCCGATAAGGCGCTGGATCTCCGCGCTGCGGCCCGAGAGCTTGAGCTTGGAAATATCGCGCTTGCTGCGCTCGCGGTTGGCGCGCGGCAGCATGGAGTATTCCGCCGTCACCCAGCCGCCGCTGGTCACATGCGGCGGTACGCGTTCCTCGACGGACGCATTGCAAAGCACCATCGTGTCTCCGATCTCGATCAGGCAGCTTCCCTCGGCAAATTTGGAAAAACCGAGCGTCGCCTTGACCTTGCGCATTTCGTCTGCCGCTCTGCCGTCTGTTCTCATATCCTTCCTCCTTAGATCAGCGCGTCGATGAACGCTCTTGCGTCAAAGGGCATCAGATCGTCCATCTGCTCGCCCACGCCGATGTATTTCACGGGAATTTGCAGGCTGTCGGCCACCGCTACGACGATGCCGCCCTTGGCTGTACCATCGAGCTTGGTCAGGGCGATTGCCGTCACGCCCGCGATTTCCTTAAACTGTTCGGCCTGCATCAGGCCGTTCTGGCCGGTCGTACCGTCGAGGACGAGCAGTACTTCTTTATCCGCACCGGGCAGCTCGCGGTCGATGATGCGGGAAATTTTGCCCAGCTCGTTCATGAGATTTGCCTTGTTGTGCAGCCGCCCGGCAGTGTCGCAGAGAATCACGTCCGCACCTCTGGCCTTGGCCGCAGAGATTGCGTCAAAGACAACGGAGGCGGGGTCTGCCCCCTCGTGCTGACGCACGATGTCCACGCCCGAGCGGTTCGCCCAAATCTCAAGCTGATCCGCAGCGGCGGCACGGAAAGTATCGCCCGCGCAAAGGAGGACTTTTTTGCCCTGTTCTTTCAGGCTGTGCGAGAGCTTGCCGATGGTCGTAGTCTTGCCGACACCATTGACGCCGATAACCAGGATCACGGAGGGCTTTGTGCCGATTTTTAGGTTTGTATCGCCCACGTCCAGCATCTCTACAAGGATGTCCTTGAGTGCACTGCGAATTTCCTCCGCATTGTGCAGCTTCTGCTCCTTCACACGCTGGCGCAGCAGCTCGACCGCCTTGCACGAGGTCTCCACACCCATGTCTGCAAGGATCATGCTTTCCTCTAATTCTTCGTAAAACTCGTCGTTTGCACCGGAAAAGCCAGAGAAAATGCCGCCAAAGGTCGAAGCCATAGCCGTTCTCGTCTTTTTCAGACCGTTTTTGATCTTTTCAAAGAAACCCATATTATTCCTCCGTAATAATTCCGAGCGTCTGCTCCATTTCATTCAAATCCAGATGCAGAATCTTGGAAATACCCTGCTCCTGCATGGTCACGCCGTAGAGCACGTCGGCTTCCTCCATCGTGCCGCGGCGGTGCGTGATGACGATAAACTGCGTGCTGCCGCTGAAGCCTCGCATATAGCTGGCAAAGCGCTGGACATTGCGGTCGTCCAGAGCCGCGTCGATCTCGTCGAGCATGCAGAACGGCGTCGGCCGCACCTTCAGAATTGCAAAATACAGTGCGATGGCCACGAAGGCCTTCTCGCCGCCGGAGAGCAGCGTGATGGTCTTGACCTGCTTGCCGGGCGGCTGGACGCGAATTTCAATGCCGCAGGTCAGCGGCTGCGTCGTGTCCTCCAGCTCGAGTGAACCCTTGCCGCCGCCGAACATTTCGGTAAAGGTCTGGCCAAAATAGGTATTGATGCGGGCAAATTCCGTGGTGAAGATCTCCGTCATCTGCTTGGTAATGTCCTGAATAATGCCCTCAAGCTCACGTTTGGAGGTCAGTACATCATCACGCTGCCCGGTCAGATATTCATAGCGCTCATTGACGCGGCCGTATTCCTCGATGGCACCGAGGTTCGGCGTGCCGAGCGCGGAAATTTTGCGTTTCAGCTCCGCGACGCGCTTGCTTGCAGCCTGCACGCTCTCGATGGGTGCGGCAGCCTGCGGCGCGGTCGTGCGCGTCAGCTCGTAGTTCTCCCACAGCCGGTCGATGATCTGCTTTTCCTCCATCTCGGCCGAGGTCTTTTTCGCCTCCAGACGAGCGCTTTCGCGCTCCATATTCAAAATATCGCGGTTCTTGTTCTGTGCTTCCTTTTCGGCCGAGGTCTTGCGCGCCTCGACCTGCTTGCGCTCCTCAAGCGCGTTCTTCAGCTCGTCCCGCTTGGTGTCGGTCGCGGCATTCTGCGCAGCCAGCGCATTCTCACGCTCTTTGATCTGCCGCTCGAGTGCCGCAAGCTCCTCGGAATAGGTCTGTACGAGCGCAAGCTTCTGCGCACGGTCGCCCTGCATGGCCTGCTCAAGGCTCTGTAAGCGATGGATAGAGTCCTGCGCAGTTGTCTTTTCCGCATCCAGCGACGCGATCTGCATGCGGATATGCGTCAGACGTTCGGAAATGCGGCTGCTCTGTTCCGCAGCCACGCTCTGGCCGTCGGACAGAACCGCCAGCTCCTGCGCAGCAGCCTCGAGCTTGCGATTAAGCTCCGCAATCTGAACGTCGAGCGCGGCTTTGCGCTCCCCGTCTTTTTTGTTTCGGGCATCTAACGAAGCAAGCTCACCCTCCGTGGAAACAATGGTATCGCGGATCGCACCGTATAGCGCAGCATACTGCTTTTCCTCTCCCTGCAGGCGCAGCACTTCGTCCTCGGCAGTGCGCAGGCGGCCTTCCTCGGTGGAAAGCTCAAACTCGACCTGTTGTACCTGACGTGTTGCCTCGGAAAGCTCGGCCTTCAAGCCGGTCAGCTTCTGCGTGAGCGTGTCGCGCTGTCCCTTCAGGCGCTCGATCTCATTGGCGCGGGACAGCACGCCCGCGTTTTTCGACACAGAGCCGCCCGTCATGGAGCCGCCGGCATTGACGACCTGTCCGTCGAGTGTGACAATGCGGAAACGGTGTCCAAAGCGGCTGGCAATCGCGACCGCCGCGTCCATGTCCTCGGCGATGACCGTTCTGCCCAGCAAATTGCTCAAAATCCCGGCATATTTCTGCTCGTACTGCACCAGTTCCGAAGCTATGCCCACGAAACCGCGGCAGGATTCCACTCCGGCTTCGTTCAGAGGGCGTGCGCGGATCACGCTCATTGGCAGGAAGGTCGCACGGCCTGCATCGGCACGCTTGAGATATCCGATAGCCGCCTTGGCCGCAGTCTCGTCCGTAACGACGATCTGCTGCATGGCGTTTGCCAGCGCAATCTCGACCGCGACCGCATACTCGTCTGCCACGCGGATAAGCTTGGAGACCGGCCCTTCGATGCCGCGCAGCGAACCGCGGCGGCTCTCCTGCATGACGACGCGCACAGCCTTGGAAAAGCCCTCGTATTCGCGCTCCATTTCCTCAAACACACGCAGCTTTGCCGAGACGCTGTCAAGTGCAACAGAAGTGTCCCCCGTTTGCTTTTGCTGTGCATCGCGCCGCTCGGCGCGGGTTTTGGCACGCAGGCGGTAGCCCTCGATGGTATTTTTCGCTGCAGTCGCCTCGTCCTGCGCATCGGAAAGCGCAGCGCGGCTGGCATTTAACTGTTTTTTAGTCTGCTCGCAGCGTTCACTGGCTGCCGTATAGTCGTCCTGCGCCTGCGTGCGGCGCTCATCGTTCAGACGCATGGCATCGAGCAGCGCCGAAAGGTCGGCCTGCCGGCCGGACAGCTCGGCGCGCCGCTGCTCCTGCTCATTGCGCAGGCTCAGATATTGTTTTGTTATGCCGTCGGCAGAGTCGGCAAGGCGCTTGCCCTCTGCCTCTGCCGCACGCTGCTCCTGCTCGGCCGTTTCCCGCTCACTTGCGATCTGCGCCATGCGGTCTTTCAAAGACGCGATCTGCTCGGCAATGCCGCCGCTGCGGCTGTCCTGTTCGGAAAGCTCCTGCTGCACGCGGGCAATGTTCGCCCTGCTGTTGCCGCAGTTGGTCTGCAGAACGGCAATCTCGCCCCGCACGCCCTGTGCCAACGCCTCCATCTGCGAGATCTCCTCTCGGAGCTGATCGGTCTGCACATCACGGTTGTGCAGGTCAAAGGTCAGGGTCTCGGACGTCACATAAAGCTGATCAAGCGCCTCGTGCTCCCGCTGTAAAATAAACACGGCGGAGTTGTAATCCTCTTCGGCCTTGCGTGCGGTGGCGCTGAGGCGGTCAAGGTTCTGCAAAAACACCGCGACCTCCACGCCCTTCAGCTCATCGCGCAGCGTCAGATACTTCTGCGCCTTTTCGGCCTGCTCCTTCAGCGGAATAACCTGAAGCTCAAGTTCGGAAATTTTGTCCCCGATGCGCAGCAGATTGTCCTCGGTGTTGGCAAGGCGGCGCTCCGTCTCCTCTTTGCGGTGGCGGTATTTGGAAATGCCCGCAGCTTCCTCAAAAATCTCGCGGCGATCGGTGCTTTTCAGGGACAGGATCTCATCGATTCGACCCTGAGAAATATTGGAATAACCCTCGCGGCCGAGACCGGTGTCCATAAACAGCTCGTTGATGTCGCGCAGACGCACGCTCTGACGGTTGATATAGTATTCGCTTTCCCCCGAGCGGTAATACCTCCGGGTAATCATCAGCTCGTCCGCATCGAATTTGAGCGCACGGTCGGAATTGTCCAGGATCAGCGTCGCCTCCGCGAAACCCACGGGACCGCGCTTCTGCGTGCCGCCGAAAATGACGTCCTCCATCTTCTGTCCACGCAGCGAACGGGAGTTCTGCTCGCCCATGACCCAGCGAATAGCGTCGGAAATATTCGATTTTCCGCTGCCGTTCGGCCCGACGATCGCGGTAATATCGTGGCCGAAGGAAACGGTCGTCTTATCCGGAAAGGACTTAAAGCCCTGAATCTCAAGCTGCTTCAGATACATCTGTACAATACCCCTATTGTATTATCGATCTATCCTACCACAATTTACGTCAAAATGCAAGCCCGGCCGCCTTTTCTGTACTGAAAAACAGCAAAACACCGCCTGCGCAGGCAGGCGATGCTCTTATGTGATACAATCAGGTCATTATTCCCGCAGAACGTAAGAAAACAATTCAATATTCTCCACCCCCAGCGCGCCGAGCGCAGCGGCGGTCGCACTCTGCTGCTCCGGCGTGTTAAATTGCGGGATCAGCGGCACGCGGACATGGATTTTCGCAGGGTAGTCCATGAGCAGATGCCGCAGGTTCTCCCGTGCCTGTGCGCCGCTATGCCCGGTATAGGCATAATAGACCGTCTCATCCCAGTCCTTGATGTCCACGATGAACTCGTCTACAGCCTTCTCGCACTGCGCCAGCAGCTCCGGCGCGACGTTCAGGCTTGTCTCCACGGTCAGCCGCCAGTCCGGGCACAGCGCCCGGAACTCGGCCAGAAACGCCGCGTGCAGCAGGGGTTCTCCGCCGCCGAATGTCACGCCGCCGGTCGCTCGAAAATAGAGATCGTCGCAGCGTACTCTTGCAAAGAGTTCCTGCAGTGAAAGAAACTCCGCCCGTTTTTCCGACAGGATCCTGCGGTTGATACACCATTTGCAGGAAAGCGGGCAGCCCGCGCCCGCGACGAGCGTCGTTACCCCCGTGCCATCCGTCTGCATCCGCAGACGCGACAGCCCGAGAAGCGGAAACCGCGTCATGGCGTGTCAGATTCGGCAGCGTCGTCACCGCCGCACTGAAAATCAGGCTCGGCATATTCTCCGAGAAGCTCCACGGTGACAGTCTCGGAAGTCACGGAGACGCTTGCTTCGACCTCGCCGGAGCGCTGATCCTCCTGCCGCGGCTCCACGCAGCCCGCCATGCTCAGGGAAATACCCGCCGCAACGGCGGTCACGGCAACTGCCTTACCCAGCCGTTGGCGCTTCTGAAGAGCGTGTTCCAACTCACGCAGCTCCTGCTCACAGCGCGGACAGGTGCCGCTGCACTCGCCCTGATGGGTACACCCGTGCGTGATGTAGGGAATGTCGTTTTCCTCCGCGATCTTCCGGCGGATCTCTTTCAGAATTTTACATTTCTTTTTTCCGAACATATGGCATCCCTCCTGTTATTTTGACGCAAAAAGTACGATTCGGTTCCAAAAAATCGGAGGCTGCCCAAAACTCCTCTTGGAATTTTGGGACAGTCTCCGAATCATCATCGAATCTCCTTCGGGAAGAGTCTGCGGATTGCCTGCATAGCTGCCGCCTGCTCGGCGCGCTTCTTGCTCGTGCCCGTGCCGCTGCCAACCGGTTCGCCGTTCAGAGAAACCTGGACGGTGAATTCCTTGCAGTGATCCGGGCCGCTCTCGCCCGTCAGCTCGTAGGAAAGATGCTGCTCCTTCTTGCGCTGCACCAGCTCCTGAAGCTCGGTTTTATAATCGTGGGTCTTTTCCGCGACAGACAGAAGCGTAAGCACATGGCGCTCCACAATGCCCTTGGCAACTTCAAAGCCGCCGTCAAGATATGCCGCCGCGATCAGTGCCTCGACAACGTCCGACGTGATACTGGCGCGGTGACGGCCGCCGGTCTGCTCCTCGCCGTTGCCGAGAAGCAGATAATCGCCTAGCGAGAGCTTTTCTGCAACAAGTGCAAGGTTCTTTTCACATACAAGCTCAGCGCGGATACGGGAAAGTTCGCCCTCGAGCTTATCCGGGAAGGTTTTGAACAGGTATTCCGCCGTAACAAAGCCTAAAATGGAGTCGCCCAGAAATTCCAAGCGTTCATAGCTTTCGAATGCGTCCTTATAAACCTCGTTGGCATAGGACGTGTGCGACAGTGCACGGCGCAGCAGCTCCCGGTCACGGTATTCGTAGCCAAGCGCGTGTTCCAGCTCAGTCTGCATTGTTTGCCTCCCGCGGAAGCGTCATTTTGGAGATGTTCGCGCGAATCTCCTCACAGAAGCCGCTGCGTGCAGCCTCGACCGCCTGACGCACCGCACCGCGAACGGCCAGCGCATCGGACGAGCCATGTGCCTTGATGACGGGCTTATTCAGGCCGACGAGCATGGAGCCGCCGGTCTCGCGGTAGTCCATCAGCTTGCGGATCTCCTGCACGCCGGGCTTGCAGCAGAGGTATCCGATCTTGGAGATGAAATTACGCTTAAACATCTTTTTCATCAGGCCGGACATAAAGCTCGCCGTGCCCTCGATGCTCTTGAGCAGAATATTGCCCGAGAAGCCGTCCGCTACGATCACATCCGCGCCGCCCATGAGAACGTCCCGCGCCTCAATGTTGCCGGCGAAGTGGATCAGACCGTTTTCGTCGGCCTTTTTCAGTAGGTCGTAAGCGCTCTTATGCAGCTCGTCGCCCTTGCCCTCCTCAGCGCCGTTGTTTAAAAGCGCCACGCGCGGCTGCGCAATGCCCAGCGCCTTCTGCGCGTACAGCGAACCCATGCAGCCGAACTGCATCAGGAATTCCGGCGTACACTCCGCATTTGCACCGGCGTCAATCAGCACGGTCTTTGTCGGAAACAGCGGCGCAAAGGCCGCGCGGCGGATGCCGCGGATGCGCTTGACCAGCAGCGTTGCCGCCGTCAGCAGTGCGCCGGTATTTCCCGCGGAAATAAAGGCATCGCCGGAGCCGTCTGCCAGCATTTTCAGTCCCATGACCATGGAGGAATTGCGGTGCTGCTGCACGACCTGCGTCGGGTCGGCGTGCATATCGACCATGTCCTCGGCGTTGGCAATCTCCACGCCCTCGGGCAGCGTGTCGATTCCCTTGGCCTTCATGCCGCGCAGGATGTCCTCCCCCCGGCCGACGAGCACGATCTCCGTCTGAAATTCCTTTGCGGCCTGTACCGCGCCGAGAACGATCTCGTCTGGTGCGTTGTCGCCGCCCATGGCGTCAATGATGATCCTCATGCCTGTTCCTCATTCTTTCTCCCCGTCAGTGCGTCGATGTGTGCAAGAGCACGCTGCGCAATGGCGAGGTTTTTATTTGCCTTGCCCCGAATTCTCTGATCGAGCGGAGCGATAATTCCAAAATTGATATTCATCGGCTGGAAGGCGCCGACACTGCCCACGCTGACATAATGTCCCAGCGCACCGATGGCGGTGTCCGTTCCGAAGTCCGGCGGGTTCTCACCCTGCAGCCTTGCGGCCATAGACACGGCGGCCAGATACCCCGACGCGCAGGATTCCACATACCCCTCCACGCCGGTCATCTGCCCGGCAAAGGCGACGAGCGAATCGCGGCGGTCAGCGAAGGTCGCGTCCAGCAGCGCGGGGGAATTGAGAAATGTATTGCGGTGCATCACGCCGTAGCGGAGATATTCCGCCTGCCGCAGCGCGGGAATCATGGAAAACACGCGCCGCTGCTCCGGAAAACGCAGATGCGTCTGGAAGCCGACAAGGTTATACACCGTGCCCTCGGCGTTGTCCTGCCGAAGCTGCACCACGGCGTAAGGCTCGCGCCCGGTTTTGGGGTCGCGCAGGCCGACGGGCTTCATCGGCCCGTAGCGCAGCGTATCCGTGCCGCGCCGTGCCATGACCTCGACGGGCATGCAGCCCTCAAAGACGCTCTTGTCCTCAAAGCCGTGAACCTCCGCCTCCTCGGCGGTGGCCAACGCCTGCACAAAGGCAAGATATTCGTCCTTATTCATCGCGCAGTTGATATAATCCGCGCTGCCGCGGTCATAACGCGAAGCGCGCCACGCAAGCTCCATATCCACGGATTCCAGCGTGACCAGCGGTGCCGCCGCGTCGAAGAAATGCAGATCATCCGCGCCGCCGAAATATTTTCGGATCGCCTCTGCCAGCGCGTCCGAGGTCAGCGGCCCCGTTGCGACGATCACCGGCCCCTGCGGGATCTGTGTCACCTCCTCGGAGACGACCTCGATATTCGGATGACTGCGTATTTTCTCCGTGACCATGGCAGAGAAGCCATAGCGGTCTACCGCAAGGCAGCCGCCTGCCTCCACGCGCGTTGCATCCGCGCAGGTCAGGATCAGGCTGCCCACGCGCCGCAGCTCCTCCTTCAGAAGTCCGACGGCGTTTTCCAGCCGGTCGCCGCGCAGAGAGTTGGAGCAGACCAACTCCGCAAAATCCGCGCAGTGATGCGCAGGCGTCATTTTTGAGGGCTTCATTTCATAGAGCATCACGGAAAATCCGCGCTGCGCGAGCTGCCAGGCGGCTTCGCTGCCGGCAAGCCCCGCGCCGATCACCTTTACTTGCGTCATTTCTTGGATTCCTTTTTCGTTTTTGCTGCGGTCTTTGTTGTTTTCGTGGTCTTAGTCGACTTCGTTGTTTTCTTCGCCGCAGTCTTTTTTGCCGGCTTTTCTGACTTTTCCGACTTTTTGCTCTCGTCCTCGATGGCTTCGGCAGTCTCGACGCTGTCGCTCGTCGCCTTGGGCATCCGGCGCTTATAGCCACGCTTGTCCTCCGGCAGGAAATTCGGACAGTTTTCGTTGATGCAGAAGGGTGTCAGCCTGCCGCGACCGGATTTTTTGAACATCGTCTGACCGCAGAACGGGCAGTCCTGCTCCGTCGGCACGTCCCACGTCATAAAGCCGCACTCCGCGCCGCGCTCACAGGCGTAATAGGTGTAGCCCTTCTTGGACTTACGCTTCAGAATGCCGCTTCCGCAGCGCGGGCAGCGGCCCGGCATGCGCTCGACGATGGGCATGGTAAACTTGCACTCCGGGAAGCCCGAGCAGGCAAGGAAGCGTCCGAAGCGGCCGCTCTTGACGAGCATGGGCTTCCCGCAGATCTCGCAGACCTCGTCGGAAACCTCGTCCGGCACCTTGATGCGCGTGCCCTCGAGTGCCTTTTCCGCATCGAGCATCTCCTGATGGAAGCCCTTGTAGAAGCCGCGCAGGACATCTTTCCAGAACACCTTGCCGGATTCAACCTCGTCCAGCTCGTGCTCCATGTTCGCCGTAAATTCCACGTCAATGACATCGTTGAAGTGTTCGATCATCAGCTCCGTCACAACGCGGCCAAGCGGCGTCGGGAACAGGCGCTTGTCTTTTTTAATGACATACTCGCGTGCTTCGATCGTCGCAACGGTCGAAGCATAGGTGGACGGACGGCCAACGCCGCGCTCCTCCATTGCCTTGACCAGCGTCGCCTCGGTATAACGCGCAGGCGGCTGGGTAAAATGCTGATCCTTGCTGACCTTTTCTGCGGTCAGATGCTCCGAGCCGTCGAGATTCGGCAGAGAAGAAGTTTTTTCCTCAGCCTCGTCGTCACGACCTTCCTCGTAGACCGCCGTAAAGCCTGCAAAGGTCATGATCTGGTCGGTCGCGCGGAAGGTGTGCCCGGCGCAGACGGCATCGATCTGCACGGAATCATAGCGTGCGTCCGCCATCTGACAGGCCACAAAGCGGCTCCAGATGAGCTTGTAGAGCCGGAACTGCTCCTTGGTCAGCCCAATCAGCGCTTCCGCCTCCGGCAGGTTGGGCGTGAGCACCTCCGCCAGCGGGAACAGCTCCTGCTGCGCCGCCTCCACCGCTTGAGCGCTCATGAGCCAACGCCCGCTGGTGGAGACCATCACCGGGTCGATGACCACATGGGCTGGCCGATACTGCCGCAGCTTTTCCGCTGTGACCTGCACCGCCTGGACGGAGGGCATCATGCCAATCTTCACAGCGTCCGGAAAAATATCCTGGAACACGCAGTCCAGCTGGCTGGCCAAAAACGCCGGTTCCGGCTCCACCACCCCGTACACACCGGTGGTGTTCTGGGCCGTCAGCGCCGTGACCACGCTCATCCC
>OIYT01002638.1_pt1 | contig 10663 bp, 14 predicted proteins | sample 1588201 | NCBI WGS metagenome assembly OIYT01 (sample SAMN03283260) | human gut metagenome | biome: human-associated habitat; material: feces | host: Homo sapiens | place: USA | collected 2013
GGCTGGGTGCTGTTCAGAAAATCGCCCGAAAATGAGATCGAGGTGTTCAACGATTTCAACAGCAATCTTGTGAATCTGTACCGCTGCGTCCGTGATAATCCTGCGAAGCTGAAGTACAAATTGCGGTATGTTTTGAACTCCCGTGAGGACTTCAGATGGATAGCGTATTTGCACAAAAGAGGTTTGTTTCCGAGGTTTCACGACTACGACAGGGCGGCGAAATTTTATCAGCTTATCCGTTACAGCTATGCAAGCGGACTTGATAGTTTTGCAAGTCAGCCGCATTCGATATGGGGAGATTTTCCGTTGATTGACATGGCTTCACGGCGTTTACAGAAAGTAATAATTGAGAATCAGGACTTTGAGGTTCTGATAAAGCATTACGATAGTCCGGTCAGCTTTTTCTACTGTGATCCGCCGTATTATGCGACAGAAAGCTATTACAAGGACGTTGGATTCACCAGGAAAGACCACGTCCGGCTTCGTGACACGCTTATTGAATGTAAGGGGAAATTTCTTGTTTCGTACAACGATTGCCCTGAAATTCGGGAACTCTGGAATCGTGACGGAATTTGCATTGAGAGCGTGAGCCGTGTGGATAATCTCAGGCAGAGATATAAGGGCGGAGCTATGTACGATGAACTTTTTAACAGTAATTACGACACAAACGAACGGCAGAATATGCATCACCAGCTGTCGTTTCTGGAAGATGAATATACGGGAGGTATAATATCATGAAAAATACAGTTTACACAAAAGGATTTGTCAACGATGACGGAAACATCGAAATTCCCGGAGTATTTTTTGAGGACGGCTCAATTTTGAACGTCACAATAACTGTTATTCCGGGCAAGTTTGAAATTGCGGTTTTTCCGTCTGAAATGAGGCAGGAGGATGCAGAGAATGGCAGAGAAAGAAATGATGAAAATTCTCGTGCTTGAACCCGAAAAAACGTCGTATGTTGAGGAAATCCCCAATGATTACAAGGCTATGCAGTCGGTGGTGGGAGGTCTGATTGAGCCAATATATTTTGAGCCGAAAGGGGACGCGCTTGTCTTCTGCAATGAAGAATTTCTTTTGAACGGCTCTGAGCCGAACCGTATAGTGGGCGGTGTGCTTGTTCACGGAACTTGTTTCGTGACTGGAAACTATCAGAACAGGTACGGCGAATGGGACAGCTGTTCGCTTACGGACGAGCAGATATCGAAATATTCCGATGAATTTTATACTCCTCTTGTGCTTAATGATGTGAATTTTGAGTGCGATGATGCGGAGGAGATCTGCGATGCGGAAATTCAGCAGATGTGATGCGGAGGTCAACATGAAAGAAGAAATAGTTATGACGATAAGGTATATAACTTGATTTTAGAGGAAGATTCAGTGTTGATAGCTAATGAGATCTATGCAGGAGATTTACTAACACAAAACAGGCTAAATAATCTGTCGAATAACACTCGCCATAATGATTATGAAAGAATAAAAAAAGAATTAGAGGGTATATTCAACAATTAAAATAATCAAGATACAGTCAAGCCAAGTGCTTGGCTGTTTTTTTAAAATGGAGTGTGATAAAAATGAAAACATATATCTACCCCGAAAATCTGAGAGCCACAGTTAAATTGTGGTTTTGGAATGTTCGGGATTTTATTATTATCTGCGCAGGAATTATTGTTTCGATAATGATTTTTGCGAAGTTGTGGACGCCTGTACCAATGGCGATTACAACATGTTATGCGTTCCTCACGCTCCGTGCGGAGGACACAGCAATATTGGATTACATGATAAATGCTGTGAAGTTTTTTGTGACTTCGCAGCAAATTTATTTTTGGAGGAAATTTTAATGGCAAAAAAGAAAAACAGCGTTCAGAAACTTATCGGATTTGAGAATTTCACGAAATACGGCATAAAAACGGACAAATCGGAATTCGTTTTCTTTCACGTTGAGCCGACAAATATATCGGTGCTTTCGCCGGAATCTGTGGAGTCGAAGATACATCACTTAACGGCTCTGCTCAGCCTTGAATCCGACCTTGAAATAATAGCACTGGACTCCTGCGAATGTTTTGACAGCAACAAGTCATACGTCCGAAAAAGGCTTGAAACTGAGGAAAACGACGCCGTACAGAAACTTCTTACAGCCGACCTTGCGTTCCTTGATGATATACAGATCGAGATGTCATCAGCAAGGGAGTTTATGTTCTGCGTAAGATTTCGCAGGGAAAAAGAAGAACAGGTTTTTGAACTTGTAAACCGTATCGGCAAAGTCATTTCAGATCACGGATTTATGCCTCGCAGAATGAGTAAAAACGAGTTGAAGCGAATGCTTGCGCTGTATTTTGGTGCGAGTATGTACGGCGATGAAATTCCCGATTTTGAGGGTGAGGAATATATGGAGGTAACTGAAAATGTTTAAGAAAAAGAATAAGAAAATGTCTGCGGAACAGCTTGAAATCACCGAAACAAAAGACTTTTTTGACAGGATAATTCCCGGAGCAGTCCGCTTTTTTACGGATCATTACATCTGCGGAAACTTCTATAAATCTGTGTGGGCGATCACGGAATATCCGCCTACCACCGAGGAAATGACGCTGCTTGCGCACCTTGCGGACAGGAACGGAGTGACGCTGAGAATTTACAATCGGCTCGTCACAAGCGTTGAGCAAAAAACAATTTTACAACAAGCCATGCGCAAAAATCACATGATGTCCACAACCAATGACGTCAATGAGAGCATAAAAGCCGAGGACAATATGAGTGATATTGTGAATCTGTTGTCGGAACTGCGCCGCAACAAAGAACCGCTTCTGCACACGGCTGTTTTTATCGAGTTAAAGGCGTTTTCCGTGGATAAGCTGAAAGAATTGCAGGCGGACATAACTATGGAGATGACACGCTCAAAAATCAGCGTTGACAGGTTACTTTTACGTCAGAAAGAGGGATTTTTGTCTGTACTTCCCACGGGAAACAACGCGTTCGGAAGCCAGTTTGAGAGGGTGCTTCCGGCGAGTTCTGTGGCAAATATGTATCCCTTAAATTACAGCGGAAAGACCGATGAAAACGGATTTTATATCGGTCGTGACAAGTTCGGCAGCAACGTTCTTGTTGACTTTGACAGGCGCACCGAGGACAAGACAAACAGCAATATTTTGATACTTGGCAACAGTGGTCAGGGCAAGTCGCACCTCATGAAACTGCTGCTGTGTAATCACCGTGAATCGGGAAAAAATATTTTGATTTTAGATCCCGAATCGGAATATTTTGATCTGACAAACAATCTCGGCGGCACATATATCGACATGATGTTGGGAGAATTTATGATAAATCCGTTAGAGCCAAAGGCGTGGTCGGACGGCGACCAGCGTGACGCTGGACCCGGATCGCGCCCAAATAATGAAAAATCAGAAATAAATATCCGCGCCGGAAATGAATCTGAACCGCAGGCTTTCAGACAAGTGACGAGATTAAGTCAGCATATATCGTATTTAAAGGACTTTTTCAGAGCGTACAAGGACTTCACCGACGCAGAAATTGACACCATAGAGATCATGCTGATTAAGCTGTATGCACGTTTCGGCATTGATGATCTTACGGATTTTGAAAAATTAAAATCCGGAGATTATCCCATAATGTCGGACTTATACGAGCTGACGGAAAAGGAATTTCACTCATTTGACAGCAGCCGAAAATGCCTGTATACCGAGGAAATTCTGCAAAATATCTGTTTAGGACTGCACTCTATGTGCAAGGGCGCGGAATCGAAATATTTTAACGGTCATACAAATATCCGTGACGGAAAATTCATCTGTTTCGGCGTGAAAGGCCTTATGGATACCAACAAAAGACTCAAGGATACGCTGCTGTTTAACATTTTATCGTACATGTCAAATCAGCTTTTGGGGCGCGGAAATACCGTTGCCGCAGTTGACGAATTGTACCTCTTTTTGACCAATATGACGGCAATTGAGTACATCCGAAACGGCATGAAGCGTGTTCGCAAAAAAGAATCATCATTCATTCTTGCATCGCAAAATATCAACGATTTTTTGCTGCCCGAAATAAAAGAATTCACAAAACCGCTGTTCTCGATTCCGACCTACAGCTTTCTGTTCCACCCCGGAAATATCTCACCTGTCGATTTCATGGAATCCCTTCAATTGCTCGAATCAGAGTACAGTCACATCAGCTATTCCGAGCGCGGAACTTGTATGTTCAGATGCGGAAATGAGCGGTATTTACTGCAAGTCCACGCGCCCGATCATAAGGCGAAATTGTTCGGAAAGGCGGGGGGAAGATAATTTTTAATAATCTGCGAATTTGCTTGATTTATAGTTTGAAATGTGATATAATAGTCTTAAGGAAAGAAGGCGATCAATATGAAAACAAACAAGCAGCTCATAGATGAAGTCAACGGAACAATGAGTATTGAAGGAATGCCGCTTACTCAAGATGATAAATCACGAATGCTTGAATATCTGAATAATCCTTCTAAATTTGATGAAATTATGAAGTCACTGATAAGAAAACATACAGTATTTACTGATGGAATAAGTGGTGCAAATGTCGGATAAATATTATTATGATTATGAATGGGACGAAAAATACTGTTATCCGAATTCGTATGTTCTGAAAAATAGGCTGAATATTTCAGATTCAAGTGTCCTAAATAACGCTGAAAGAGAAATAACAGCGATGAAAATATTGTTCCTTAAGAGAAACATTGTAAAAGGTAATTTTGATCTCAAGCATTTGCAGAAAATTCATTTTGCTATCTTTTCGGATATTTATGATTGGGCAGGACAGCTTCGAACTGTGGACATTTCAAAAGGAAATGTGTTTTGCCGTTCAATGTATATTGAATCTTATGCAAACGATATTTTCAGACAATTGAAAAAAGAAAATTATCTGCTGACATTTCAGAGAGCTGAAATTCCGCATAAATTGGCTTATTATCTTGGCGAAATCAATGTTATTCATCCTTTTCGTGAAGGTAATGGAAGAACGCAAAGGCTGTTTGTAGAGTATCTTGCAGGAATAAATGGTTTTAACATTGATTTTTCATCTGTTACTGAACACGATATGATTGAGGCAAGTGCGTTGGCTTTTAGTGGTAATTACGTCAAACTGAACAAAATATTTGATGAAATAACCGAGAAAATTTCGTATCGGGAACAGCAAAATAATATTATTTCTTTTTTCGGTGCAGATAGTACACAGATGCATTTAATTGATTCATATGATATTGATATTGAGTATGAAGAATCCGAAGAAAATATAGATATGACAATATCCTAAACAGAATATTGAACAATCAGAGTCGCAGTAAAATGCGGCTCTTTTTTGTTGATAACGAAAGGTTAAGGTGATAAAATGGCAGAAGCAATAGCCGCCGCAGCAAAGGCTCTGCTGAAAAAATTGGCGGTCGATCTTGCGCTGGACAAGGATAAGCGCAATAAGATGCTGCTGATAATCGGCAGCATAGTTGTGGGATTAATTTTCCTGCTTATGACGCCTGTTGTGGTGCTTTCGAGTATTGGCGGCATCGACCCTCCGACCGTTGAATTGGAGTTTAACGAGTCGGATTTTTTGAATCATATAGACGAGGAAAGCCGTGAGAAACTGGAAAATATTCAGGCTCAGGGGCAGGCAATCGAGGATGCTATGATCAGCGCAAATATGGGAGATCAGACCATAAAAGCGCAGCTCATATACCTGTCATTTTTTGAAAACGTACCAAATTTTGATGTGCAGACTTATGTAAATCTGTTCAGAGATACTCCCGAAGATACGGCTCTGATACAGGCAATAAACGCTGAATACGGCTTGAAAATTGATTTCGATGAATTTATGCGGACGTATATTTTTGTAATGAACACGACGATTGATCCGCATATGTTTACGGATTCAGAAACTAAAAATTGTGCTGATCTTGCGGCTTGGGCGGAAAATGCTTATACATCAGGCTGGGGATTTCAGGAGGGCAGCTATGGCGAAATTGACGAAAATCTGCGTTATCGCTGCGCCGATAATGTTGGTTTGATTATGGGATATCTGCGGTATGTGCCGTCCGAAAAAGCCTTTAATACGGACGTTGATACGCTAATTTATAACGAAATTGGCGGACTTGATACCATGCCCGACATTGCAGGAATCGGACTTTTTGACGGAAATAATTTTGGAGTTTATGTTGGTAACGGCGATGCGATTTTTGCATCATACGATGTGGGAAACATTGTAAAATCCCCTGTTTCGGAGGGCAACTGGATAAGCTGGTGTACTTTTGAGGGCATTGGTTATCCGCAGGAAGTTGCTGATAAAATCAATGAAATTCAGAATCCCACGGAAGAAAATACAGAAGAAGAAAATGAAAACGGAGAGTGATTTATTATGAAGATAAATTTGAAAAACGGCGATTCGACGTCATTTACAAAGAAATTTCCCATGAATGTTTTTGAGATCCGGGACACGCTTGACAGACTGAAAATTCCTGATAATAAGCCAATTGTGAAGTTTGAAATTTCGGAATACGACAATATGGACTTCCCGTTTGAATTATGTCTCAGGGATTTCTCAGCGGATATTTATCGGCTGAATTTGTTTGCGGAACGTCTGGAAAAGCTTGATTCTTCGGAGATGACGGCGTTCAGAAGTCTGCTGAAAACTAATCCCGAAAGCAGCTTTGAGGATATTTTAAAAATGACTTATGGGCTTGATTCCGTGATGATCTATCCCTGTTCGGACTGTCGTGAGCTGGGAGAAACGGTCATCGAAAATGATCTGATGCCCGAAATTGAAGGCTGTTCCGATGAGATTTTGCAGCTTCTTGACCGTGAAAAAGTCGGGCAGCTTATGCAGGAGCGTGAGGGCGGTGTTTTCATTAACGGGCATTATTGTGTAACGTCCGGATATGAACAGCCCGATATTAATATCGAAATCGGCAGAACTGAAAACTGTTTTTTCAGGCTTCTGACTGCTCCTGATTTCGAGAAAAAAGAACAAGCGCAGTGGGTAATGCTGCCCTGTGATGAGAAAACGGTTTCATATCTGCGAGGAATGGTTTGCCTTAAGTTTCAATCGTCACTGCCCGGAATCACAAGAAAATCTTTTGAAAAAATATTTGAAATCGGTGTGTTGAATCAATTATCTGAAAAACTTTCAGAACTGTCCCACAGCGATTTTGTGAAGCTAAAAGCGGTTATGGAGTCGGAAAATGTTTGTGAAATTTCTGATGTAATCGACTGCATCGGCAGGCTTGATGAATATCAGTTTGACAGAAATATTCCCGATCAAAGCGAGTTTGGCAGGGCGTATCTGATGAAAAATCTGCCTGCGGATTTTGATTGTGCCATTTTTGAAAACGCAGATCTATTTGATTTCGGGCAGGAAGTTCTGATGCATAAAAATGGTGAAATAACTTCCTACGGAGCGCTCTCCGGCAGAGGTCAGGAGCTTTATTCTGCGCTGACTGTTCAGCCGGAACAACAGCTTGACGAGGACGTTGAAGAAGATATGGAAGAAGATCTTGAACCGGAAATGGGAGGTATCAGCTTATGAAAAAGTCGGTTAACGTGAGTGTTGATGCAGAGAAATTAACGGCTCTGGAAATGTATCTTGGACAGAAAAATCTGAAGCTGCCGGAGGAACTTGAAAAATTTTCGGAACAGCTTTATCAGAAATATGTGCCCTCCAACGTCCGTGAATTTATAGAGTTGACGGCAGCTAAGAAACCGCTTCGCAAAGCCAAAAAAGAAGCCTCGGCTGAATCTGAAAATCAGTCGGAGCAGTGACTCGCCGCCGTTCACTCCACGTTGCCTTGTACGGCGAGGTTGAGGAATCGGCAGGGTACGTTTACCCTGAGAGCAGTCAGGGCAAATACAGGGCATTTGTGACGGCGTTTGGAATCAGGTGGATTCGGGAGAATCAGAGGTGGGTTGAGGGGAATTTATTTCATTGCAAGTTAAAGTGGCGGGGTTGTGACCCCGACACACTTACAGCGGACGGCAAAGCCGACCGCAATTTTACGAGATTTATGAAGTTTTACGCAAAGGGGTTGCAAAATCGGACTTTTAGAAATTCAGGAGTTGTAACCGCAGAAAATAGCGTAGATAGGGCATTTTTTAAGGAGTTGAAGTGAAAATATGAGTTTTCAGAATAAAGTGAAATTTCCGTTATGGGCGTATCCCGAAACGCTCAAGGACGTGGAGGTTCATTACAAAAGTGATAACTGTAAATCGCAAAGTGAATTTATTGAGAAAGCAATAAAATTTTATGTCGGTTATCTTGATGAAGAAAAAAGCGTGGATTACATTTCGCCGATGATTACTGAAACGGTGAAAGCGCAGATTAAAGGTACAGAACAGCGGCTTGCACGGTTGATTTTTAAGGTCGCAGTTGAACTTGGAAAGCTGTCCCACATGACTGCGGCAATGAACGATATTGATGAAGAAACGCTGAAAAGTTTGCACGCTATGTGCGTTACGGAGGTCAGAAAAATTAACGGCATTATTGATTATGAGGACGCTGTGGAGTATCAGAGGGAGTGATTTTAATTGCCCAAAATTATTGTCACGAGCCGCTATCTGAAAAAGGGTTCAAAAAAGAATCTGAAAAATTATGTGAAGTACATTGCCACTCGTGAGGGCGTTGTCAGAACTTTTAATGAGCGTGAAAATTACGTAGGTTACCTTGCTAACCGTCCAAATTCACATGGTCTTTTTAATGAAAAAGACGAACCGATAAATCTTGAAAAAGTTGCAAAAGAAATTTCGGAACATAAGGGAAATGTGTGGACTCATGTTGTTTCTCTTCGCAGAGATGACGCTCAGAAAATGGGATATGATAATCTGAAAGCATGGCGTGATCTGGTTATTCGGCAGATTCCGAACATTGCAAAAAATCAAAAGATAGACCTGAAAAATCTGCGGTGGTATGCGGCATTTCATGACAAGAAAACCAATCCCCACGTTCACATTATCGTTTACTCAACGAACGAGCGTGAGGGATTTTTGACCAATCACGGCATTGAAAAAATCCGCAGCGGGTTTGCAAATGATATCTATTCCGATGAACTTCTTCATCTTTATGAACAGCAGACCGACTTGCGTAATCTGCTGAAAAAAGAATCGGAGCAGCATATTAAACAGCTTGCAAAAAGTATTTCTGAAAGTAAGAATTTTGATGCGGAACTTATAAATCTTGTTGCCAAACTGCATAATCAGCTTGCAGAATCAAAGGGTAAAAAAGTGTATGGATATCTCAAGCCTGACGTTAAGAAAACAGTTGATGAACTCTTTGCAAGGCTTGCAGATAACGAATCGATTCAGAAAATGTACGATCTTTGGTGTGAAATGGAACAGCAGAAGCATGACGTTTATTCGTCTGCAAAAGTTCAGTTTCCAAAATTAGTTGATAACAAGGAATTTAAGTCTGTAAAAAATATGATCGTTCAGACTGTACTGCAAATGGATTTTCCAGTGCATCAGATAGAAGTTGAAATGCCGGAACCTGATTTGAACATCCCCATACAAATTGATGAAGAAGTAATAAATGAAGCAGTTGACGACAATGTTGGAAATTCTTCTCAAAACCAGTTGTATATCAAGTGGAGCGATTCGTATAAGGAGGCTCATAAGTTAATTTACAACAAGGAATTGACATTAGATGATTACAAAAAAGCGGAGAAGTTATTGCTTTCGGAATCAGATAATGTTCTTGCACTTTATGATTTGGGAAAGCTATATTCTATGGAAAAATCGGGTTTAAAAGATGATGAGAAGTCATTTGAATTTTACGAAAAGGCATTGCAGGGATTCCTACAGATTGAGCCAACAGCAAAAAAATTGAAACCGTATTTGCAGTATCAAATTGGTATGATGTTCTTCAGGGGGCTTGGTACTTCAATTGATAATCAAAAAGCTGTTGAATATCTTGAAAAGTCCGCTGAACTTAGAAATCAGTATGCCAAACGACTGTTGGCGTTGGAATATATCGGCGGTAAAAAATTTGAACAGGATATTGAAAAAGGCATTACCTTGTTGACTGAGTGTGCAGACAGCGGTGATGCTTTTTCCCGTTACAAACTGGGTAACCTGTATCTCAATGGTGAAATTGTGATGCAGGATTTGGATAAGGCAGAAAAGTATCTGTTGTCCGCTGAAGATAACGAGTTCACGCAGTATGCACTCGGAAAACTTTATATGCAAAAAGAAAAATATGATATCCAAAAAGCTATTTCATACTTTGAGAAGTCCGCAGATAAAAATATGTGGGCAAGTTATCAGTTGGGAAAACTTTATCTTTTGGGTTCTGATGGACTTGAAAAAGATAAAGAAAAGGCTATGCATTATCTGAATTTATCCGCAGAGCAAGGAAATGAGCATGCTCAGAATATTCTGGATGATCAGGAAAAGTTTGAAAATGAAATGCTTGCAAATACCATATTCAGCTTGTTTGTAAATCTCAGCAGATGCATCGAAGATGACTACCATAACAAATTTCAATTAGGCAGAAAAATGATCGACAGCAAGCTGCGGAGGATGATTCAGGAGAAGAATCAGGCTCTCGGAATTAAGCAGGAGCATGGTCAGACTCAGGAATATTAAAATAAAAATTCAGCGTATCGGATTTTACAAAAAAAATTCGGTACGCTTTTTTCGTCAATTCCGCC